>Ga0315315_10000740_pt1 | contig 28583 bp, 26 predicted proteins | sample M140m3416metaG_FD_203699 | JGI IMG/M metagenome (GOLD analysis project Ga0315315, IMG submission 203699) | Ammonia-oxidizing marine archaeal communities from Monterey Bay, California, United States - M1 40m 3416 | ecosystem: Environmental > Aquatic > Marine > Intertidal zone | place: USA... | reverse complement strand
TATTTAAGAATATGGGGTCTGATACAAGAAGGAAACACCTACGATTGCCAACCTTGAAATCAGGCTGATGAAGCAACCGGAATCGCCGGTGGCATGCCACATGCTTTCAGGCAAATAGGGAGTCGCACCCGAAAACTACTACCCTGTCTCAGATGACTTTCAACGGTAACGTCACCACCTAGCAAACGACACAATTCTCGAACAATTGAAAGTCCAAGCCCAGTCCCTGAAATCTCTCGCGTCATTGCATCGTCACCAGCCTGAAAGACACTGCTTTGCCTAAACTTTTCAAAAATAGCCTGTTGCTCCTCAGCAGCAATGCCCACCCCGGTATCAGAAACTTCGAGTAAAAAATATTCCGCATCAAGCAGTTTGCCAAAAACAGAAATATGACCGCCCTCTGGGGTAAATTTTACGGCATTAGATAGAAGATTTGACAAAATCTGTTGCAATTTTGATTGGTCTTGTTCAATCTTCGGAATCTCATCGCTTACCACTATTGCGAGTTCAATTTTCTTTTTTTCTGCCATCGGCCGAATCATGTCACACTGCGCCGAAACAATAGAGCCCAGCTCAAAAGTGGTTGCCCGGACATCCATTTTCCCTGCCTCCATCTTAGCGAGATCAAGAATGTCATTGATCATCTCAAGCAGCATGCGCCCGGACTTCCGAATATTTTCGACATAACGAACCTGTTTCTCATCAAGCAACTGATTTGACCCAAGTACATCTGAAAACCCAAGAATACTATTTAGCGGTGTCCGTAACTCGTGACTCATAGTGGCGAGAAAATCACCTTTTAATCGATTCATCTCGTAGAGATGCATATTGGCTCGCGCAAGTTCATCAACCTTACCATCAAGGTCGCCATTCACTTTCTTCAGTTCTTCCTGAGACTCAACGAGCCCTCGAAGCATTCTATTGAAAGCCACACCGAGTTCTTCAAACTCATCTGCTGTATGAATATCAGCCCTTGCGTCAACATTCCCACGACGGACTTCGTCACTAACATCTCTCAGATGCTCTAGTGGCTTGACAATGACGTAACGCACAATCAAATAGGCTGCAAGCATGGCAAGGAATACCGTAATAATTGCCGTCGCTAACAGGATCGCACGATTCCAATTAATTGCTTGTCGTGTTATGCCATCTGGCATCACAACTTTTACAATTGCCATAAGATCGCCATCGGCATACTTCTGACGGTTGGGCAGCGTACCCTCTTCCCCCTCACCTCGAACACTGCCACGAAATTCATGGCAGATGAGGCACGACTGCTGGACACGAATTGGCTGGTAATAGTGATACTCTTTCTTGTCAGCAGTTCGGTATTCTCGGTATTCTTCATCTGATGTTGGCAAGAGACTGGTTGAGGACTCATCATTTTTTTTTGACGGTGGATTCTCAACAAAATAATCGAGAACAGCCGCATCGAGTCGAGTGTAACTAGCCAACTCCTCGGGCGAAGCATCTGGAGAAAGAATCCTCCAACTGTAAGGCTGGTTTTGAAGCATCTTGCCGAGTGTTTCAATCGGATTTGTGTACTTCTTGTCAGCCTCAAGATTTTTCCAGTGATGATTAATCATCACTGCGTCAACAAGGTGCCTTCCCGTACTCCTTGTTGTTGTGAAGACGATCTCCTCAGTTCGTTGGCCATACCACCAAAAACTTCCCGTAATAAGCAGGAGCAAACAAAGACCAAAGAGAAAGCGACATTTTCTCTCCAGGCTCGTTTCACCAAGAATTTCTTTGAATGACCTATACGCCATGTAGCACTACCTTTATCCGTATCTTACCGCATCACCGGGAACTCCGCGAAATCAATATCGCTTGATCACAATAGTACGCTTCCGATGCGTGAAATCACATTCAAAGGATTCAAACAACCCAAGAATTGAACGTGTTCCCTTGGTTTAAGACTTAAAGCATTTCAACCGGATCAACATCAACAATCCAGGCGATTTCTTTTGGGGTTTTGAGATCAGCCGTACTCAGACGGACAAGATTCCGAAGCGTCTCTGGGTCTGGCCCATGCACCTGCAGATGCCAACGGTAGCGATCACGAATACGGGCTATTGGCGCCGGTGCAGGGCCCAGAATCCGAATCGCATCAATATCCCGAGCATGTTCAGTGAGTCGTTGTACTAGATACTTCGCCCAATCAGCAGCCGCATCGTTGACAGCACCTCGAACGACGATTCGTATAACACTTCCAAACGGAGGATAAAGGAGAGACTCCCGTATTGGGAGTTCGCTTTGAACAAATGCTTCGTAATCATGAACTGCAGCTGCCCGCATTGCAGGATGCTCTGGTGTGCTCGTTTGCACAACTACACGACCACCACGAGGCCCACGACCACTTCGTCCGGCTACTTGAGTAACGAGCTGACATGTCCGCTCAGAGGCACGGAAATCAGCCAAATGAAGTGCCGCATCTGCATTGATGACTCCCACAAGCATTACGTTTGGGAAATCGAGCCCTTTTGCAATCATCTGCGTTCCAACAAGCAAATCGATCTCGTGCTTACGGAAAGCTGTGAGTGTCCTTTCGTGGCTTCCGCGAGTACGCATCGTGTCAGTATCCATACGTGCAACCCGAATTCCTCGGAACTGCGACCGTACTTGGTCTTCTAGTCGCTGAGTGCCAGTCCCACGATGAACAATCTCTTTGATCCCGCAGGAAGGGCAGGACTCCGGCACTGCCGACACCAGCCCACAACCATGACAAATCCCCCGATTTCCAGGCTGGTGCAACGTGAGGCCCAAATCACACTGCGGACAATGCATGGCATGTCCACATGATTTACACTGAAGATGGGTTGCGAAACCTCGCCGATTGAGCAGCAACATGACTTGACCACCAGCATTCAATGCCCATTCAATTCCCGCCGCTAACCGTGGGCTGATGGCGCCTTTGGAACGAGCCTTCCGATCTCGCAGATCAACTGTCACGACTGCAGGCAATTCTGATCCACCGACTCGCACCGGCATTCGGCACATTTTCCAGTCGCCTGAGAGACATCGCGAAAAGGCTTCAAGAGAAGGCGTCGCTGAACCAAGCACAAGAGGAACCTGCTCTTTTTGTGCAATCCATTCAGCAACATCCCGGGCGTGATAACGAGGAGAAGTCGCCTGCTTGAATGAATTTTCGTGCTCCTCATCGATAACGATAAGGCCCAGACGCGGTGCCGGAGCAAAAATCGCACTACGAGCACCAACGATTACATTGACACGACCCGCAGCGATCTCTCGCCAATGAGCATGACGCTCGGCTGGAGTGAGGTGACTGTGGAGCACCGCTACCTTACCAAAACGTGATCGAAAGCGGTCACAGGTCTGTGGAGTAAGACTGATCTCTGGAACGAGCACGATCGCTTGTTTGCCTCTGGCAATTGTTTCTGTAACTGCCCGTAAATACACCTCTGTTTTGCCACTTCCAGTCACACCGAAGAGCACGACTGTCTCATGCTCGCCTTGTTGTAATGGATAGAGAATCGCTTCTAGAGCCTTCTCCTGATCAGAGGAAAGTACTGGTAGTTTCTCACTCACAAACCCCTCATCTACCGATTCTGTTTCGGTGTCGCGCTCAATCGACCCGCTCTTTGATAACAGTCCTGCCTTGAGTAGACGATGAACAACACTGCGAGAAACTCCAGTGACATTCAGTAGTTCATCGAAGGGCATGGGACGACTTGCTGCCTCAAGAATCTTTTTTTGATTTTCTGTCGGCCGGCGTTTGCCCTGCTCTCCTGTTGCCACCAACACAGGCACTCGTTTCACTTGTCGGCGAAGACGTACTCCAGCGGGAAGCACCGCTTCAAGCACATCACCTCGACGTGCCATCCAGCGATCAGCCATCCAGCCTGTGAGCTCGAGCATCCTTTTCGAAAGAAGTGGCTTCTCGTCCTCCACACTAACCACCGACTTGAGTAGATGCTGTGGTAACTCTCCATGTCGCACAGCAACGCAATACGCCAATCTTCGTCGATTACCTTTACCAAGCGGTACGTGAACGCGACGGCCTGGCTCCACCTCTGCAACCAACTCATTTGGCACAAGATAATCAAGCGGCTTTTCAACGCCCTCTGGCAACACAACAGTTGCAATTACGCCGTTCCGTACGTCGTCCTCTTCCCAAACTGGGCGATTCGTAAAAAGTTCGCGCTGAGGTGACGAATCGGACGGCATACTTACAGTACAACTAAGAACAGTGGTGAGCGGGCTTCCTACAACAGATAGTAACGAAATACGTTCAAAAAGCGGCAATCATGGCAAAAGAACTGGCAATCTTCGGTGGTAGCTTTAATCCGGTCCATCTTGGACACCTGATCATAGCCGAGTGCTGTCTTGAACAGGCCCACCTTGACCGGGTGCTCTTCATGCCCGCGGCAACTCCACCGCACAAGCAAAATAGTCCACTAGCGTGCTCTGAAGACAGAATTGCCATGGTGAGACTTGCTTTAGCAGGTCATGACAAGCTTGATATTTCTCTGAATGAATGTGACCGCGGTGGAATTAGTTACACCGTCGACACAGTTAGTGACCTCGTTGCTCGACACCCAAACGATTGCTTTTCACTCATACTCGGCCCCGATGCTCTGAGGGACCTACCGTCATGGAGAACCCCACAGAAAATCCTTGATCTTGTCACGATTCTTGCGATTGAACGTCACGGTATTGATGATATTGACAAGACACTTCAAGAACCTCAGCTTAAAGCTCTACTGAGCAACAAGCAGTCACAACAAATAAAGAAAAGGCGGATTCATGTTCCTGGCATTGGCATCCGTGCAAAACAGATACGAGAAGCGTTAGCAGCCGGACATAGTATACGTTTCCGCACTCCACGTGATGTCGAGCAATACATCACGCACAACCAACTCTACCGCATAGCTGAGAAAAGAACCGAGAAGTAGCTTCTTCGCAAGAAGTCAGCTACCGCCAAGTGTTCGCTTGAGCAGATGACTTACCGGCACGGTCTTCCACCGATCATCGGCTACCAGAATTTTTGTAAGCTGCTCTAATTGGTCAGCGGGAAGGTCCGAGGCGTTTAAAAGTATGTGTCGGGCATCACCAATACGCACCTCACCACTTGCAGTATCACCAAGTGGCTCTTCTCGAACGTCATAACCCAATTCATTTGCTAATTGGATTGCTTCTGCCAGAAGTCCTAAGGTGTCGACCATTTTCTTAACACTGGTTATTCACTACAAATAAACGAAGACTAACGATTTATGGCCAGCCTGCCGGAAGCCCTAATTCCTCACGGCGCTCAGACGCAGCACGACGGTACTCCACATATTTAGCACGTTGCTCTGGTGTGGTCCTATCAAGAATTCGATCCTTGAACCAATCATTGCGATCGCCCTGTGAACGACTTGCCCATGACGAGCGACCACTACTCTGGCCTTCTCTCTGCTGACCATTTCCTGAGTTTTCCTGAACCGCACGGGCAGCACGAGCTTCGGCAAATGCATTGCTCATCAAGTCTGATTGACGAATCTGTTGGTCGAGTACCCGCTGCCGCTCTGCTGGAGAAGCATTAAAATAATCATCTATTCGTTGACGCATCGAAGAATAGAAAACATTGCCGCTACCACGATACATTTCTCGACGTACATCAGCGGGTAAGCCTTCCATTTTTGTTCGTACTTGTTCCATCGACTGCACGAATGCCCTTGCTTCAGCTTTTGTCGAAGGCCCACCGTTCGACAAATATTGCTTCCTGGCCTCTTCCTGAATTTCACGAATTTCAACGACTCGCGGGTCATTGGAATAATCGCTAGGCCAAAGGAAAAAGTAAGCAGAAACCAGGATGACAACCATCGCGAAAGACATACCGATCAGCCAACGTTTCATGCCGCCCGACTTCCCAACCCTCTTTTTTCGAGTAGAGCTTTTCATGGATTACTTATTCTCCACATGGCCATCGAGATAAAGAAAATTACGTGCTCCATCTGGAACGCTCCAAGTCCCTCCATCATTGGGATTGTTGTATTCCGTCACGGAACTTCCAAAGAGAGAACCCACTCCGCCACCGTGAAAGGGTGCAAACTCATACAGAATCCAGAGCTTCGATGATGCAAGATTGCTTTCCGAGCGTCGCGAGGAAAGGGCCTCGACACGTGTCTTCCCCCGTATCTTGTACCGAGCCTTAAGGTCTGTTGTAGTAAGCCGCCGCTGTGGATACTCGTAACTCGTTCCCTCCAAGGCAAGATTCGCCAGTTTGTACTCTTCCGGCTTTTCAGATTCTGGTATCGAAGCAAGGGCATTCTGCGCATTTAGTATTGTCTGAGACGATGGGTCACGAGAAAAGAAGGTCTGGTCTGATGCACACCGAAACACTCCTTTTTGATTTTCGACATACGGACCAAGTTGGGAGACAATTGTCGGATAAAGAGGACGGCTGCCACTTGTGTAAAATGTGGGCTCAAGGCTTGGCATCTGAGCCGCCACTGGAAAATTGCCTCTCGTCACCCGATCGAGATACATGGTAAACCCGATGCCGAGTTGCTTGAAGTTTGATTTACAGGCAATGCGACGAGCCGCCTCACGTGAATTTTGGACCGCTGGGAGCAACAAACCAACCATAAGCCCGATGATCGCAATGACCACTAATAACTCAATGAGCGTAAAAGCTTTTCGTTTCATTCAACACAACTCCTTAAGGGTGGACGATATGTTCGCCTAATCCGCCCATTCGGTAAACCTGAACTGTCAATACAAGCGTATCCTGCCGGAAACCCAGAAGGGAACACTTACAGAATTCAGAGCGTCGATACGGAACGGATAAACCTGAGCGACTCACAGTGACTTCAACGGTCAAGTGGCAAAAAATGTTCACCTCTATCGAAATGGAGTGCTCACGAGAGATCGTCGATTAAGGAAATAAAGGCGTTTTGACTTTAAAAACCCTTTTTAATCGCCTTTCTGGTACCTGCCTTTCATTTGTTGGAATATTTATGCACTTAGCCGGCCACACGCCTGACGGACCCCATCCAAGGGGTGGTTCTGTCGACCCGTCGGCAGCGATCTCGCCATCAGTGACGGAGATTGAAGCCCTTAAGGTACAACTCCTTGAAGCTCGTAAACAGGCCACTCTGGGAGAACTCCTTGGAACGACAACGCACGAATTCAACAACGCACTGACGACTATTCTCAATTACGCACGGCTCGGCTTGAGGCATCCAGACAAAGAAACTCGTGACAAGGCCCTCAATCGCATTCTTTCTGCCAGCACAAGAGCAGCGAAAATTACAGCGAGTGTTCTTTCAATGTCGCGTAGTCATCGGTCATCCAATCGCATGGAGCCGGTGAACCTTGTAAGTCTGACTGAAGAAGTACTCGTTTTGCTTGAACGTGAGATGATGAAATATCGAGTACAAGTCGAGCGGGAATTTTCAGAAGTCCCTAAAGTCTTAGCTAACCCGGGTCAACTTCAACAGGTACTCTTAAACCTCTTGGTCAATGCCCGGCAGGCAATGCCCGATGGTGGACGTCTCATCCTTCGTATTGCCACAACCCCAGCCAGACAATCAGTAAGTCTGCTCGTTCGTGATACAGGCTGTGGTATGTCTCGAGAAGTTATGCAAAAAATGTTTGATGCAAACTTTTCGACAAAAGCAGGCCCTGATGAAACAGGTAAGGGAGGCACTGGCCTCGGACTCACCGCCTGCCGAGAGATAATTGAGTCACATAAAGGCCGCATTCGCGTAGAAAGTAGCATTGGCAAGGGGACGGGTATCACTATCCGTTTTCCATCTCTTCGGCCAGTCGCTGCAGCAGGATAGCCGGAAAGTGATAATCATTCTGCTCCTGAAATAACAGGAGTTCACCCAGAGTTTTCCTGTTTTCGCCACTCGTGATAAAGCATGTATCCACAGCCACATATTGAAACCGTTGCAGCCGACGCGAGGGTCCAGAGAGGAACAATACGTTTGGGCTTCACTATTGAAGGATCAACCGCAGAATCCGCAAGGTCAGTCTCTTCGAGTCCGGATTGTCGCCGCCACCGTTCAACAGAAGACTGCCTGCGTCCTATGAAGCGGCCTTCTATTTGACTCTGTCGGACATCGAACTTTGGGCGAATAAGCCCCAAGCCGACGAGTGCCATGAATGAGAACATGAGTCCCCATAACCATGGGCTATCAATCAGCCGAAAGGCCGGGGCTGGGGCTGGGGCTGGGGTGTCATTGTTCTCCATTGGCCAACTTTCGCTTGCGATACTGCGTTATGAAGTACGACACCATGCCACGCCAACATCATAAACTAACACATGCCCGGCCACCGAAGTCGTACATCTCGTCCTGCATACAATGCTCCGTCGCCAAGCGATTCCTGAATTCTTAGCAATTGGTTGTATTTTGCTACCCGATCACTACGCGATGCTGAACCGGTTTTTATCTGTCCCGTCGATAAACCAACTGCCAGGTCTGCAATCGTGGCATCTTCTGTCTCACCGCTACGATGGCTGGCGATTGATGTATAGCCTGAGCGGTGGGCAAGCATTACTGCAGCAGTTGTCTCGGTGAGTGTGCCGATCTGATTCACTTTAACAAGGATGCTATTGGCAATACCTTCAGCGATACCACGGCCAAGTCTCTCTGAATTGGTGACAAAAAGATCATCACCGACAAGCTGAACTTTGTCACCAATCTTATCACTGATAAGTTTCCAGCCTTCCCAGTCATCCTCAGAGAATCCATCCTCTATAGACATGATTGGATACTTTCCGGCCAAGTCAGTTAGAAAGGCTGCCATTCCTGATGAATCCAGCGCTTTTCCTTCAATTGAGTAGGTGCCGGCGGACTCATCGTACAACTCTGTTGCTGCAACATCTAACGCAATGGCAATCTGTGACCCAGGTTGATATCCGGCATTGCCGATCGCCGTGAGTATGACTTCAAGCGCTTCAGTACAACTCCCGATCTGTGGTGCAAAGCCACCCTCGTCTCCAACAGATGTAGCAAGGCCTTTCTCACTCAACACTTTCTTTAGTGCATGAAACGTTTCAACGCCAGCACGCAACGCATCATCAAAAGTATCAAAACCCAACGGCATCACCATGAATTCCTGAACATCGAGCGGATTATCTGCGTGCGCGCCTCCATTGATGATATTCATCATGGGAGCAGGAAGAAGCCTAGCCGTTGTGCCACCAAGATAGCGGTACAATGGGACTCCACAGTGTTCAGCAGCGGCATGAGCCGTCGCTAATGAAACTCCTAGTATTGCATTCGCACCAAGTGTTTTTTTGTTTGAAGTTCCATCCATCTCAAGCATCCGCATATCGATGCCGGTTTGATCAAGTGCGTCGCAACCCTCAAGCTCTTCGGCAATCCGATTATTCACGTTCTCAACTGCTTCAAGGACACCCTTGCCGAGGTACGTACTATTATCGCCGTCTCTTTTCTCCCATGCCTCGTGCACACCAGTACTCGCCCCGGAAGGCACAGCGGCTCGGCCAAATGTTCCATCAGCAAGACACACGTCAACCTCAACTGTCGGATTCCCACGACTATCAAGAATCTGGCGGGCATGAACGTCAACAATCGTGGACATATTTGGTGAACTCCTCAGGATTCGAAATGCATCGGCTTCAAAACAATCGACAACGATGTATTGTGGCAACCGCAGACTCTCACGCAAGGGCATGACCGAAACTGTGTATACGCACTCATAGTCCTAGCAGGATCATGCAGAAAAATCTCTTCGAGGTTCTGGCACGGTTATCGTTTTTGCAGACACCACAACCGTATCAAGTCGCACGACCGCTACGAATAAGGCTTCTGTCCGGCTTTGAAAGAAAAACCTGTGATTGCCTGGGTATCTTCTCAAACTATTCGACGGTAAAAAAGAATGTCGTTCTGCTGGGAATTCTCCAAAGGACAAAGCTTCATGTTTACAGGTCTCGTACAACACCTCGGCAAGATCACTAGCATCGCCCATGAGCCACCCGGCGTACGGCTTGCTGTACACGCTGGCCCCTTGGCTCAGGGCATACAAATTGGTGACAGCATATGCACGAATGGCTGCTGTCTGTCAGTGGTGCAAACCGAGGGAGATACGCTTGAGTTTCAACTCGGACCTGAAACATTACAACGCACAAATTTAGGGACTTCTAAAGTGGGTGATCGAGTTAACCTTGAACGTTCTCTCACACTCGAGAACCGACTTGATGGTCATCTTGTAACCGGCCATATCGATGGCCTCGGTATTCTTAAAGAGAAAATCCAACAAGAGGATTGGGTTACGTGTCGATTCACAGGTCCGAAAAACTTGCTGGCCCAGTTGGCAGCAAAGGGATCAATAGCTGTTGATGGAGTAAGTTTGACCGTCGTCGATGTCAATGCTACATCTTTTAGCATCGCTCTCATTCCACACACTCTTAGGAACACCACCCTGGGAGAGCTTGCTATTGGAGATGAGGTGAATCTCGAAACCGATCTTCTTTCTAAATATGTCTGCCGTTGGCTGGAAGCACGTTCATGAAAAAAACAAGCCGAGGACGACCGAAGACGGGGCGCAAAAAAAGATCTGACAGAACGCACAAGAATGACCAACGTACAACTACTCCAACTGCAACGAGTGAACAAAGTGTCGTGACTAAAAGCGCCACCCGACAAACTACTGCGTATCTTAAAAAGCTTTTCTCAGAAGTTGGATTTTCAATTGATTCAAAAAAAGGGCAGAACTTTCTTGTTGACTTAAATCTGCTCGACCTCCTTGAGCGGACGGCTGACATACAACCTGACGATATCGTCCTTGAGGTTGGAAGCGGCACTGCCGCACTCACGGAACGGCTTGCGCGATCCGCATTTCAGGTAGTAACAATTGAAATTGACAGTCGACTTGCAACACTCGCTCATGACCGCCTTATTGACACTGACAACGTCCAGCTCGTTAACACAGACGTCTTGGCCAGCAAAAACAAGTTGTCGCCTCGCGTCCTCAGTGCATTAGATGAAGCCGAGAAACGGCGGGAAGATGCGGGGAAAAAGGGGCGATTCCTTCTTGTCGCCAATCTTCCTTATTGCGTCGCAACACCTGTCATCTCAAATCTATTGCTATCTAAGCCTTTCAACTCTGCAACCGTAACTGTGCAATACGAAATGGCTGATCGCATGACCGCTACAGCCGGCCATCATTCTTACAATGCGCTTTCCATCTGGATTGGCTCACAATGCCGTAGTGAAATTATTCGAAGCCTTCCGCCTGCGGCATTCTGGCCTCGGCCAAAGGTTGATTCTGCAATTGTACGCTTAGATCTAGATGAACATCGACGGGCACAAATTTCTGACCTATCACGGTTCCATACGTTTGTGCGTGATATTTTTTGCCATCGTAGGAAGGTATTGCGTGGTGTTCTCTTGACTTTGGCAGGAGGGAAAAAAAGCTCCGACGCAGTGGACCGAATCGACCGACTGTACGAGACCTTTGGACTTGAGAAAAATATTCGTGCTGAGTCCATCGACCCTGACACTTTTGTACAACTCGAACACGAGTTTTCACGACCGTAATACTGTCGACGTAGCTGAATGAGAGTAATCAAGACAATGGTAGGAGTTGCCCCCCCTTAAGAAACATGCGATTCATTCACTTATTGAGACATCCCAACTCTTAAAACCTGGAAACCATAACAAAGACATGTCACATTCGAGAGATATGAAGGAAGTGATACTATGAAATTTATTGAAATGACCGGCCATGCACTAATGAGTATGATCGAACCGGATGAGGTTTCACCAGAAAAGCTCCAGCAAGTTGGGCTCACCGACACCTGCCTTGTCCGAGTCAACGAACAAGGTGACGTCGAGGTAAGACGACATGATCGCTGGGACCTCATTGGCGGCCTTCTAGGTGGGTTTGCTCAGCGGGCAGAACGTGCCAGCGGGCGTACATGGGCATGAAAAGTGTCGGGTCTTCCCTGTTATACGGGGCTGGTTGCAACGAAAATATCGATTACACCAACTTCCCCGCTATACTTTCTTGTGATGGGAAGTTTCTGCCGAGTTCATAAAGAGTTGAAGAATTCCAAGTGGATTTCATTACTAGTGACGCCGGATGCGTCGCGAAAGTTCTACTAGCGAAAGTGGAGCAACCCGTAGTGGGCCATGGCCAGGCGGGCCATTGTTCACCAACAACTGATACCTTGCTGTCCGGCATGAGCCCTCCTTTGCCGTGGCAGTTGGTCCGGAGAGCCTTCTACACGTGAATCCGACCCCTTTACCCGAAGGTTCCTTCGCACCAACCATTGTTGACCTTTTGCGTCAGCGAGCGGCATATCGCCCTCATGACAGAGCTTTCACATTCCTCGTCGACGGGGAAAATGAAGAACTAAATATCACCTACGCCGAACTTGACCAAAGAGCTCGAACTATTGGTGCGTGGTTGATGGACCAAGGCATGTCAGGCAAACGAGTCCTGCTTCTCTATCCTTCTGGCCTTGATTTTATTGCTGCATTCATGGGATGCCTCTACGGGGGAGCAATCGCCGTTCCCGCATATCCTCCACGAAAAAATCGCTCGGTTGAACGGATTGAGGCTATTGCAGCTGACGCGAATGCCTCTGTTGCGCTCACTACCAGAGATGTCCTTGACCGGTTTGAATCTCTAAAAGCCTCCGCACCGAGCCTTGAACATCTCGTATGGCAAGTCAATGATGAACTCGATCAATCATGGTCGAATCGCTGGAATCGTCCTGACATTAACGGTGAAACACTTGCTTTTCTGCAGTACACAAGTGGTTCTACTGGTACGCCGAAGGGCGTCATGCTAAGCCATGAAAACCTGTTGCATAATTCACTCCGTATCATGCAAGCCTTCGAGATTACCCGAAGTCAATCAGGGGTCTTTTGGCTACCAAGTTTCCATGACATGGGACTTATAGGAGGAATTCTTGTACCGCTTTATGGTGGCAAATTTAATGTGCTGATGTCCCCAGTTGCATTCCTCCAAAAGCCACTCCGCTGGCTACAAGCAATTGCCAAATACAGGGCGACAATCAGTGGTGGCCCAAACTTTGCCTATGAACTCTGTGTCCGCAAGACAACTCCTGAACAGAGAGCGTCTCTCGATCTATCCAGTTGGTCGCTCGCATTCAATGGTGCCGAGCCCGTTCGAGCTGAGACAATGAAAGCATTTTCTGAAGCCTTTGCAATCAGCGGCTTCCGAAATGAGGCTTTCTATCCGTGCTATGGATTAGCAGAGAGCACATTGATGGTAACTGGCGGCATGAAGTTCGAGCCACCAGTCATCCATCGTTTTGATCCGCTGTCAGTCGAGACCGGAACTGTCACACTCAATGAAAACTCTTCTCCCGATGCTCGACAATTTGTTGGCAGTGGACGGGAACTAGATGGACAAGATGTTTTGATTGTCGACCCACAAACATTTGAGCCACTTCCACCAGATCGGGTTGGTGAAATCTGGGTTAGCGGCCCAAGTGTTGCACAGGGCTACTGGAATCGTGCTGACGAAACCAAATCGACTTTTCAAGCGATGCTGAAACTGCCCGCAAACACAGCAGGCCACGTTGGACGATGGAAGCCCAACCCAGGGCCGTACATGCGGACTGGAGACTTAGGTTTTTTTGATAATGGGGAACTTTTTGTCACCGGGCGTCTCAAAGATCTGATAATCATCCGGGGTAGAAATCATTATCCTCAAGACCTTGAACATTGTGCAGAGGAAGCAAGTGGCCTTGTCCGGCCGGGCTGTGTTGCAGCCTTTGCTGTCGACATAGACGGCCGAGAACGAGTCGTTATCGTGGCAGAACTGGAACGAGGCAAACGAGACGAGGCGGATATCCTGGACGCATTTGACGCTATTCGTAAGCGTCTTGCTACGGAGCATGAAGTTGCGACGGAGGCTATCGTATTAGTACGACCAAACAGCATTCCAAAAACATCAAGCGGGAAGATTCAGAGGCATGCGTGTCGACGTCAATTCTCAGATGAGTCACTCGCTGTCATCGAGCAGTACATTAGTTGGCTCGAACCAGCCAAAGAGACTTCTTCACCCGAGGCTCCAAGGCTTGCACGACAGCGGCCCCTCGGAGAGACCTCCGGCGGCCATAGACCAAACAGAGAACTTCCAACGGAAGTTACCCAAACCGTCTTTGAGCATGTCCGAAGAATAGCCAAGGAACGTGCCGGCAACCTCACGCTCGACACAAACATCGTCGAACTTGGCCTCGACTCACTTGAACGGATGGAAATTGTTTCAAGTCTCGAGGAAGCATTTGGTGCACGGTTTCCTGAACAGGTCTTGCCCACCATCGAAACATGTCGCGAAGTCACGGAGGCAATTCTTGACCACATGCCACTTGATGGTCATAAACATTCGCATTCTGCCCGTGTCGTGGCAGAGATCACTCCCGACTCGTTCGACATCTCACAATTCCCGGAAGTGAGGGCCCTACAACAGAATTTCGCAATGGTTCGGAACGCTGGCCTGCAAAACCCTTACTTTAGTGTTCACGAGGGTAAAACGACCGACAAGACAACAATCGACGGTCGTGAATTTATCAGCTGGGCGTCCTACAATTATCTAGGGATGTCAGGTGACCCAATTGTGACTGCAGCGGCCAAGGACGCCCTTGACCAATTTGGCACAAGTGTCTCAGCAAGTCGGCTCGTCTCTGGTGAAAAAACAATCCACCAAGAACTTGAAAGAGCATTTGCTGACTTCGTTGGTACGGAAGATGCCGTCACTATGGTTGGTGGACACGCAACAAACGAAACAGTTATTGGCCATGTGGTTGGCCCAGGTGATCTCGTTCTACATGATGCATTTGCTCATAACAGTCTGCTTCAGGGTGCGATACTCTCAGGCGCTCGTCGAAGGCCCTTTCCGCACAACGACTACGAGGCAGCAGAATCCATGCTTGCTGAACTTCGGAGCCAATACCGACGTGTCCTTGTTGTCATTGAGGGCATCTATAGCATGGATGGCGACTTCGCTGATCTGCCTCAATTCATTGGCCTTGCAAAACGACACAAGTCACTTCTTATGGTGGACGAGGCCCACTCCCTCGGCGTGATGGGCCCTACTGGACGAGGCATTGGCGAGCACTTTGGCGTGAATCCAAAGGACGTTGACATTTGGATGGCAACGTTATCAAAAGCCTTTGGCAGTTGTGGTGGGCTTATCGCCGGATCTTCCACTCTCATCCAGTGGCTGAAGTACACGGTACCAGGTTTCGTCTACTCGATTGGTCTGCCACCACCAGCTGCGGGTGCTGCGTTGGGAGCCCTGCGCCTCCTGAAAGATGAGCCACAGCGAGTAACAAAACTTCAGAAAAACGCAAAACATTTTATTGAGCTGGCAGGGAAGGCCGGCCTGAATACTGGATCTTCGGGCGGGTCTGGTGTGGTTCCCGTTATTTTAGGCAACTCAATCAACAGCCTGAAGTTATCAGCAGCGTTATTCCAACGGGGTATTAATGTGCAGCCGATCCTCTACCCTGCAGTTGAAGAAAAAGCAGCACGATTGCGATTCTTCATCACAGCAAATCACACGTCGGATCAAATAGAGAAAACCGTGACTGCTGTGCGAGAAGAACTGCTAAAAATAGATTCTTCGTATGGTGCCCACCTACGTGAAAAAAATTCTCCTGTCTCGGTTGCTTAATCACTACGAGTAACAATGTCATACTTTCACGACATTTTTCGGAAGCCGTGATTAAAAGCACACAATAATCACCAGCCAATCATGTGGACTATGTTTTTCCTGCAGTGCATCGCTATAACGAACACATGTCTGAAAATCATGAAACAACTACACATCGTCTTGTACTCCCGGCAGATGCGAATCACTATGGCACGCTTTATGCTGGCAGTCTCCTGAAATATAGTCTTGAGGCTGCCTACGCAGCCGCTACGCGAAGTGTTGGCCCCGAAGCGAACCTCATGCTCCGACGAGTATTAAGCGTGGAGTGCCGTCGAACTGTCCCTGTGGGCAGCCTTGTCGAACTTCGAGGCACCGTCCTTCAGGTTCGGCAGTGTCACATCGTCGTCGGTGTAGTGGGCATGCCACTTGAAGCGACAGATCTCCCATGGATGGACGGCCTCTTTGGCTTTGTGCAGGTAGACAAGAAGGGACTTCCGGTCGACCTACCCACCGGAGTAACGGCAACTGATGAGACTCATGCTTTCTGGCAACCGCTCACCAAAAGGCTCGCGAATACCAGAACACACGGTGCCACTGCCGATTGGATCAGAGCCGGGTTTGGCGGCGGGTGATTTGCTCCGACCAAGGCATTGCTCGACGATTTGATCAGTATTTAATTTCCAAACCGAAGTCGACACCGTTGGTGAAGACATATTCTTGACCACCGTCGTTGGCGCCGATCGAAGTAAAGGTTGGATTTGGCACGAAGTAGGGGTTTGGGTTCCCAGCGCCGTCTGTCGGCTGATTGAATTGACTCGGACCAGAGGTTTTAACAACCCATGGGTTGTCTGGGCCAGCGGGTTGAGTCGGATCCTGCGGCGAAGCAAACCTTACTGTTTTATCCTCACTTATAACACCCGTATTCGTTGAAGCACGGGCGATTTGGGATAACCACATGCCTGTGTATCCAAGGTGAAGCGTCACACCTTGACTGACCTTGTATTTTGTCCCGAACCGCCATTCGCCGATTGGGCTAAAGACAAAACGGTTTTCTTTCTCATTCGTTGAATTCGACTGACCAACACTATAAAGCTGCAGGAATAGTGGCGGAGGGTTGAGTTGCTGATCTAATACGGTTGAATCGCCGCCAGCAGAGTTGGTTACTGTCGGAGAAAACGTGGTTCGTAAATAGTCTGCACCTGTCGTCGCAGAGAAGTCTGAACCCCGATAGATATTATTTTGCCAGTTAAATCCAGCCGTAAATTTCAATTCTGAAAGAAACTCCCATCGTCCGGATTGTGCAGACCACCCCACTGAGAACTCAGGCCCTACGATGTTATTCATGGTGTCGGTGTTCCAGAGCCCTGTCTGTAACGGGATAGCCGTTCCAGTTCCAGTGAGCGTATCTATACCAGTAATTCCGAGCACTGTTCCAGCAGACGTTGATGTAACATTTAACGAACTGTCTCCCTGCTGAGAATTCGTGCCTGTATTCTGACCACCACCGCCACCGCCACCTTGATTGTTGTTATTGTTGTTATTGTTGTTATTAATTGTTTGGCCACCCGTACCACCACCACCACCACCACTGCTTGTCTCCGGAGCAAAGGGAAACTGATTACTCTCATAGCCAATGTTATAAATATCACGAAACTGCATAAAACGTGGCCCAAGCCCGAACACCAACTCAGATCTACTTCTTCTCCCTAGACTCTTCCGAATCATGGCAATTGCGCTTGTGCTCCAGATCTCTGTCGTGTTGGTTTGCTGTAACTTCTGTGCTATAAGGTGGTCAGGCGGTGGACTTTCAGACGTTATATTGGTGACCGTAAGTGCCTGATTTACGTTGCCAAGGCCACCGCCATCACCGCTGCCGCCGCCGGTCGTCTCGTTCTGATAGACCTGGGTTGGTGAAGCTGCTGCGAACTCATTCAATGAATTAAATTGTTGAGTTGTTTTAGTGTCAAAGTAGTTTAGATTCACTCCCTTGCCCTCGTACACCCAGCCTCCTTCGTATCGATTTCCCCACCCCATGGCAGTTCTCATCCAACTGGTATTTAACTGTGGCAAGTACGGCTCTCCACCGAACGTATAGAGCCCACCGAGAACGCTCTCCCCAGTTGTTGAATCGGGGGTGGAAGCGGCCGTTGCGTCAATATTGTCATTATTCAGCTGAACAATTGTATCTGGCGAAATTGGACTCGTCGGAAAGAGATACTCACCGGTTTGAGATTGTGCAACGGGAACGACCGAGGGTGGTGTGACAGCCCAATACAAACGATCGTAGTCAAAAAAGATACCATCACTATTTTTACGATACATGTTGTACGAACCTAAATCAGGCGGCGCAAATAGCTGGAAGTCATAGAAGTCCTGGTCTGGCAGTAGTGGCATCCAGTCGCCGGCAGTCGCTCTAGACACCCACGGACCAGACATACCCGTCATCGCCACGCTCAGCATCACGGTCACTGAAACGCGCACAAACTTGGTGATATGTCGCAAAAAAAGCTTCTGAATAACCATTGCTCATTCGTCCCAAGGATCAGTATCCAAATCGATCCGCACCTGCGGATTCTTCTCTGGTATCGGTCCTAACGATCATTTGCATTGACTAAAGTTGCGAAACAATGACGATTATTCTGAATGGCAAGCTAGCTATTCCACCTGCCTTACCATTGCGTAACTAGCTTCCCAACGGAACGCCTGGAAGAAAGCGTGCTAAGGTGAAGCGATCCAAACCTCCCAGAGAAAAAATGCCATGCGGACATTATCGATGCCACTTTCAGCTCTTGCCTACCTTGCCATAGCTACGATTCTCCCTGTTTCTGCAGCCGACCCGACATCGCCTTCAGAGCCTCTTGAGTCTCCCCAGTTCTTGCGACTTCATCGCAATGAGGCTGATGGCGACCCAGTTGCCCTTGAAACGGCTATTGTGCGATACAGCCTCAGGCAGAACCAGTCTGACCAGCCCACTCATGTGGATCTTATTGCTGCTGTACATATCGGTGAGAGAGAATATTTCTCAACCCTGAACCAGCTATTTCAAACCTACGATGCCGTACTCTATGAATTAGTTGCTCCACCAAATGCACGAATTCCACAAGCCGGTGGCAAGCCTTCTGGAGCCATTGGGACTGCCCAGCAAGGACTCACAAAATTACTAGGACTCCAGTTTCAGCTCGACCAGATAAATTACAAGCCGCGAAACTTTGTCCATGCAGACCTGTCACCTAGACAGTTTAGTGCTGCGATGCAGCGTAGGGGGGAATCATGGTGGACCATGTTTTCAAAATTAATGCAGGAAAGCATGGACCGGGCGAACGGAGACGAAAAGAAGAACTCCTCAGACCTTTCATTCGGTGATCTCTTTGGACTTGTTTTTGGCTCAAATAGAGAACTCCGTATGAAACGGCTACTCGCAGAGCAATTTTCCGACATGGAAATATTGACGTCGGCCTTCGGTGGAGAAGAAGGGTCTTCGTTAATTACAGATCGAAACGCTGCTGCTTTATCTGTTCTTCGACAACAACTCCAAAAAGGGTCGAAGTCCATCGCCATTTTTTATGGCGCTGCGCATATGCACGACTTTGACCAGCGACTCCGTGAGGATTTCAATCTTGAGCCAACTGAAGTTGTTTGGCTCGAAGCGTGGAATCTAAGAGACCCTCCTCAGCAGCCCAAATGAAACCGTCTTACCGAGGAAACGCCTCTGCCATCACAAGAGGCCGGGCACTGCGACAAGCATTGTTTTCGATCACATTCATGTCATTCTGCACATCATCGATATACTGACGAAGCGAAGCTAAAAGTTCTTCATACCCCATAGAAGAAACGGCCTGACCAACTGGATCAAACTCAATTTCACCACGGTATCCAGACTCAACAAGAAGACGAAGCAACCCGGTGAGCGGAAGATCTCCAGCACCGGGGGGCAACCTCTCACAGCCGGATGAATTTCCTTTGGTCCTATCAGCAACTGAGACAATTTTAATCCGTTGAAGCACAGACCTGCTGCCCTGTAAAGAAATTAACTCTTCCGAACATGACCAGAGATCAATTGCTAGCCCAACATTTGGGCAGTCAGAGGCTTCAAGTATCACAAGGGCGTCATCCAATGTTGTTAAGAAACTGGCTTCGTCCAGCGACGGCTTTATGACAAGAGTAACCCCGGCTGCTTCAGCTGCCGGAGCAAGCTCCTCAATCGCAAGCCGTATCAGACGCCGAGCATGCGAGAGGGTATGCCCAGCGCGCGATCCCGTCCGTAAGACAACAAGCGGACAATCCAGTTGCTCAGCAAGATCGATGGCCTCGTAAGCATCCTCAAGGCTTTCCCGGAACGTCTGGCCTTCACTCCCAGTAAAGCCCCCTGGCCACTGAATAGAAGAAACCCGTACGCCAGCACTATCCAACAGTTCTCTCGCTTCACAGAGATACAAATCTGATAATTTTGGCCGCCACAGTGAGATCGCATCAAAACCATGCTCGGTGTAATGGCAAAGTTCTTCCGCAAGACCCCATCGCAGCGTCGCTAGTTGACTAACCGCAATCCGCAACGATGTCGAGGAAAGCATAGGCGGGTATTCTCCAGAATTGGGCATGCCACAAGATATATGAATACTATATTCACCCTGCACGTGACGACACGTAGAACAAAGTTGAATGACAAAGGGTTAGACAGACTTAATTTGGCACACCGATAAATTAAGAACCCGTCAAACCAAAGCGAAAAGTATGGTCACCAGAATGCCGAACTGTCTATAGAAAATTTAAGCAGCGACTAAACGTTTTCAGGAATGGGATTTCTTTGCGTAAATAGCCTTTTCCTGATCCTTTCATGAAGTCATGAAAGCACTCAAGTAATTCTTTTTTTCTCTCGCCCTGCCCTTGACAAGGGCACCGGCCAAGATGCTGACTTCTTGTGTAAGAACGAGATGACGGTGTTATTGATGCGTAAGATCAATGCACACAAGCTTTCCGGCACCACGGACATAAAGATATCCATGAGCCACAACGGGCGCCGCCCAGCATGGTGGATTCAACAATGTGTCTCCTGATTGCCTATCCTCAATTTCACAGCGGTTGATAATTTCACACGCTGCCCTGGAAGCTTTGATGAGGAGCAATTCACCAAACTCACTCAGAACAATCAGCACACCGTCAACAAGTGCACAACCCGCTCGGCCAAGCCCCGGCTCTTTCCAAAGCAATTCTCCGGTCTCCCAATCAGCGCAAACAAATAAGGCATCGCCAGAATTGCGGCCTGTTGAGCTATAGACACACCCCTCGTGCAGCACTGGAGTTGCCCAATGGCAACGTAATGAATTCCTGTGACGGCTGCGGGGAGGGTCACGGCGACGCTCGACGAATAAATCATTTTCAATACCCAGGAGCACACTCCCCGGACCATATGTTTCAGACAAAAGTACTTCAACGCCATGAACAACCGGAGTGGCAGCAACAACGCTAAACAATTCTTCTGCTCGCCAAAAAAACGAATCTTTTACAGCTCCAGATTCCGGATCAACGAGTAACAACCGGTCGCGCATCCAGGCAAGCAGGCGATCTTCTCCATCGAACGTATGCAGCAAAGGAGTACTGTAACTCGCTAATTCACTACTTGTTCGCCAGACTTCTTTCCCATTCTCAATATCAAATGCAACCAAACCACTATCTAGGCCTTTTACAAGATCAAGTCGCTGCGGATTGGCTGGAGACTCGCCCCTAGCACTCCCGCCAACCTGAACAATGACGAGTTTGTTTCGCGAGGCTAAAGTTTTCTGATGAATAACAGGCGATGCGCCCACACCAAAGAAATTGGGGACAACGTGAAACTCTTTCCCTGTATCAACCTCCCACTGGAGGCTCCCGTCTACCTGCCGTCGGCACGCTAGCATACCTTCTGCACCATAAGTAATAACAACGTTGTCACAGACTATTGGTGATGATCGCGGCCCCCCATCATACCCGAACATATCAACGTAGCCCGTTGGACTCATTTTCTCCCACAGTACTTCGCCTGTTTCTGCCCTGACGCATCGCAACCGCTCCTCGCCGGCTATCCGATCAAAAACAAAGGCCCGTCCTTTCGACACCGCTGGCCCACAATACCCCTCACCAAGTTCAATAGTCCAACATATTTCAGGGCCTGCCTCCGGCCATGGCACGACCGCATCCCGTAGTTCACTTCGTCCATTGCCGGTTGGCCCTAAAAATTCCGACCAGTCTTCGCCAGGTCTTGACCATAACGAACCCTGTTCATTCATACCCGGCTTGCTGCCACCATCTCGCTCCTGAGAGATTCCATTTTCGCATAAACTGGCATACACCAGAGCACTGATCAGGCACGTTACAATTGTTCTCGATAAAACCATCTGGAAGTCTTTTTCTTATTCTGAGTCAATCAGCCAGACTACATGAATTCACAGTGCTACCATATTAACTCAATGAGAGTAGTCGAAAACATAATGCCTCATGACGAAAAATCGATTCGAGTTGGCAAGACCGTCATCCCTGCTCATGCAATCCGCTGGAAGTTTTCCCGTAGCCAAGGGCCGGGTGGGCAACACGTCAATAAAACAAACTCACGAGCTGAGCTGCGCATTGACATTCAACAAACTGATTTCCTTTCACCAGCGGTTGCCCAACGACTACGCACTCATGCTGGTAATCGTGTCACAACAGCCGGTGAACTAGTCCTTACAAGCCAGCGGTTCAGAGAGCAGAATCGAAATATTAATGACTGCCTCGCAAAACTCTCTGCCTTACTCATAAAAGTACTCGATCTACCGAAAACTCGTCGTGCGACTCAACCAACCCGCGCATCAAAAACCAGGCGTCTGGAAAGAAAGAAACATCGAAGCGCAACTAAAAAACTCCGGCGAAAAATAATAGACTAGGGCATTACAGACCGACAAGAAGCCAACGAATGATATACTTCCCTTGGAATGATTGACTATTTAGTGGAAAATTAAAAAGGTTTGATTACGCTGGCGTACACAGTCGTTGTGGGCAGCTTTAAGAGAAAATTACCATGCCATCACCACAAGATATTGATTCTGTACTCGAAGACTGGGACTACATACCCGGAGAGGTAAACGCACGTCGTGTCACGGCACGTGATGGCAGAGACCTTCTACAAATGCGGGTTGATATGGGACTCTTACAGATGGAGATTGAACTTCGTCCCGATGGCACACGGCCACATGGGGCAGAAACGTATTTTGATTACCTTGTGGGTGAAGTTGTACGAGAAGGGGAAGAATTTGAACTTTCCCAAGAGCAGTGCACAGAAGCGGACCGTGAATTCGTCCAGTACTATCATCGACGACTGTGCTGGCTGTCCTTGCGAGAATACGGAATGGCTGCAAAAGATGCAGACCACAGCCTTGCTTTTATGGACTTTGTTCGGGAACATTCACCCGATGAGGAATGGATTCTTTCACACGAACAATACAGACCGTTTGTGCTCTTTCACCGGGTTCAGGCAAGTGCACTCGCTGCCCTTGATGACGATGGTCCAGAACTCGCCATTGCTGAGATTAATAAAGGGCTAGACGCGTTTCATGATTTATTTCTTCAGTATGACGCTGAGGACCAATTTGAAAATGACGAACTTGTTGTACGTCTTCGTGACATGCGTGAAAGCGTCCGTAAACGGTTCGAATTAGGTGACACCCTCGATGAGCAACTTGCCGAAGCCGTCAAGTCTGAGAACTATGAATTGGCTGCAGAATTGCGTGACAAGATGCACCAAAAGCAAGTGACGGGAACAAACGCATCCGGTCGCCCAGAATCAATGCCCCAACGCTCTCCGCACGAGAATGGTGGTTGCTAGAGTCTCCTGTTCTTGGAATGCCGTTTGAAAATTTTTCAAACAGCATTCCAAGAAAGCTTGTCATTCCCGTCAATCTAGGGAAACCGTGGAACTCCTCAAGCTTGCTGAACGTTAAAGTGGGACAATTGGAGCGACGATGATGCTTGATCAGTGGCTGCATTTTTATTCTCAGATTGGCACGCTATCTGCACCTTATTTTTTTAAGGTTTCGGTCGCCCTTTTCGGAAAAGCAGGAAGCAATCACCCGAATGAGCGACTGTTTTTTGCACGTGGAGAAGTGAAACAGAATGGCAAATACACCACACGATACCCTTCTGGAAAACGTCGTGAATCAATCCAAGCGTCTCAAGACATTTGATTGCAAGCAGCCTGAATCCGAAAACTATGAAATTACTATCAGCAATGAACGATGTGTCGTTCGTGCTCTTACCGTTGAAGCAATTGATGAACTATTTACAGATCGCGAGCAATTTGAAAATTGCTTGAACGACCAGAATGAGCTAGTAGAACCCCTTCTCAATTGTATTGATGATCGACAACTGCAATTTCATGGCCAGCTCGCCTCTTTACCAAAATCTCAACGAAGGCAACGGCTCGTTTCTTCCAGGGCGGCGTTATATGACAATTCTCATCCGTCGTAGTACCGATGCCATTGCAATCCGGTAAACACATCTATAGCGGACCACCTGCTCTCTTCTTCACGCTCTCATTTCGTAACTCGACTCAATAGGAGCACCCAAGCAAGAAGGATAATAAAGAGCATTATCCGCAATCGCAGCTCGTATAAGATTGGAACCGAGCTGATTACCAGCAGACCTACTAACAATTTCCAGCACTCCTGAAGCAAAATCATCAGCGTTTTCTATGCTTCCCCGACATATCTGATCACGGTCCCACTGCACCTTATTCAGGAAAGCACGGAACGGGGCAGTTTGATCGTATTCTCAAACAGTTGGCCGCAGCAGGCATTCCGGGCCTGCTAATTGACTGCAGACGGTCAATCGTTACGTTACGGAAAAGAGAGAACATCAGAAAATCATTAAAACTTCTTTTCTGAACACGTATTTACGGGGTACTATCCTAACCACGTTCTCTATGCTCTGGAAAGGAATCTTATGACAGGCAGCTTTGAAACAAACTCCGCTTCACGCTGGCATCAAATGGCAACCGGTGTACTTGCCGACCGTTCCCTTGAAAAAGAAGAAGCTCGGTCAATCCTGAATTCTTCTGATGAAGAGATCCTCGACCTTCTTGCAGCGACGTATCGGGTACGACATCATTTTTTCAGCAACACAGTCCAGCTTTTCTTTCTTATGAATGCAAAAAGTGGGCTCTGCCCAGAAGACTGCGGATATTGCTCGCAATCAAAAGTTTCCGATGCGGAAATTCCTCGCTACAACTTACTCTCGGTGCCTAAGTTACTCGAAGCGGCCCGCCTTGCCAGTGAGCGACAGTCTAAAACGTTTTGCATCGTTATCTCGGCCCGAGGCCCGTCAGAGCGTGAAGTTGACTTTGTCTGCTCTGTAGTCCCCCAAATTAAAGAACAGTACAGTCTCAACGTGTGCGCATGCCTCGGCTTATTAACACCAAACCAAGCGAAGAAGCTTGCAGCTGCCGGGGTTGATAAGGTGAATCACAATCTCAACACAAGTGAAAGACACTATGAAGAGGTGTGCAGCACACATACGTACGCTGATCGTGTTGCAACCTTGGAAGCATGCCGTTCAGCCGGTCTTCAACTCTGTAGTGGTGGCATCATGGGAATGGGAGAAACTGCTGATGATCTCATTGATATGGCATTTGCCCTCAAGGAAATGAATGTCGAGTCAATTCCTCTCAATTTTTTAAATTCAATTGATGGGACACCCCTTGAGGGTGTTGATGAGATCTCGCCTCGCGACTGCCTGCGTGGCCTTGCTATGATGCGAATGGTAAACCCTGCTGCAGAAATCCGGATTGCTGGCGGCAGAGAGATTCACCTTGGAAGCCTGCAACCTCTTGGCTTATATGCCGCCAATTCCATTTTTGTTGGTGACTATCTCACTACAGAAGGGCAGTTGCCCGAGGCTGATTACAGGATGATCAAAGAGATGGGATTTGTTATTACAAAAGGTTCGGAAGCTGCCGAGCCATCGCCTGTCTTGGAAGAAACAACTGGCTAAGACCGCTTAAGCATCACCAATCGTGACGAGCAGCTCTGCCATCTCACCGGCGGCATGGGTAAGATTTTGGTGGCGGGCTTCTTCAATCCCCTCACGAAGTGCTCTACGAGCATCTTCAGGCTTTCCGTATTTGACAAGATGCTGTGCCGCCATCTGATATGCAGGCACATACGGAGGATCACCTCTGGCAAGTTCCTGTAGGATGTCGAGCGACGCCTCCCATTCACCATCTGCCTCCATAAGAAGAGCCAGACTATAGCGAAGGAAAACATCATCGGGCTCATCTTGCAACATTGCCTCAATTTTTTGACGTCGTGATTGTGTCATTCTGTATCAGTTTCTATGGCACTTCTTCAACCTGTTTCTCGAGCCACTCCAAACTGGATTCACCCTAACCAGGAACCACAGAAGGCAGCCCGTGTGCTTTTTCCCAGGCACTGATTTCGTCCGTATACTGTAACGATGAAGAAATGTTATCAAGGCCCTCAAGAAGGCATCGCCTCAGAAACGGCTCCACCTCAAACGACCTCTGAAAACTATCACCATCAGAAAGAGTGCACTCATTGAGGTCAATTTTCAATTCGTACTTTCCTGTATTACTGATTGTCGCCGCTTTGGCTAATTGAAATAATTGCTCAACATCTTCTTCCGAAAGCCGAATTGGCAAGATGCCATTAGAAAAACAGTTCGAGTAGAAAATATCTGCAAACGTCGGTGCAATGACACATCGAAATCCATAATCAGCCAGAGCCCAAGGAGCATGCTCTCGACTCGAACCACACCCAAAGTTACGCCTGGCAAGCAGAATTGTGGATCCCTTCGCTTCAGGAAGATTGAGTTCGAACTGTGGGTTCTGAGATCCGTCTTCCAGAAGCCTCCAGTCATTAAACAAGAACTGACCAAAACCAGTCCGCTCAATGCGCTTCAAAAACTGCTTTGGAATTATTTGATCCGTGTCAACATTCGCACGGTCCATTGCGACCACAACACCTGAATGCAAAGTAAATGACTGCACAAAAAACCCTTTCAATTAAGATACCGGAACAATCCGGTAAGTTATCGATATTTCCATTCTCGGATATCCACAAACCTTCCTTCAACTGCAGCCGCAGCCGCCATAGCTGGTGAAACGAGATGTGTGCGACCACCCTTCCCTTGCCTACCCTCGAAATTTCGATTACTTGTTGAGGCGCATCGTTGGCCCGGTGAAAGCGTATCTGGGTTCATTCCAAGGCACATACTGCAGCCTGCTTCACGCCACTCGAAACCAGCTTCTGTGAAAACCCTATCAAGCCCTTCTTCTTCGGCCTGGCGCTTCACGCGACCACTACCGGGAACGACCATAGCATGCACATCGCCGGAAACACGGTACCCACGAATGACATCAGCGGCTGCACGTAAATCTTCGATACGGCTATTCGTACACGATCCGATGAAAACTCGTTCTAAAGATATATCCGTGATTTTAGTACCCGAAGAAAGCCCCATATACTCGAGTGCTCTCTCTCCCGATGTTCGTTCATTGGGGTCATTCAATCCATTGATATCCGGAACAGCTGCATCAACGCCCACGACTTGTGCTGGATTTGTTCCCCACGTTACTTGCGGCACGATATCAGCAGACTCAAAAATCTCTACTCGGTCGTAAGTTGCCCCTTCGTCGGTAGGAAGCTTCTTCCATTCTTGAACAGCTTTTTCAAAGTCCTTTGGCACAAAGTCTCGGCCCCGAAGGTAATCGAAGGTTACTGCATCTGGTGCAATCATACCTGCACGGGCACCAGCTTCGATTGACATGTTGCAAACCGTCATTCGCTGCTCCATCCCAAATCCACGAATGCAGTCACCAGTGTATTCAATTACGTATCCGGTTCCGCCTTCGGTTGTCAACTTGCCGATGATGTAAAGGACAAGGTCTTTTGCGGTGACACCATTAGGCAAGTCTCCTTGTACCCGTACTTCCATTGATTTTGGTTTTGCTTGCCGAAGTGTCTGTGTTGCCAGAACATGCTCTACCTCGCTTGTACCAATCCCAAAGGCGAGAGCTCCCAACGCCCCATGAGTAGCGGTGTGGCTATCGCCACACACAATCGTCATTCCCGGCTGCGTAATACCCAACTCTGGGCCAATGACATGCACAATACCTTGATCTGCATCGCCTAGGTCAAAAAGTCGAATGCCAAATTCTTTACAATTATTTCGTAAAGTATCAATTTGCTGTTTCGAGATTGGATCAGCAATTGGCAATCGACGATCTGTCGTTGGCACATTATGGTCGGGTGTGGCAAAAGTTGCTTCAGGTCTTCGGACACGACGGCTTGCCAGTCGTAGCCCTTCAAATGCTTGAGGACTCGTTACCTCATGAACAAGGTGACGGTCTATATAGAGCAACGAACTCTCACCAGCTGGAGTACAGACAACGTGATTGTCCCAAATTTTGTCAAGGAGTGTTCGAGGAATTGGCATACTTCAGTAACTATCGAGGAGGGAAACAAACCTTTAATGTAGCCGGGAGCGAGGGCCACCGCTACCAGGAAACCCCGAGCCACTGTATGAACGCAGCTACGGCCTATCCCACCTTGCGAAGGACCTGCTGACTTGCTCGATCATCAACAACTTGATGAGAGACTGGTTCCCAGGCCTCTTCGATTGATTCCTGAAAAACAACCGTGTGTGATCGAGTTAAACGCTGCAAAAAAAACCAACAGCGAGACACGGTTGCCTGATCGATGGCGGCAGAAACCAAAATAAGGTCGAACCAGCCAAGATGATTACAAAGGCGAGCAAGTGTTGAATCCGGGTTGCCGGGAACAAGCTGTACTCGCCCAAAACTTTGTAAACAGCTATGGGCTTCCTTGAGTGTTACACCGGGAGGATCTTCAGGCTGCCTTGCCTCAAAACGATCAAGTCCAACGTAGTGAATCGGACCATCAGAAACTTGTGACGCGAGTGAAAGCATATTCGGTGTGCGGGACAAA
>Ga0315315_10000737_pt1 | contig 28645 bp, 26 predicted proteins | sample M140m3416metaG_FD_203699 | JGI IMG/M metagenome (GOLD analysis project Ga0315315, IMG submission 203699) | Ammonia-oxidizing marine archaeal communities from Monterey Bay, California, United States - M1 40m 3416 | ecosystem: Environmental > Aquatic > Marine > Intertidal zone | place: USA... | reverse complement strand
ATATAAGGGCGATACATTGTATAATGTATTAATGGAAAATCATGAAACAATGATAGTAAATAATATGGTTGTAGAAACTTTAGATCCAGAAAATAGGATAGCCCTATTATACAGATGTTTATTAAAATCAAGTAATAGCGAAAGAATAGAAACAATGAATAAATATGCAAAAATAGTAAATTAATTTTTAATAATCTAATTTTTTAAACATTATATAATAACTCTTTAAGGCCTCCTAATTTTTTTAAAATAATTTGAAAATTATTTAAACAAAAATAATATATTTATTATTATTATTATGGATGAATTCTTGGCATATCTAAATGGATTCAAAATTAATAAAGATGATCCTAGAAAAGCCACTCATACCATTATGCCTGGGCAAAGTAATATTACTTCTTTAAATTGGGCAGGTAGATATTATGTAGAAAATGAGAATTTGTTAGAATTTAACAATTCTATCAAAAATATTCTAAAAAAACATCCAGATAAAAATTTTGCTATGACAGAAACCTTTGGAGAACATTGTCCTCTATTAATTGATATTGATACATTATATGAAAATCCTGAAAAAAAACAAAGATTTTATACAAAAAATACAATAAAAGAAATTATAAAAGTTATTTGGCCACATATTAACTATTATTTTGACTGTAATCATGAAAATAAAGAAGAATGTTGGATTACAGAGAAGGCTTCGCCAACAATTACAAAAGAAGGCAATGTAAAAGATGGTTTACACATAATTTTTCCAAATATTATAGGGAAATATAAGGTTTTTAAAGAATTTATGACAACTTTTCATAATAATATAGGTTTATGCGAACAATTAATTAACATTTTTAGAGATACTAGTATAGATAATGTAATTCCATCTAATGATGTAAAGACTATAATGGATTCAAATGTTCAGAGATGGATGGTATATGGTTGTGGTAAATTAGGAAAAGACGGAGTACCAAGACCATATTTACTAACAACTTTAATAGATTGTAATACATTTGATATGATTGATAATCAATATAGCCATGAAGAAATTACGGAAAGAATTTGTCTTATAAATAAATTTGAAAATAATGTAATTTATAAAAATAATATAGATAAAAAGAAGGATATACAAAAAAGCACAAGCGTTAGTACTTTTTCAATGTTTGATGATTCGAGTGAAGAAGATGATGATTATGATCCATATTTAGAATCAAAGAATAATGACGCAAAGGATGCTGTTAATAAACTGATGGAACAAGAATTACAAAATATAAAAGACATTGTTATGAAATGTTTATCAATTGAAAGAGTGATTGATTATGGAGCTTGGTTAAAGGTTGGAATATGTCTAAAAAATATTGGTGGAGATAGTTTATTTAATTTATGGGAAGACTTCTCAATGAAATATTCAAAATATAAAGATGGAACGAGTAAAAGAAAATGTAGTGATAAATGGAAAACTTTTACAAAAACAGGTATTACTAGAGGATCATTAAATCATTGGGCACAACAAGATAATTATTCAGAATATATGAAAATAATTGAAAAGAGTTTAGATAAACATATTCGAAATAGTATTTTCAAGGGAGGTCATCATGATGATATTGCTGAAGTAGTATCTAAATATTATGCTGGAAGATATCTATGTGTAGATTTAAAAGATGGTTGGTATTGGTTTAATGGACATAAATGGGTTAAATGTATAAAAGGTTATAGATTACAGAAATCTTTAACAGGTGAAATAAAAGAATTATATCATAGATACCACCTGACATTCAAAAATGGTAAGGAAGATGCAGATAAAAATGATGATCAACAAGCTGTTAAAAGTAATGAAGATGGGGAAAAGGGTGCATATGAAATATATGTTAATCTAAAGAATGTTACTTTTCAGGAAAAAATAATGACAGCATGTAAACTTAAATTTTATGAAGAAAAAGTTATGGAAAGGATGGATTCAAATACAAAATTAATTGGATTTGAAAATTGTGTATTTGACCTTGAACGAAATGAACTACGGGAAGGAAGGCCAGAAGATTACATTAGTATGTCAAATAACTTAAATATGCCAATTCATCAAAATGAACTACCTTTAACAAGTAAAGAACTGAGTGAAATTATTCAACAACGTGTAGGTAAATATAACATAAATGAATCTGGTTTAAAAGAATGGGATAAAGAATCATGGGATAATGGAGATAAGCGTTATTATAAAGCGATTAGACGGGACATAAAAAATTTCTTTAAACAAATATTACCAGATGAAGATCTTCTGAAATATTGTTTAAGGTGTGTAGCTAGTCGTTTATCAGGTGATGTTTTAGAACAAAGATTTAGTTTTTGGACTGGTTCAGGTGGTAATGGTAAATCAATTCTAATGGATTTAATTAGATATACATTTGGTGAGTATTGTACTAATTTACCAGTTACATTATTAACACAAAAAAGGAAAGCAAGTAATGCTGCTTCTCCAGAATTAGCGAGAACAAGAGGGGTAAGGTTATGTTATATGCAAGAACCAGATTCAAATGAAAGGATTAATTCAGGTGCCATGAAAGAATTATCAGGTGGAGATATGATTATGGCAAGGGAATTATATACAACTCCATTTGAATTTAAACCACAATTTGAAATTGTTCTTATGTGTAATGAAAAACCTTCTGTAGATGATAAATCAAATGGTTCTTGGAGAAGAATACAAGTATATCCATTTGTATCAAGATTCATTGATGATAAATCACAGTGGGATATTACAACAGGTAAAACGCATCATATTTATCCAAGAAATAAAGAATTATCACAAAATCTAAAAGAATGGCCAATTATCTTTATGACAATGTTACTAAATGAATGGGTTGAAATGGGAGGTATTATGGATGATAGTCAAATTCCAGATAAGATTCGTTTTGAAACTGATAAATTCAAGAATCAGAGTGATATTATTGGTCAATGGATTAAGCAAGACTTGAAAGAATGTGGTGGTGGTGCTGAAGGCGATGGAACAATTGATACAACTGATTTACAAGATCTACAGGAAGCATTCAGTAATTGGGCAAATGAAGAATTTAGTAATTGTAAAATTGACAAGAATGAGGTTAAGAAATACCTTATTGACTGGCAAAAGAAAAGTAAATATGGATTTTCTAAAGCAGCAAATGGCACAGACCGCAAGCCTAAATTCAATCTAATACCAATAGATGAAGATGAAGAATAATTTAAAGATATAATAATATAACTATTTAAAATATTTATGTGTGGTATATTTACTTTTTTATCAAACGGTAATGAAATAAATTATAAACATTTAAAAAAAAATGCAATGAAAATGATACATAGAGGTCCAGATTCAACTAAAGAGTTCACTTTAATAAATGATAATATTACAATTTTTTCATTATTCCATAGACTAAGTATAAATGGCTTATCCGAAAAAGGAAATCAACCAATGTCATTATCAGCACATCCTGAAATAACATTATTATGTAATGGTGAAATATATAATTTTAAAGAATTAGCAGAAAAACATGGTTTTAAATTATATACAGGAAGCGATTGCGAAATAATATTACATTTATACATAAAATATGGAATCAAAGAATGTATTAAACAATTAGATGGAGTTTTTTCTTTTACGATAACAGATTTAAAGGAAAGAAAATTTATAATTGGACATGATCCATTTGGAATCAGGTCATTATATTGGCATTACTCCGAAAACAAAGATGATTTAAAATTAAATATAATGGTTTCTTCAGAATTAAAGTGTATGAATGATATAATAGATGATGATTTTTCAAAAATTCAAATGTATCCACCGGGGTCGTATAGTATATATGATATTGAAAATGATAATTTAGTTACAAAATCTTATTATAATCTAAATTATGAAAATTTACACGATGATACATCCGAAATCGTTAAAAATATAAAAGATAAATTACATTCAGCTGTAAATAAACGTCTTTTATCGGAAAGAAAAATAGGTTGTTTATTATCCGGGGGTTTAGATAGCAGTATTATTACATTTTTAACTGCAAAAATATTAGGTTCAGAAAATTTAAGGACATTTTCAATTGGTTTAGAAGGTTCAGAAGATTTAATAGCAGCAGAAAAGGTTGCAAAGTATCTTAAAACGGAACATACATCAATAATTGTATCCGAAAACGAACTATTGGGAGCAATAGAACCAACAATTAAACAAATCGAAAGTTACGATATCACAACAGTAAGGGCATCTACTCCGATGTATTTATTATCAAAATATATTAAAGAAAATACGAACATAACAGTAATTTTAAGTGGAGAGGGGGCTGATGAAGCCTCTGGATCTTATTTATACTTCCATAATGCACCTTCACCTGAAGAATTTCAGAAAGAATCAATAAGATTAATAAAAGATGTACACTATTTTGATGTTCTTAGAGGAGATAAAACAACCGCTGGGAATAGTTTAGAAATCAGGGTTCCGTTTTTTGATAAAAATTTTATGAATTATTACATGTCAATTAATCCAGAAAAAAAGATGATACATAATGGATATGAAAAATACTTATTAAGGAAAGCATTTGAGAATGACTTACCACATGAAATTGTATGGAGGAGGAAGGAAGGATTTTCAGATGGAGTATCTTCAATGGAAAAACCATGGTATAGTATAGTCAGAGAATATATAGAAAAAAATAATTTAGTAAATGATAATAATTATACATATCTTAAACCACTTGATAATGAAAGTTTGTGGTATAGAGATATCTTTGAAAAATATTATCCTAGAAATGAAAAAATAGTGCCTTATTTTTGGTTACCCAAATGGACAAATGAATTAAATCCGAGTGGAAGATTAATTTTATAGATCATGCTTTATCTTCCATGCCAAAGATATCTGTGGGTCTTCTACAATTGCTGAAACAATATTACCAGAATCAAATGTAAAAATCTTTTTATTATACTTATATTTATTAACAAGCATGGTACAAGCATTACAACAGAAAGCAGACTTAATATATCCACAAGAATCATAACGCCATATATATATTTCCAACTTACCCTTTTTCTTAGAATAATTATTACAAAAGTTTATAGCATTCTGTTCGGCATGAATGCTTTTCTTACTACAATTACATCCACAAGCGCGACTTGAACCCCAGTCAAGTATAGTCTTCTTTGAAGGCTGGTAAAACGCAATACTGGACAGCGACAGCTCGCGTATCGGGTGAATAACTACTAGAGATATCAATATAATTCTTAGTCTTCAAAGGCAAACACTGCAAAGTAATAGAATCCAAAGTCATCTTAAGTTTTTATGTAATAGTTTTATGTAATAGTTTTATGTAATAGTTTTATGTAAAGTATTGTATTATAGAACTTAAAGAAATTATTTTTCAAATTTTTAAAAGTTTTAATTGAAATTATTTAATTAAATAAAAAATATAATTAATGATGTCTTCTATGGCGGTGATGTCTTGGTCTCCATATTGGACCAGGGCCTCTAAATCTCCAGCTATCATATGGCCACCAATAAGAATTATTGAATATAGAATTATCCCAATAAGGATAATATGGATTTCTAGGTCCAGACCTTACAACATTTACATTTCTAGTTTTCTGAACATCTTGATTATTCATATTATTAAATAATAAGAATCCAGAAAAAACAACCAATAAGGTTAATAAAACTACAGTTGTGTTATTCATATTATAATATATATAATATATTATTTTGGAAGTTTACATGCGGTGGGCGTCACATTGCCGTAAAGGCCTTATGTGCCGGCGGCAGCCTTCATAGCATGATTTTGCATTGCTAATGAGTAAGATGAAAAGAATTTTAATCTTAAAGCAGCAAATACAATGTTAAATACAATAACAACGAATAGAGCAGACCAGCCTCTGCAGATCTGGCACATACGGATAATAAAGTATATAACGACAATTGACATAACAATATCAATGACATTTTGGACAACAATTTGTGTTCTAGATACTTCATCTGTTATTCTCCATGATAGGACAATGTTTGCAATAGTGCCTAGGACAACTAAAGCAACCCACATACCACACCATAATCCAGGTCCTCTAACAACTTGACCCTTCCAATTTTTTTGGCAAGCATCCTGGAATAGATGATTGACCCAAGATTGGACACCTTTCTTAGTTTTTTGCGAAAATTCGCTAGCAGTCTTAGTGATTTTAGAGCTCATATTTATACTATATAATATATTTTATTTTTAATAATTTAAGGATAATATTAATAAACAAAATATATGGATATACAAAATGTAGATATATGTTGTGGATTAGCATGGGGTGATGAATCAAAAGGAAAAATAGTTTCACACCTTAGTAAAATAAATAATTACGATTTTATATGTAGATGGGCAGGTGGAAATAATGCCGGTCATACTATAATAAAAAATGGAATAAAATATAAAACACATTTAATTCCTTCAGGTATATTTTATGGTATTAAATGTATAATAGGACCAGATTGTGTAATTAATATAGATTCTTTCAAAATGGAAATAGAATATTTAAAAAGAAATGGATTTGATACAAACCTAATTAAAATATCACCAAAAGCACATATAGTTACATTAAATCATATAAGTGATGATACAAAAAATTATAATAAAGAACTAGGGACTACAAATAAAGGGATAGCACCTTGTTATAGAGATAAATATGGACGAACAGGTCAAAGGGTATGTGATGAAAAGTCAGGATATCTTAAACAATATATTTGGGATGAAAAATTATACGGAAATATTTTATGTGAAGGGGCACAAGGTTATTGGTTAGATATAAATAGAGGTGATTATCCATATATAACATCAAGCACAACTTTACCATATGGAGCATGTTCCTTAGGGTTTTCACCAAAATTAATAAATAAAATATATGGAGCTTGCAAAATATATGATACAAGATCAGGAATAGATCCTAATTTTCCAGAATCACTCTTAGAAGATCCCGAGTTATCAAAAATTATAATAATAGGCGAAGAATATGGAACAACAACAGGAAGAAAAAGAAAAGTTAATTGGCTTAATATGGATAAATTAATAGAAGCTATAAATATTACGGGGACAACACATATAATTTTATCAAAAATAGATGTATTAGTTAAAGTAAAAATATTCAAATATATTTATATGGGAAAAATACATACATGTAAAAATATAGAAGATATGATGAATCGTATTACAGTATTATTTTCATATAAATGTCAACAGTTAAAAAATATTTATTTTTCAAATAATAAAGAAACAATCAATATGGTTTAAACTTAAACTATTGGGAAACTTGGATCCATAGCAATACCACATAGTCCTCTGGGGTCACCAATATTTCTTTCAAGTCTAATATAACCATTTTCACCCCAAAAAGGACCCCATGAATTTTTAACAATCCAATAATCCATCTCATATAATTCATCATAACCATAACCAACAATCAAAACACCATGGTCTAAATTAAAACCACACGTATAATCACTATATATACCAGATTGATATAATTGAAAAGATCTTTTATTAGCTTGTATAGCGACAGAAACAGGGTTAATAGATACTGCTTTTTTTAATATATTTTCATTATTTTGCATAACATCTGTGAAATTAGTTATATGAACTAATTTATTACAAGTTGTATTCATACAGACATCTTTAACACCTTCATATGGATATGAAACATTAGAACATAACCCATTATCAATAATATAATGAAAAGCATTATCCATTGCCCCACCTTGACAACCATGATTACCATAACTATCTGAACAATCCATTAATTCTTGTTCAGATAAATTATATAATTGATTGTTTTTAATAGCCCATGCACTTTCAACTGATTCAGTCGATGAAAATGCCCAGCAAGAACCACATCTTCCTTGATTTTTAATGGGGGATACTTTGCCTTCTTTTCTCCAATCAAATTCATGAGGAGTATCAATAATATAATCTAAATTATTTTCATTAACTTTATCGTTAATATCTATTACCATATTAGATTTAGTAAATTCATTTTCATATACATTATAAATATGTTGATTAATACCTAATTCATATGAATTACTATGGTTATTATTATGTTCTTCAATAAATTTAATATTATCTAAAGTATTTTCAGAATACAGATTCAAAGAATCAATATTACTTAGAGCAGAAAAAAGAAGAGTAATTATTTTAAACATTTATATATATATATATATATATTTTATTTTAAATATCTTTTCTAATACTTGTCCATGAACCATCTATAATGCCCAATATTGAATATATAGGGAAATCATCTTCTTCTTCTTCTATTTTTTGGAAATTCCTTATCTTTAGTTGTATCTGGCATACTTATTATATTAAATAATTATTTCAAATTATTCAAGTCTAATACTATTAATAAAATATAAGAATAACATTAGAATAAAAGCACAAACTAAAATAATTAAGAAATATTCAAACAAATTAATAATACAATCAAAAATTTGTAAATACAATAGTTTAGTTTTAGTAACCTTATAATACTTACATTTTTCTTCATCATAGTAATTATATAATCTCGGGTCATCGCGATCTTTTTCTAAAGAGGTTGTTTCATAACGAAGAGGCATTATTATATTAATTATTAATTAAAGATAATTTCAAATTAATATAATAATATGGAATATGATCCTGAATTATGCGAAGCAGCAAATGTAATTGCTAATTTAAATAAAGAATTTAGTGATTTACAAGATGAAAATGCAGTATTAAGAAATAATATACTTCATATTACAAAGATACTAAATAAACCAGAAGTATTAATAAATACAAAAGAAGAATGGAAGATTTTTTCATTAGAAATTAATAATATAAAATTATTAATAGAAAATATACATTCATCAGAAGAATTTTATAATATGATAAATTTATATGGACCAATAGATGTTATTTGGAGATGTTATTATTATACAGAAGAAGAAGAAATTGTACCTGATTATAATAATTATAGAAATGACAGATTATATTATCCCATAGTTCAACATATGAAAAAATTAACAAATCATTTAAATGATGGATGGATAGAAAAGAAATTTGAAGATACTTTAATAATAATAAATGATACAATGAATATAATATGTGAAAAAACAGAAATAATTGAATATTATGGTAACTGGGTTTATTCAGAATTATTCTCTTCAATATTAATACATAATCTTATCATAAATAATGAAGGAATATTTTCAGATACATTAGATAATTTAAGGTATTATGAATGTAATCAATGTTTAAGACAAAAAAAAACCGAACCAAATAGTGATATGGTCTGTTATGAATGTAGTCCTTTTTAAACATTAATAGAAGAATTGTAAAGTTTCTCATAGTAGCACATATTTTGGATATAATATTGAATGTTGCCATCAATGGCATTTCGGTGGTTACTGCTAACGTGTAGTTCCCACTTATAGACTTTTTTTATAGGCATATTATATTTCTGAAAATACATTTTACCATAACCTTTGCCATTTTCAGAAATGCGGTCTTTGACTTCAATATTCCAGTAACCATCAATTAAGACAAATGTATTTAATGGATTTTTCCAATTGATCATTTCCTTTGATGAGAACAGCTTATCACGGTTTCTATTACAACACTCCAGAGTTAGTTTCTCATCATTATATTTCCGACTATAATATAGAAATATCTTCTTATAGTGCGGAACAACCTTTACACTAATATACCTTTTCATCAGATTTTTCTCTCTATGGGGGATCCCATCAATAAGGAGTAAATGTTTCCAGTAAGTATCATTTTTAAACTCAATTTTCAATGTCTTTGAAACTTGCATAAGCAAGCCATAGTAATAAGCAAAATACATACTTTGTGTGTATTCATTTACTGGATGTTCAAAATAGTAAGAACGATTATCAAATGGATCTTCTCTATCGTAATAATGTTCTGTCTCAAACATCTTCTGGATTATCAATATCCAGACTTCATTCGGCAAACTTTCCAACTTCATATTTTAAAACAATATAAATTATTTTCTTTAATATGAAAGATTAATAGATTTTTCAAATTAAATAAAGAGAAATTAAAATATAGGTTATATTAAGTGTCTATTCCTAACATGTCAATAACTATATCACAATTAATACCATTTGTTGGAACAACTATTACAATTGCAGGAATAGTATTTAAAGGAGGACAATTATCTGAAAAATTAGAAATAGTTGGCCTTAAAGTAGAAGCTCAAGAAAAGAAAAATATCTTTAATAATGAAAAAATATGTGAAATACATAGCGATGTTTCTATCTTAAAAAATGATATAGCATATATGAAGGAAGACTTACACGAAATAAAATTGAAATTAGAAAACTTAAAAAAGTAATATATTTCTTTAATTTGAAAATATAAAGTATATTTGTATAAAACAATGTTAAAACTAAGAGTATCAAAGGAAAGGACATTTATAGCAATAAAACAGTGCGTTCAAGAAGTATGAAGGAAGATTATATAAAGGATGTATTAAAAATCTTAAAGTAGATGATAATATATATATATGCTATAAAAAAGAACAAGTATTAGTTAAAATTATTAATATTCGAATATTTAATAATTTTGAAGATATCTTAACATTTTCTGATAATAGTTTATCTTTGACATTACCTTATTGTAAAAATTTAGAAGAAGGTATTAATTTATATAAAAATATATATAAATCTAAAAAAATACAAGAATATGGGACAGTATCAATTGAAATAAAAGTAATTTAAAAGACGCAAGATATAATATAATATAATGGAAAATAGAGAATATGAAATAGTAATTCAAAATAAACATATAACGATGGATAAGTTAAAAAATAAACTCAAGATATTAGGTGGTCAATTATTACAGGAAGAAACAATTTTTTATCATTATGTATATACTCATCCATATCAACATAATAAAGATTTTATAAGATTAAGGAATGAATCAAATAAGATATCTTTAACTTATAAAATACATGATAAGAAATATCCAATAGAACATGAAGTAATCGTAGATAATTTTGAATCAGCAAATAAAATAATAACCCTTTTAGGATGTAAAAAACATTATGAATGTCATAAATTACGAGAAATATGGAAATTAGAAGGTTGTAAAGAAATTGTATTTGATACATATCCTGGAATAGAGACGTATGCAGAAATAGAATGTAATAATGAAGAAGATATTATTACAACTTTGGAAAAATTAGAATTAAATACAGATTTAAATATATATGAAAGAATATTTGCTACTAAATATTATCAAGATATGTATGGTATTACACTTCCCAAAAAGAAAAAAACCTTATCATTTAAAAGAGCATACACAGTATTATTAAATAGAGCTAAAAAAAATAAAGATATATTGAAAGAAAGATTAGATAAGGTGTCAGAAGATCATAAAGAACTAATAGAACTATTAGGATAATATTAATATATATATAATAATATATATATTATAATGTCTGGTGGAAATATTATAAAATTTAAAGGATGTATTAGTAATACACAACCATCAGAATACTTTGATGAAAATTTTTTAAATAATCCATTATTTGAATTATTACCAGATGGTTATGATGTATGTTATGAAATGCTTATAAATGATGAACTAATAGCCCCTCATTTTTATTTATATGATAGTACATCTGCATTAAATAAATTTGATTATGATCATGTTATAGCATCTGTATTTATACATTTTGATAAACCTACATTTGGTTGGACTGGATGGACGCCTTGGGAAAATAGAGCACATATACCAGAATTACGAACGAATGATAGTTTAGAAGGATTTGATTTAAGAAGAGCTGGTATGGGGACATTTTTAATATTATGTTCTATAGCTTATGCTAAATCATATGGCATTAATATAATAACATTATATGATGCTTCAGCTGGATTTAGAACAGAACATAATATATATAGAAAATTAGGATTTGAATATTTAGATGAATCAGGACATGAAATGGCTGGAGATATAAATGTTATATATAGTAAATTACCAATATTTATGGAATTAAAAGGCGAAGGATTTACTGATAAATTAAATGAATTGAGTGAATATTTTGATGATGAAGAATGGGTGCCAAGTGATATGGAAATGGATGGAGGAGTAGGGACACCTCCTGAACAAAGGGCGAATGACGCAAGAGATAGATGGTTAAATGATATGAGAAGAAGGTTTCAAGAAAGTATAAATAATGGAACACCTAATATGGAATTAGCACAACTTATCATGAGAAATACACAAATAGATCCTACAGCTGTTAGAGTAAGACCACTAACTAGAGATGAAAGAAGAAGACAACCAAGAACCTTAGGTAGAAATACCAGACCTCCTTCAAATACTGAAAGAACACCATTAGTAGCTAGAATAGTACGTCCAGGTGAAGATATAAACTATTTGCCAAGATTACAGGCTGAATTAGTTGAAAAAAAGGATAGCATTGATTCTCCGCCAGATTCACCTGATAGAGGACAACAAAGAATGGAAGCGGCCAGAGATATTCAAAGAAGGTTTAGAGGTAATAGGCAAAGAAGAAAATTAACTAAAAGAAGTCCTAGACATGGAAAAATGCAAGGACCAGCAACTCATAGAGAACAAATGAGAAGATGGATGGATTTAAGTAATCAGTTTGATAAAGATGATCCAGTAAAAGGATATTTAAATCCTTTTACTCAAAAAGGGGGTGTTGGATATTCAATAACAGATACATCTAATACCAGAGAAGATATTGAAAGAAAATTAATATTAGGCGCTGATCCAAATGAAGTAGCGCCTAGTACTAGAGGACAAACACTTTTATTTGCAGCTGTAAATACTTTAAATATACCATTAGTTAAATTATTATTAGATTATGGAGCAGATCCATTTCAAAAAGACGATCTTGGAAATACAGTATATGATTATATTAAATACGACCTAATACAGCAACCACGCAATAAGACAGTGAGGAAAAGGAAAGAAAAATTAAAACAAATTACAAAAATGATAGCTAATAAAATTAATAAACCATATCCAAATCGTCCATTACGTCGAATTTATCCAGCAGATATATATAATTTGGTAGAACTTGAAAAAATGAGAGAAAAATATATGTATGATGATGACATCGAATCTCCAGATAAAGCAGAAATAATTAATGAATCTGCTAAAAATATTCAAAAAATATTTAGAGGGAATAGACAAAGAAGAAAGTTAACTAAGAGAACCCCTAGATATGGTAAAATGCAAGAACCTATAACAAAAAAGGAGAAAATGAGAAGGTGGACACTTTTAAGTAAACAATTCGATCACGATGATCCAATTAGAGGTTATGAACGGTTTACAATAGCCCCTGAAAGGGCAGCAGAAGCAGCACCAGCAGCAGAAGCGGAAGCAGCAGAAGCGGAAGCAGCACCGGCAGCACCGGCAGCAGAAGCACAAGGCAGAGACTCAGTATCAAGATTGTCGTCACAGAGAAGCGACGGGTCTGCTAACTCGGATTCCAGACTGTCGCCCGGGTTCGAATACGAAAGCCCTGACCTGGAAGAGGAAGCATTTCAGGTCAAAAAAACTATGAAAAAAAAAAGAGGTGGCACAGGAACCCCCAATGAAAATTTATTAGGCGATGATTTACAAAACTTATTTAACCATGAGGAAGCTTATTTATGGCCTGAAAATTCATCTGTCCAGGTAAATGATGATGAATCAGAGTCAGTAGATATATATGATATGCCTGTAGAAGTAATGGGAAATATAGCATCTCATTTAAATTTTGATAATTGTGAAGAGTTACGTAATTATTGCTTAATAAATCCGAGAGAATGTGCTTTAGATGAAAAATTTAAAGAAAAATATGGAATAGATATACAATTATGTAAAATTGAAGCAAATATAAAAAAAAGTACAAAAAGATTTTTTCAATTAGAACCAAGTTTAGAATTAATAGAAAAAATTAATGAATCCAGGGGATTCTATGGATTAATAGGCGATCAGGGGTTACGTACAGTTGAATTAAAATTACCTTATCCTCGATTTGCTGGTAAAATGTTAACTGATATATTCAGAGAACAAGGCATATTTTCTCAAATACAAAGACAAAAAAGAATACGAGCATTAATAAATGTAACCTTTATGGATATAGTATTATTTTTTCATAAAGAAGATCCAAGATTACTAGATAGTATATTAGATCAATGGGTAAATGAAGTAATTAATAAAAAAGAAAAATTAGAACAAGCATTAGAAAATAATTATATGAATAATCCAGAACCGGTTGAAGAAAATTGGAGTTGGAATCCTAGGGATTCTGATTGGATATATAGTAGATGGTTGTATGAAACAAATGAAGAAGATATCTTATTATTACAAAAAATATTTATAGATTCTATGTCAGATTATTTAGAAGAAGAAAATCTATACGGAATTATAGATGATTATTAATATTTCTTTTTAAAAGTTTTTTTTTCTTTTACCACCATATTTATTAATATCAGTTATATAATAATATATATATATAATATATATAATATTAATATTATGTCAAATAAGTTTGATATAGTTAGGATAAGTTCTCATGGTGAATTTATAAATAGTGCATTATATGATGAAACAATAGTTAATCCAGAACCTAAAAAAGTTAAATTTATTATACATTTAAGAGGAAAAATAGGGGCAACTGTTTTAACTAGATGCAATACGCTTGATGTATCAATAATTGATGGAGAAAAATATTGTAGTAGTTTTATAGGAAGACGTGATTTTTATGAAAATATGGTTATAAATTATAACGATAATGGTATAACATCAGCAATTGTCATGGGTTGTTCTACTCCTCTAATCCCTGATATGTCATTATCATTTGATGATGATAGATTTATGAGTGGTTTTGCTTTATATAAAGACGATGGAGTCCCATTATACTGTAAAGGGAATTATGTAAGTTTAAATAAGTTTGAAATAGATGGCATAAAACAAAAAGAAATAAAATTAAGTGAAGTACTAAAAATTATATATAATAATTTACAAGAAAAAACAGGGAGAATAAATATATATATATCATCTTGTTTATATATAGAACCTGGTATAATAAATAATATTAAAAATAGTTTCCCGGATTGGTATAATTGTAATAGAGAAAATATAATAGAAGGATATGAAAAAGAATTAAAAGATACTAAAAGATTAATTAATATAGAAGAATCAAAAGTAGAAACATGTAAAGAACATAGAAAATATTTAGATAGAATTAATAATGATAGAAATACAAAATTTTTTATAGATGTCCTAGGGAATGTAAAAGTAAAAGAAGGTTTTGAAGATTATGTATATAAATATTTAGTAACTGAAGAACAAAGTATTGAAGATTTAGATGAGTTAATTAATTTATATATAGATAGATATGATTTAGAAATAGAAGAAGAATGGAGTGAAGGACATGATAAAAAATATAAAGAGGTAGCCGATAAGGTATCAAAAGGTGTTATAGAACAATTAAAAAATAAAAAAATTGATATTGAAGCTGTAGAAAGAAATAAATCAAAATTACATGAATATACAGAGGCCCTGTATAGATTTAAAAAAGAACATAATGACATAATACACGCTATAAAAACATGTCAAGGCGATTATGTTGATGAACATCCGAGTAAAAGAAGAAAGACTGGAGGAAAAAAGAAAGATTTAACATATAAATTAAAATGTTTAGAAAAATGTAAATGTAAACGCGGACGTGTTAAAAAGGAAAATATGAAATATGATATGAAACAATTAGAAAAAAATAACAAATGTTATGATAAATGTCATAAGAGATGTTTTAAAAAGACTTTAAAGAAAAGAGGAGGGACAGGTTCTATAGAACCAGAACCAGAACCTGAAGAAGAAGATGATGTATTTATAAATGAATTACCAATAGAAGCAGAAAATAAAATTATTAGAAGGATTTTTAGAAATGGAATAATAAATGTAGATGATTGTTTAACATTAAAAAATTATACAGATGCTAATAAGAGATCTTTATTAAATCCACAAATAAAAGACTATATTAATAAATGTGTTATTAATAGGTATATACATAAATTAATAGATTTTTTAAAAAGAATGGAAACAGATGCAACATTTATATCTATAGAAGATATCATAGAACTTATTAGAGAAAATTATAAAGATTATCCATATTTAATAAAAGGAGAAGCTTTAACATCACCTGAAACCCTAGAACGACAAAAGCGCAGTGGAACTCTAGAATGGGTATCTATAAGAGATTTTATAAATGAATCAGGACAATTCCTATTTTCAGATAATGTAAAAGAAATATTATTAAATAGTATTAGAGAAGAAATGACATCAGATAACTTAGAATTAGATGGATTACTATTTATGGAATCAGATATGTTATATGGTGTAGATGATGTATGTGATCATTTTCCTTATGCAGAATTAATAGCATCAATATATACCCATTATTATAATCTAGACTACTATGCACGTGATATGCAATTTAATAGATTATTAAATCAAATGTTAATTAGAATAAAACGTAAATTACATAGAGGTGGTGTTGATATTACTACACAATATAAGGTAATAGTTGTATTGTTAAAATCGTTTAATTTAGAGAGGTCTGATAGAATGTTTAGAGGTGCAACATTAGAAAGAAGACATAGTGCTCCTGCTTCAGTACAATATACAGATAAATTACCAAGTCAAGGGGCATTCCACCATATAATAGATAATCAAGATGCATATGATGAATTTATTAGACAGTTAGCAACAGATAATGATAGATATTCTTTAAAATCATGTTTAGAATTAAAAAATTATACAGAAGCTAATAGGAGATCTATGTTAGATCCAATTGTCAAAAAACATGTTAAAAAATGTTCGAAAGCAATTGCAATAAATAATTTTTTTAATTTTATAAAAGAAGAATATGATAAAAGACCAAATATAGGCTTACATATACATGTAACATATGCTCTAGAAAGATATAGACAAAGATGTATTGAAAGAGAACATATAACAGGAGATAAAACTAATATGTTATTAGCAACAAATATGGAAAAAGTTATAATGGAATCAGATTATTATAATTTTCCATTACCAATTAGAAAAATATTACTAGAAATATTTAAAGGTATAATATCAAATGGAGTAGATCGCGGTTATATACATAATAAGAAAGATCCAGGGGCAATAATATATGGAGTAATATTATTTAATTTTGTAGCAATACTAATAAATAAAGGATTAAATGAATTCCGTATAATATTTATGGATATAATTCAAAATATACAAAATACATTAAGAGAAATAGATATAGATGAAGATATCATAGATGAAGTTGTCATTAAATTTATTAAATCTTTATACTGGAATAAAATAATATTAGTATAATTATATATATATATATATGACAACTCAAAAACAAATGGCGGTGAATTTATATAGATTATTAGAAGAATATGATACCCCGCGAAGAATCATAAATTTAATACCATTAATTGATGATTTAAATCGTTGGAATATTATAATTAGAGATTATGTAAATTATGATTTAGATATAGGAATGTTTATAGTAGATGTAAATAATCCAATTAGAACATATACTACTGGGAATAGACCTTTACCTATTGATTATGGAGATTCTATGTTAACATTTTTTATATTTCAAATAAAATGGGAATTAGATTCTGATATGTATCTAATGGCAGATGAAATAGTTAAAATGTTAATATTAAATGGAGCAAAAAGTAGTCCATATTTATATAATAGTTGGTTAGAAATGGAAGATTATTATCAAGATGATGATGGATATGAAGATGAAGAAACTTATGAAGAAACAAATGATATGTATAATAATATAAAAAATTATTTAGGATTATTTAATACAATCAATAAATTAAAAAATGTTAGAAAACGAAATAGAAAGGCAAAAACAATTCAAAAAAGGATTAGGGGCAATAGATCGCGGTTATATAATGATCGTCCAACAAAATATATGAGAAATATTCCTGGATTAAAAAAAAGTGCATGGAATATAATTGATGAAGGATTACGAGAAGATGAAATTAAATCACCCGATAGAGAAATATTTAAAACTGAACATTTTGATCCAAAATGGATGAGTGATAGGGAAATAGAAGGAACTAGATTAATGTCAGATTATATAGATCAACTAGATAAATATGGTGGTAAAAAAAGAACTCAAAAAAAAAAGAAAGGTGGAACTAGTTCATCGGATAGTTTTCACACACCCTTATTAACACCAGAATCATCTCCTATAAATCATAGAGAATTTCATGATGCAGATGATGGTATGCCAGATTGTCCAATATGTTTAGATAGTTTAAGATATTTTAGAAATGGAAAATATGTACCATTACGTTCATTATATACAACAAAATGTGGTCATGATTTTCATTATGATTGTGCTAAAAGACATTTATTAAGAGATAATAGATGTCCTATATGTCGCAATGAAATAGATGATTTTCAAGAAGATGAGTTAGAAATAAGATATAATACATTAATAGGAGATAATATAATAAACAATGAAAGACAAAATGATGATGAAGTATTCAATGATTTACAAATGAGATTAAATGCCTTAAGAGGTCTTGATAACAATGGTAATTAAAATAATATTGCTTTTAAAAATATTCTTCAACACCTTCAATCCAAGTTTTTAATTTTTCTATATCTTCTTTTAATGTTACATCTTCTCTAGTAAATCCTTGTGATTGATCTAAACTATCAAATTTTACCTCCTTATGTATTAGTGATTCCTTTAATTGTGCTATATATGTAGGATTACCAACAATACCAATTAACATTAATATAAAATAACGCTTCATTTGTTCTATTTTATCTTTATCTATCAAAAAGCTACGTTTTCTTCCATCAACCATTATATAATGTTTTAATTTTCTTTCTAAAACAGTTTCTTCAAATAGATTTAATAATCTTTCAAGTTCTTCTCTCCCTGTTAAACCACGACTCTTGATGCTATGAAACCTACCATAGTTACCAAATTTAAGGTGACGTAATGTTATAGTTGCCAGACGGCGGCCAGGAATCCATCTAAAAAAATTAGCTAAAACATCAAAGTTATAAAAGGGAGGACCTTGTTGAGATTCGGCTTTACCATATATTGTAAGTAATTCTAATTCAATTAAACAATCAATCAATGCTGTTTTACAATGGTATGTAAAATATTTACCAGGGATACTATCAATTACTGCTTCTATAGAAAGTTTTATCATAAATTTATTATAATCAGTAAATGCTGTACTTTTGTAGTAATCCAATGCACCGGTATCACGAGGTCGTATTGGTTTTTTACCAATAGGTTTAATCCACTGCCAATCTATATTGAAAAATGTATCTAAATATACATCAGTAGTTTCATCTTTACATGGTTTTAAATACATATCATAAAATTCCTGATCTCTATATAACATTGGGTCTGCTTCAACCATATCTCTAACATGTTTACAGCGTATTATGTCCATTCTTTTCATTTCTTCTAATCTTTTATTAACATCTTCTAATAAAAATTTATCATTAAATATAGGACCGTCATCATCGAGATCTAATATATTTTGTTCTCTATAATATTCTAAATCTTTTCTTCTTTCTTCTTTAAGTTTCATATCTTCTTCATCGTCAGAATTTAATTCTTCATCAGAAGACCCAGAATCTAATATACTATATTCTTCTGATCCAATATCTTCTATAACATCTTGTTGTTCTACATCTGTCATAGCTTTAACTCTTTCAGGAATATTATCTTCTCTTTGATCTTCTGGTAAATTTCTCATTGCTCTAATTGCTCGTTTAGTTCTAGCGCGTCTGTGTCTTAAACGCTGTTCTTCTTTACCTCTATTCATTCTATTTTCTCTAGATGGAACTCTTTTTAATTCATCAGCAAGTCTCTTTTCTCTTTTTAATTCATTTCTCTCAATATTTTTTTGAAGGATATCTTGTTCTTCTTCTAAATCATTTAAATCACCTTTTACAATATATGTATCCATTATTTTTTTTTGAACTTCATAATCTATTGGTCTGTCCCCGCGTATATTTCTTTGCATACTCCTTACTCTATTTCCCCTGACTCTCCTTTGTATATTTCTAGCAGCACTATTTCTACCAGAACTGTTTCTTTGTGGAACGAATGATGGAATATTCGGATCCATTCTAAATGATTGGCCTGGAACAAAACTACTAGCACTTGCCCGCAATGACATATATATATATATTAATAGATATAAAAATATATAAAAATATATATATATATATATATAAAATGTATAAAAATATATCAATATCTAATATAAATAGATCCTTAGTTGGAAGAATAATGAGAATAAATAAAATTCAATATTTTTTCGATATGACTAGAAAAAATAAAAAACCTGTAAAAATAAATTATAATTTTTATTATAAAAATTTATTTAATTCGCCATATAGGTTACATGATTAAAATGTTAATAAATAATAAACTGCAATAAGGTTTGCAAACGCACACCATAGAGAACCATAAGCACCATTTAAGAACATGTAAGCTATAAATACAAATATTAATGAAGTAATACACCCTAAACCACAAGTAGGGTAAAAAATCAATCCAATAAATATTAATATTTCCCATAATTTTATTTCATTTGACCCCCAAATTGGAGAAGATAATTTATTATTACATATAGAACTAGAATATCCATTGAATCTATAAAATATATATAGAGTTACTATTATGAAAAATACTTTTGCGTATATATTTTTAATATTATTATATATAAATAAATTATAATAAACTTGTAATGATAATATGAATGGTATCATAAACGAAGTTACATAATAATTAATATTATTTCTTCTCATATTATTATACCATAATATAGAATCTGCCAATTGTATAGATGAATATATTAATAAAAAATATATATAATGTATTTGTTGTGTAGTTAAATTTTTTTGTAATAAATAAAAACTAATAGACCAAGATATAAAAAATGTAGCTAAACTTACCTCAAAACTAAAACACATTTATATTATATAATAAAAAAATATTTAGTTTTATAGAAATCTATATTGTATCTTTAATAAATTTGAAATAATTATTACTTAAATAATATATTATTTTTTTAACACTATGGAGGCAGGTCAAACTCGGGAGCAAAATACCATAGAACAAATGATTTCATTTGATACATTTTCCATAAATCCAGACAAAGCAACTGCACTTGAGATTGCCTCAGCTATTTCGCACATGGGTGTATCAAAGGGAATAGAAGGCACTCCGGAAAAGGGGACACTTATGCCATTAAAGGATACTCTAGGAAGACAGATAAATTGGGATGATATTGTAAATGAGTTATCTGTCAAGGGGACCACGCTTTATGTCCCTGCTATGCCAAATATGTTGGGGGATGGTGATGTAGCATCTAATTTTCGATTCAAACATGATAAGGACATCAATAGTGATGTTATTCAAAAGTGGATTAATGTATTTACAATTAATGCCAAAATGAAGAACCCGCTAGTAGTAACTACTGTTCAAAGGAAAGAAAGGTATCTAACATTGAATATGCCTGAAGATGGAACAGTAAAAGTAGTGAACAATCAAACAAACCGTGAGAACTTAGATTTATCTAAAATGTTTACTAATTTCTTGATAGCCTTTAATATTGATGAAGAAAAGATGAAGGTTATCCGTCAAGCATCAGAGGGGGCAAAGTTCAATACATATCTATCTGATATGATTGGATTTATGAACATTGTAAATTGGGGAAATGGAAATGTATCAATATTCACAAAGCAACAATTGGAGGCTCATATTGAGACAGAGGGAGAAGTTTATCATAGAGCAGAAGTTAAAGGAGAACCAATTATCAAACCAGTAGTAATAAATGATAGAGAATGGAAACCAAAGAAGGGATACAGTTATATGTATTTCCGCCGCACAGATAAGGCTACACCAACCCAGCAGGAGTTTTATATGCTAAAAGATGGTCAGATGACAACAGTATATTCGCAGATCTTTCAAGCAATCTCAATGGATGAGAATAAAACAAAGAAAAATGTGAGGGATTTTATGGTTAACCATAACTACTGTCGTCTATCTGATTTTTGGGTAAATGATGTAGATGATGGATTCACACTATTGATGATTATGAATTGTTTCGATGATGATGAAGTAGAATTAACAGAAGAAGAAATAGCTGTAAAGGAAAATCTAGAAGTAATATATGAGACAGTCTTTCATTAAAAGAGTGTATATTAAAGTGTGTTATTAAAAAGTGTATTATTATTTTTTTTTTATCTGTTTTCTCTAACCATTTTACTATGTAATTCTGGGTCGCGTTCTATATTAGATAAATATTCACTTATTTTTTGTATTGCTACATTATCTATATTTATAGCTCGAGATAATGCTAATTTTTGTTTAGCATCACGTAATTTCTTTTTTTGTGTTAATTTTTTTCTAATTTGATAAGCAGAAAATATATGATTAGGATCAGGTTCAAAACGACTGAATAATGTACCTGTATATGGTAATTCATAATTAATATCATAGGGTGGTAATCCAACTTTAGCTAATTCTAAATAATATGGAAATACACCATGATCTTTTATATCTTGAAATGTTTTAGGAATAGCAAAATAATATACTCTTCCATTTTTATAACGCGCTTTCGCTAAAGATTCATATGGTTCTAAATCACCACGTCCTTCAAAATGCCTAATTTCATAAGGCTCCGGTTCTAATAATATACCAAATTTAAAACCCTTTTCATACCCAGAAAAATCTTGTATATATTTAGAATTACCCAAATCTTTTATTTGATATTCTATTCTTTCTGAAAACTCTTGTTTATCAATTAATCTAATTAATCTACCAACATGTTCACTTAAATTTTCCCCAGTTATTACTCTTCCTGGATTAACACCACCTCCTTTCATACCACCATCATGCTCTATACGGAACCATTGTTTTAATGCATTATTAATATAATTATTATTATGTATCAATGTAGCAATATCCAATGGTTTACCATAAATAAAATATTCCACACCAATATCATCTAATTTAATAGATAGATCTTCTAAACATAATTGTATATTATTTTCATCGCCACTAGCTTCACAATAACCATATAATTCTGGTATAAAATATAAATTAGTTATAGAATCAGTATAAACACAATTTATACCTAATTCATCTAATAGTATACAAGTATTTAAACTATATCTATCAATCCCATTAATTCTAATTTTATCAACACCCCTTCTTTGATTAATTAAACTTTCTAATATGACCCTTATATCATATTGAGATATACTTTTAAAACCTTTATCAATTGAAAACATATTTATATCTTTATTAACATTTACAGAATGTTCTAATAAAGGTATAGGTAATTGTTGTCTAAATACATTATGCCAATCAGAATATTTACTAGATCTATATTCCCTCATAGTAATTGGATTTATAATATAATTACCCCAAGAAACAAAAACTATATCATCAGAATTGACTGTATTATATATAAATTCATTGATATCAAAATATTCTCCATCTATTTCAGGTTTTCTAACTTCACCAAAAGCCCCCATATTAATGTCTAAATATAATGTAGTATTATCTTTGACATTTGATTTTTCTAAAGTTTTATTATTAACTAATGTAATTCCGCTATTATTCCTTAACCTTAATCTATTAACTGAAATATTTTTAATTCGTGGAATTTTATGAATCATTTTTTTTAATACTTCTAATTTCAATATTTTTATGGTATCTTCTTCATTCATATTTTGAATAGTAAAATTACCCATATTTGTTTTAACCCATATTAACATATATATATATACTATATACTATATTATTATATATAAATTTGAATATAAAAAGAATTTAAATAATAAAAAGAATGATTAGACGACATACGGTGATTGAAGACAATTCGCCTCTAATATTTTTAGATATGGATGCTAGTAAGTATATGTATGAAAAATATTATCCATCAGAAATAAATAAACAATGGAAACAATTGGTAATGGATCAATTAAAACATCATTATAAAATATTTACGAATGGCGAAGATAAACAAGTATTAATAAATTATAAATGTGGATATGCATACCAAAAATATATGAAAATACACAGTATGAGTCCAGAACAATTTTTAAAATATATTATATATAAAAAAGAGTGTAAAAATAAAATTTGAAATTATATAGATAAATATTATATAACATAATATAACATAAATGTCAAATATTCTGCTAACTTATCATCAATGTGTAAAAGGACAAATATCTGACATAGATTATATCTTTGATATTACAGAATCTAAAATCAAAATGGACGATGGTTCAATGGTTGAACTATGGCCTTGGCAAAATGAAATGTTAAAAGAATTAGTTAACTTTGCTTATCATAATCAAAATAAGGTTATTTATCAAGATACAGCTTTATCAAAAAATAGATTTGAAAATGAATTTTGTTACAATATGGTAGCTCTATATAATGGCGAAATTTATTTACTAAATATATCAACAAATACATCAAGATTGATTGAATATAAATTCAGGGAAAAACCTAATGATACTTTACTTAATAGATGGGGGACAGATGAATATCTATAATAGTATAATAGTATATTTTATCTATATTTTTTTATATGTTTCAATTATATTTTTTTCATAATTAGTTTTTATACGTTCCATCTTGTCTTCATCTAATAATGTTTTTCCCTTAACCAATGTTGGTAATGGACTAAACCAAGGCCACATTTTACTTTCGTCCTGGTCATCTGGATTTAACATTTCTGGATAGTTGGTTGTTATTTCATATACAGTTCTTTTCCATTCTTTAGGTGTAATTGCTGGATTAGGGACTAAATATAGTTTTATTTGGTCATAGTATTCTTCTTTAAAATTATCATAATTTTTACGATCTTCGGGAATTTTTATAAGTTCAAATTCAATTTCTTCACATATTTTATTTAATTTTTGAAAATATCTATCTATTGTATTAATTCTTTCCACATATTGTTGTTTTTTCATCCAAGCGCCTATTAATGATGTAGTAAATGAAACAGTTGTTAAAATAACATTAATAGATAAATGATAATTCTCAAATGGTTCTTCTTCAACATTATTACCCACAGTTAAAGCAGATGTAAAAGTTGATAATAAAATTAGATACCAACCAGCTTTACTTTCTATGCGTTTTAAATTAGAAAGGTAAAAATTATTAACTATTCTATGATATCTTAATTTTAATAAAAGTATTTTTAATTGTTCTTGAATTGGAACTGTCCAACCATTATCTTCATATATCCATTCCTGATATTCTCCTTCTCCATTTATACCACTAGTATTTTCTAAATTACCCGAAATATTTGTATCTCCAATTATACCAGAGGTATCTCCAATTATACCAGAGGTATCTCCAATTATACCAGAGGTATCTCCAATTATACCAGAGGTATTTTCTAAATTACCAGAGGTATCTCCAATTATACCAGGGGTATCTCCAATTATACCAGAGGTATTTTCTAAATTACCAGAGGTATCTCCAATTATACCAGAGGTATTTTCTAAATTACCAGAGGTATCTCCAATTATACCAGAGGTATTTTCTAAATTACCAGATATATTTACATCAGATATATCTGCAATATTACCAGAAATATTTAAATTTGCTAAATTACCAGAAATATTAATAGGTATTTCATCAACCATTTACAGGTAAAAAACATTATTATATTTTAATTTTTACGATTTTTCCACCTGCCCTTAGTAATTGTTGGATATATTGAAGGTTGATAAGGGGCTAAGGGGCGAGGGGGTGCTGGGGGGCGAGCTGAGGGACGGGGAGGTGCTGGTCTACCGGGTGTTGGATATATTGATTTATTCTTAGCTTGTCTAGCCATTGGTCTAGCACTACAACACATAGCATTAGAAGAACGTTTTTTACGAGCTTTTCTAGGAGCTTCTCTAGGGGCAATTGTCCCTACAGCCCCTACTGCAGCACCGCCAATAACACATGCTTGAGGGGCAGCAACAGCAGCAACAGCAGAAGTATCTAATGCTCTTGAAAAAAAGTTAGTAGAAAAAAATCCACCCCATGAACCACTTGAAACTGGGGGTTCCCGATCAACAACACCATCACCATCATCTTCATCTTCAATTACAGATTCCTTAATATATCTAATTGTCTCAATATTTTGTTTCCATTCTGTGAAAACTTTGAATAATAAATTATTATTATATATTTTAATATGTGGATCATTTTCTATAATAGTTTCAGGTAATAATTCTTCACCTTCTTCATCATTTAATTCAATATTTCCAAATTGTTCAGTATAATCATTTGAACCATATAATAATGTTATCTCAACAGATTCATTATATATATAATTTTCAACAATAGATTCTTTTAATTCATCGATATTAATTTTAATTCCACTATTATTTACAAGTATATTTATTAAATTATTATCAATTAATTTATTATTTTCATCATATAATTCAATATTATCTAAAATATCCATTTTTATGTAATCAAAGTTAACATCATTATCAAATTCAATTGTAATATCATCTAAAAAATCAGATAAAATATTTACAAAAACCATATATATATTATATATTATATATTATATAAATATATTTAATTTATATATTTAATTTATATATCTATTCGTCATATCTTCTTCTATAATAGTATGTATATCTGGTTTTATAGGCATATTTCCGAGATACTCATTAACTAACCCCTGATATTTACATTCCCAATTACATGGAAATGGATTATCAAAAACAGTAGTACTTTGTGTAATTTCAATATATTTATCATCATTCTCATATGTTGTATATATTTTATTTCTAATATATTTAGATTCTTTACCAGTTAATAACCAACCATGCAATCTTTTTTTCTCTTTAGCTTTAAGTTTTTGTAACCTTAACTTTTGAGCTTCTTTAACTAAATCCATAAAAAAATTTATATATATATATATATATTATATGAATAAATTCTTAAATGAAATATACAACAGACATGATAATATTATACATTTATAAATAGAGGCTTTATTGATAGGTATATTATTTATTATGATAGAAGTAAAAGTATCTCATATAAATACTAAATTATAAGGTATTTTTAAAAATTTGATATTTATATAGTTTTTAATATAAAAACATTGAAGATGTCTTCAAATAAACCAGTCCAACTTGGTCTATGCTGTATGAACACAACAATGAAAAAAATGAAGCCACCCGTATATGCTTCTAGAAGAATAATTATTAGAATTATAGATGAAAAAGGTATAGAAGAATTAAAGACAAGGATAACAAAAAACTTAGAAGACTTATTAAAAATGATGGATTGGAATGAAGAACATGGTATTAAAGTTTTTAGGTTAAGTAGCGAATTATTTCCTCACAAAACTAATCCAAAAGTAAAAGACTATACATATGACTTTGCTTTAGACCTTTTAAAACAGATTGGAGAAAAGGCAAAACTATATAATCAGAGATTGACATTCCATCCAGGACAATATAATGTTTTATCATCTCTAACTAAAAAAAGTTATAATCAGACAATTAAGGATTTAACATATCATGCTGAAGTGTTAGATTTGATGGGTTTAGATAGAAATGCTGTTATGGTAATTCATGGTGGAGGTGTTTACAAAGATAAAGAAGGAACAATGTTAAGGTGGATATATAGGTATTTACAACTTGATCCAAAAATAAAAAATAGACTAGTTTTAGAAAATTGTGAAAAAAGTTATTCAATTAAAGACTGCTTATATATGCATAAATTTACAGGTGTGCCTGTTGTATTTGACACACATCATTTTGAATGTTACAAACTCCTTCATCCCGAAGAAGAATTTGAAGCACCAGAATACTATATTCCACTAATTCTAAAAACTTGGGAAAAAAAAGGCATTAAACCTAAGTTTCACGTATCGGAACAAGGTATCGGTAAAGTCGGGAAACACTCGGATTATATTGATATTTTACCAGAATATTTATTAGAAATTCCAAAAAAATATAGTATTAATATAGATATTATGATTGAGGCAAAGATGAAGGAATTAAGTATTCAAAAATTATATGAAAAGTATCCACAATGTAACTGTTTAAACATTGTATAGCTCTACGTATTTGTTGAATATCATTTCACCCTTACCATTAGTCCCCAAGATATAATTTCTTTAGCAATATCGTCCTCTTTATTAAGAACAGTATTCATTACAGACTCAAAACGATTATATTCTTCTTGAGACCATTCCATAGAATACATATTTTTTTCAAAGATAAAATACATATTCCTAAGGAAAGTAGGGTCTTTCGAAAAACCAGAACCACGTAGACGAGAGACATTCTCTACAATTTTTCATATGTTTTCAAACATTTAATAACGATGTTTCCATCCATATTAAGATTTTCTTCATCGCCACCATTACCCCAATCTTTTAGACATTGGAGAGCAGTTTTTCCAGGCCTTTCTGGATAATTACTAGTTTTAACTAAAAATTATATTTATTAATTTGTTATTTCTGCATATTTATTCATTGTTTCTATTCTTTCGCTATTACTTGCTTTTAATAAACATCTGTATAATAAGGCTATCCTATTTT
>Ga0315315_10000736_pt1 | contig 28670 bp, 39 predicted proteins | sample M140m3416metaG_FD_203699 | JGI IMG/M metagenome (GOLD analysis project Ga0315315, IMG submission 203699) | Ammonia-oxidizing marine archaeal communities from Monterey Bay, California, United States - M1 40m 3416 | ecosystem: Environmental > Aquatic > Marine > Intertidal zone | place: USA... | reverse complement strand
TCAGTTCGAAGAATACCTTTAGTCATCTCAGTAGAAGACAAATTATATCCAAGTTTTGGAATGGAAGTTGTTCGTGTAATGGCTGATAAAAAATCTTACACAATGAAAGTAGAAGAAACAGGTATTGAGAATATGAGAATACCACCATACGAACCTGTAGTTACTGATTATACAGGTTCAATATATGTAGATTGGACTAATACTTTTGAGAGATATGAATATGGAGAACAGTTACCTGATTTACAAGGTAAGACAGTTATTATTGGAGTAACAGCAGAAGGAATATCACCTCTAGTTACAACACCAGACGGACTTAAATATCCTCACGAAATTCAAGCTTCAGTAATTCATACTCTTACAGGCGGTAAGCAGATTACCAGGCCTCAATGGGCTCTGCTGGGTGAGGTAAGTCTAATGTTTTTTGTGGGATTGATACTTCTCCTATCGGTATATCATTTACCGATATGGTTATCTGCTTTAGTTTTCGGTGGGAGTGTATTCGGCGTTGTCTTCGCTGGGTTTGAAGTCTTCGCTTCTGGAGTCTTGATTGATTTTTCATATCCCCTTATCTTGTTGATACTTATATTTAGTCATTCTAGCTTTAACAACTTCTATGTTCAGTTCAAATTAAAACAACAAATTAAAGGACAGTTCGGAACTTACTTATCTCCAGACATGGTAGATATGTTAGTTGAAGATCCTTCATTAATGAGACTAGGTGGTGATAGAAAAGAAATGACATTTCTCTTTATGGACATATGCGGGTTTACTCCCATAAGCGAACATTATAAAGAGAATGATGATCCAGAAGGATTAGTTGATTTAGTTAACGAATTTCTTGATGCTATGACTAAGATAATACTAAATAATGGTGGAACTATAGATAAATATATGGGCGACTGTATAATGGCATTTTGGAATGCTCCATTACCATGTGAAAATCATGCAGAGATGGCAGTTAAATCAGCAATAGAAATAGAGAAAAAAACACTTGAACTTAAAAGAATCTACAAAGACAGGAATCTTCCTGATATCAATGTTGGCACTGGTATCAATACCGGAACTTGTATTGTTGGTAACATGGGTAGTGAAACCAGATTTGACTATTCGGTTATTGGAGATGCAGTCAACCTTGCCGCTAGGTTAGAAGCAACTGCAGCTAGACATGAGTATGTAGATTATAAGACTATTATATCATCTTTTACAATGGAGCAACTATCTAAAGATTATCCATGTCACAGTATCGGAACTATTAAAGTCAAAGGCAAAGACGAACCAATAGAAATATATTCCCCAAAAACTTGATACCACAGGAACACTTTTTGTATAATATACATAATGAAGTTGAATCTTGAAAAGTGGTTGGTTGGTTGAAGATGAAAACGAAACTGGAAATGCTGGACCCGCGGTCTGGTTGGGAAAGAGTGAACACAACTTCGCGTCGAGGCCTTACGACATTAAAAAAGCTGAGAGATGAAAATGGGTTACAGTTTGAAGACTCCCATGAATTAAAACTTGATACCGCGGGAACACTTTTGTTATAATATGTATATAATGAAAAATCAGGAGAATAAATGAGTTGTCACCACAATGAAGCAGTAAAAGAAAATATCATGATGGGTATTTTAGGCATGTCTGAAGCAGATATGATTGAAGAATTAGGAGGAACAGATTATGTAAAAACATTTGATCTGAATGACTATGATTCATTAGTAGATGCATTGACAGAAAAACGATTTGATGAATCCCCTCAAGTTGAATGAAAATAAATATTAAAGAATTTCACGAATCTTATGAAGATGTTTATATCTTTTTACAAGATAATGAATTAAGAGAAGGAAATCATTTTTTACAAGATGTTTGGTCACACCTTATAAAAAAGAGAGAAATCTCTATTAAACAGATTAATGGTGTTCAAAATTCTATGTTATATCATCAGAAGAAACAAGAAAGAGAACAACTTAGAGAAGATCATAAAGATGATACTCCCTCAGGTTCTTATGTAGGTAAAGAAAAACAAAGATACGATATGACATTGAAATATATTTCTTGGTCTGCTACAAGTCGAGGGTTCTACATACACCAATTTGTAGATAAACATGGTAATTCATTAATGTGTTTCGCTGATAGTCAACGAATTTACTTAGGTCAAGAACATAAGTTAGTAGATGGTGATTGTTTCACTTGTAGAGCGACAGTCAATAGACATTCGATTAATGCATTTGACCCAACAAATAAATTCAAACAAACAGTTTTAAATAGAATCAAGTATAATAAATATCTTGGTAATAAAAATAATGAAGAATAATTTTTTAAAAAAGTCTTTAACAAGACGAATATTTTTCTTAAAAAGAGCAGAAGAAAGAGCTCAGAATCCTGAAATGAAAGAACTTTGGGAATCAAAAAAAGATGAATTAATGAAAGTTTATTTAGAACAGAAATAATAACTGTTATAAATATATAATGTAATCGCCGAAAGGGATTACTTTTTTTAATAACCTTGCTTAAGAAGAGGAGGTCAATATGACTATAAATGAAGCAATCTGGAGAGACTTATCTCCATTCACAATCGGCTTTGATAATGTGTTTACACAATTAGATAGAGTCCGATCATTACCACAAACTAACTATCCACCTTACAATATCCGTAAAGGTTCTACAGAGGATACATTCTTAATTGAACTAGCAGTAGCTGGTTTCGGTTCAGAAGATTTAACAATTACTGTTAAAGAAAATAATCTTACTGTAGCCGGTGATATTGGAGAGAAAGATATTGGGTTTGTTCATCAAGGAATCTCACAAAGAAAATTCTCTAGAAATTTTGTTCTAGCAGATGATGTTGTGGTTAAAGGTTCCGATCTTTCAAATGGTATTCTAACCATTTATGCTGAAAGAATAGTTCCAGAAGAAAAGAAAGCTAGAACTATTGAGATTGGTAGTCTTAAAAAGTCAGATAAGAAAGTATTCTTGTCTGAATAAATAAATTTGGATACTCAGGTGTTAAAAACTTGACACCTGAGGAATCCATAGTATAATAGTAGTATGTTTAAAAATAAAAAAATAAACATTTATTTAATATAAACAATCGGAGAAGAAAATGGGAATATGGAATAAATTTGTGACTTTTCTAATTGGTGAACCTAGCGGTGAAAGAGCTCGTGATAATAAAGGTAGATATGTCGCTGATGATAAATCTACTGCAGATACTAACGAAGCATATACTGATGGAAGAACCCCTAAGAAAAGAACTAAAGCGAAAGCGCCAGCCAAGAGAGGTCGTGGAAGACCTAAAGGTTCAAAAAACAAACCTAAAAAATAATGGCGAGTCTTTATCGTAAATCGCTTCGAGATTCTAAAGGTTCAAAAACTAGTTCTATTGGAGTTGGTGGTAGAGGTAGACGAGTTAAAATCGGAACTTCAACTATGAACAAGGCTAAGAAAAGGTCTTTAAAAAGATATCGTGGCCAAGGCAGATAATACTATAAATACTCATTATCCATTATTTGATGATGGACTTTATACAGAAGTTGTTCATCAGAATGGTGAAAAGGCTATTAAAATCTTAACAGGTAAATATAAAGATATAATTTATCAATATGGTAAAATAAATTTTATACCTAGAGAAGAAAAGGAAATACCTACTATAGATTTTGAAAGAGCTGTTCGATCCTGTCCAGAAGAATTGTTAAACACAATATCAGAGGACGAGGAATTTAATCAACTTATGGGAAATATTCTCATAGAATTACTAGCCAATCAAGGGCTAGAGGAACTAAAAAATGGAATATAGTAAAGAGTTTAGAGTAAGACTTAAAAAAGAAATAACATCTGATGAAGGTCAAGTATTAGAAGTATACAAAGATCATTTAGGATATCCAACTGTTGGAGTAGGACATTTAATTCTAGAATCTGATGAAGAATATGGTATGGGTGTTGGAACACCTATAACACAAACTAGATGTGATGAACTATTATTTCAAGATTTAAATACTGTTCTAAAAGAATGTGAAGATAGATTTCACAACAACTGGAGAGATTGGCCAGAAGAAGTTAAGTTAATTATAGCTAACATGGCTTTCAATCTAGGACTAACTAGATTAGTAAAATTCAAAAAAATGTTTGAAGCTTTGAATGAAGGTGATTATAAAACAGCTTCAGAGGAAGGTCTAGACAGTAAATGGGCAAAACAAGTCTATAATCGAGCCAAACGATTGATGAATCGTCTTAGGGATATAGACACAACGGATAAATAAATTATGGAAAAAATATTGAGAGAAGCACTCATAATCAAATATGAAGGTGAGATTGCTGAAGCGAAGGCTAACATTTCAGTATACATGAAGAATCCTGTAGGTATTGGAGAGCATCCTGATGTTGTCGCTGCCATAGATTCTCAAGTAGAAAAGATGGCACATGCCGAAGAAAAATTACTTTGTGTAAAAAATCATTTTATACCTGAAAGAGTAATTTGACCAGAATTAATATAATACCTGTTGAAGAACTAACCGATCAACACCTAATGGCGGAGTATCGTGAGATATTCATGATCGGTTCTTCATTACAGAGATCACTCAACTCAAAAAATTGGGATATTAAAAGAATACCCAAGAACTTTACTTTAAATAAAGGTCATGTATTGTTTTTTTATGATAAAGGTAAATATCTATTTAAAAGATATGACGAAATCAGAGAAGAACTCAAGAAAAGAAATTTCAAATTAGATGATCATAGACATTTCAAAACCTCACAATTTCCAATAGAATATTTTAATGATTGGAAACCAACAGTCGAAGATCAAAAGATAATTCGACAACGAATTGAAGAAAGGATACTACAGAAACCAGAATGGTATAGACACTATGGCGTTTCTATAGTATAATAGATATATTATGCACTACTATACAAATGTAAAAAGATACAAAGACTTCATTCTTGCACGAGGTGTAAAGAATGGTGAGAAGTATATTAAGAGATTAAAGTATGAACCTACTCTTTATATACCTACAAACAAACCTACTGCCAATAAATCAATATCTGGTGAGTATTTACAACCAAAGAAATTTAAATCTCCAAGTGACGCAAGACATTGGAAGAAACAATACGATAATACAGGTATTGATATTCATGGTTTAGAACAATGGGAATATACTTATCTATCAGAATCGTTTCCAAGTGATATAGACTTTGATATTAAGAATATAAACATACTTAATATTGATATTGAGTGTGAATGTGAAAATGGTTTTCCAGAACCAACAGAAGCCGAAGAAAGAGTTAACGCGATAACTATGAAACTCTTTGGTCATAAAGAAACTCATGTTATTGGTGTTGATAACTTTGATTATAAATCTGATGATCCTAATCTAATTTATCATAGATGTCATCATGAGAAAGAGTTATTAACAACCTTTATGAAAGTGTGGGACGATTTAGAACCTGATATTATCACAGGTTGGAATGTTGAAACTTTTGATATCGCTTATCTAGTTAATCGTATTTGGAAATTATTTGATTGGGATACAGTTAGGAAATTGTCTCCTCATGAATTAGTTACATCAAGAGAGTGGTTATACATGGGACAAAAGAAGATGGTCTCATATAACATTGCTGGTATAGCTATTTTAGATTATTTAGAAATGTATAAGAAGTTTACATACATTACTAGAGAGACATATCGTTTAGATCATATCGCAGAGATAGAATTGGGTAAGAAGAAAATTGATTACTCAGAGTTTGGAGCTATGCATTTATTCTATAGGAATGATTATCAAAAGTTTTTAGATTATAATGTAAGAGATACAGAACTAGTTGAAGAATTAGATAATAAGTTACAACTTATGGAATTAGTTATAACAATGGCTTATCAAGCTAAGTGTAATTTTGAAGATGTATTTGGTTCTGTTCGATATTGGGATTTGATTATCTACAACTTCTTAAAGAAACGAGGAATGGTTCCACCACCCAAGAAGATGGCTCAAGATTCTAGAATAGTCGGTGCGTATGTAAAAGAACCTCAAGTGGGACAACATAAATGGGTAATGTCATTTGATTTGAATAGTCTATATCCTCATTTAATTATGCAATATAATATGAGTCCAGATACTTATCAAAGAAAAATATTCAGTCAAGAAATTAATGTGAAGAAACTGTTAAATGGTGAAGTTGATTTAAGTATGTTGACCTCAAATACTGTGACGCCCAATGGTGCCCTTTTCAGAACAGATAAACAAGGATTTCTTCCTGAACTATTAGAAGAAATGTATGATCAAAGAGTTTTGTTCAAAAGAAAGATGATTCAATCTCAACAGGAACTTGAAAATACTCCGAAAGATAATTTAGTTAAAAGAAAAGAACTTGAATATGATATTGTTAAGAATCATAATAATCAAATGGTGAGAAAGATTTCACTTAACAGTTGTTATGGTGCTTTGGGGAATCAATATTTCAGATATTTCAATAGAGAGATAGCCGAAGGAATTACAACAGCTGGTCAGTTAAGTATCAAGTGGGTTGAGAAGGCTGTTAATGATTATCTTAATAAATTATTAGAGACTGATATAGATTATGTTGTCGCGATTGATACAGATTCAATTTATGTAACATTTGAAACTTTAGTTGATAGAGTTAATCCGAAAAATCCTGTAGAATTTTTAGACACAATAGCCAAAGAAAAACTTGAACCATATATTACTAATTCATATGAAGAACTAGCCTCTTATATGAACGCTTATCAAAACAAAATGGAAATGGGTAGAGAAGTGATAGCCGATAAAGGTATATGGACAGCGAAGAAAAGATATATTCTTAATGTTCATGATTCGGAAGGTGTTAGATTTAAAAAACCCAAATTAAAAATGATGGGAATCGAGACAGCCAAGTCTTCAACACCAATGTGGTGTAGAAAGAAACTTGAAGAAGGTATTAGAACATTAATGACAGGAACAGAGAGTGATGTATGGGAGTTTATTACTGATGCTAGAAATGAGTTTAATAAATTACCAATAGAAGAAATATCATTCCCTAGAGGTGTGCAGAATGTTAAGAAATATTACAACGCAGCATCAATTTATAATAAAGGAACACCTATTCATGTTCGTGGTTCTTTACTTTACAATAACTTTTTATATAAATACAATATAGACAAGAAATATCCTGTAATACAGAATGGAGAGAAAGTTAAATTTTGTTATATGAAATTACCTAATATTATGAATGAGAATGTGATATCATTTGTCTCAGCACTGCCTAAAGAATTTGAACTTGAACCTTATATTGATTATGATACTCAATTTCAAAAGTCATTCGTTGAACCTTTAGGTGTAATATTAAATAAGATCGGGTGGACAACTGAACCAGTTAGCACACTTGATTCATTTTTTGGGTAGAAGTTGATTACCCAAAGGGGTAATTAATGTACGAATATAGAGTAAAAATTATCAAAGTGATAGATGGTGATACAGTAGATGTTGATATTGATTTGGGGTTCGGTGTAACTCTTACAGACGAGAGAGTTAGAATCATGGGTATCGACACACCAGAATCTAGAACTAGAGATAAAGTAGAAAAAGTTTTTGGTAAAGCTGCTAAACAAGCTTTACTAGATATGTTAGGTAAAACATCAATTTTGAAAACACAAATTAATAGAGACGGTGAAGACATGAAAGGTAAATTCGGAAGAATTCTTGGTGACTTTATTGTTGATAGACATGGTGAGAGTATAAGTGTTGTTGATGCCTTGATTGAAGATGGACACGCCGTAGATTATTATGGTGGCTCTAAAGAAGATATAAAATCCGCTCATATGGTTAATCGTAAAAGATTAATTGATGAAGGACTTATAGAAATGTCTTATGAAGAAGCGGGCTTGACAAATACGAGTTCAGTAGTATAATAGATATATGAATGAAATTTCTTATATTTTTTTATGTTTACATCTAATAACTTGGGTGTTCTTAATTATAGTCTTAGTTGAACTAAATTCTTTTAAGAGAGAAGTTAGATTACATATAGATTATGATTCAACTTTAAGGAAAAAAAGAAAAGAAATAAAAGCGAAAAGATAAATTGGAGATATTATGAGTTATTTGAAAAACTTAATCAAAACTACAGGTAATGAATTCGCGTCTATAGTAGAAGAAGGTGTAGCAGCTGCTGATGTCAGTGGTTATATTGATACAGGTTCTTATATTTTTAACGCGTTGTTATCTGGTTCCATATATGATGGATTACCTAATAATAAGATTACAGCTCTTGCTGGTGAATCTGCAACAGGTAAAACATTCTTTGCACTTGGAATGTGTAAACAATTCTTAGATGATAATCCCGATTCAGCGGTTATCTACTTTGAATCTGAAAGTGCTATTACAAAAAACATGATTGAAGAAAGGGGAATTGATTCCTCTAGAATCGTCATTGTTCCCGTTACAACAGTTCAAGAGTTTAGAACTCAATCAATTAAAATACTTGATCAATATATAAAAGATCAAACAGATATGAAAATGTTATTTGTTTTAGATTCTCTTGGTATGTTATCAACAACTAAAGAGATTGAAGATACAGCATCAGGTTCTGAAACAAAAGATATGACGAGAGCACAGTTAGTTAAAGGTGCTTTTAGAGTATTAACTCTTAAATTAGGTAAAGCAGGAGTTCCATTAATTGTAACGAATCATACTTATGATGAAATGGGATTATTCGCGAAGAAAGTAATGGGTGGTGGTAGTGGTCTTAAATACGCTGCATCATCAATTATATTTTTGTCTAAGAAAAAAGAGAAAGACGGAAAAGATGTTATAGGAAATATTATTCATTGTAAGAATGAGAAATCAAGACTTACTATGGAGAATAAGATGGTAGATGTTATACTCAAATATGACTCTGGACTAGATCGTTATTACGGTCTATTAGACTTAGCAGTCAAGTATGATATCTTTAAACAAGCATCAACAAGAATAGAATTACCTGATGGAACAACACAATTTGGTAAAACTATTAATAACAATCCAGAGAAGTATTTCACACCAGAAATACTTGATCAAATTAACGAAGTAGCGAAACAAGAATTTTTATATGGCAACGCGATTAGAACAGACGATTCTCAAGAATCTGATACAGAATGAAGAATTTATTAGAAAGACTTTACCTTACATAAAATCAGAATTTTTTAGTGAAAGGGACGAAGAATTTCTATTTAAACAAATTCGAGAGTATTTCTTAAAGTATCAAACATCACCTACACCAGAGGCTCTTATCATTGATATAGATGAAAAGACTGATGTGGATCAACAATTAGTATCAGACACGGCAGTCTTAATTCGAGAGATCAAACAAGATACAACAAACACACCTGATGAATGGTTGGTTGATTCAACAGAGAAGTGGTGTAAAGATAGAGCAGTATACAATGGTGTAATGAACTCTATTGAGATCATTCAAGACAAACAAGGGAATACAGGAGAGATACCTGACATACTCAGAGAAGCATTATCTGTTTCTTTTGATAGTAATATTGGTCATGATTTCATTGAAGATTGGAATGATCGATATGACTTCATGCATAGAGAAGAAGAAAGAATACCTTTTGATTTAGAACTTATGAATAAAATCACAAAAGGTGGTTTACCGAATAAGACATTGAATATCTGTATGGCAGGAACGGGTGTTGGTAAATCTCTATTCATGTGTCATTGTGCTTCATCATCTTTACTTCAAGGTAAGAATGTATTATACATTACAATGGAAATGGCCGAAGAAAAGATTGCTGAAAGAATAGACGCCAATCTATTAGATATATCATTAAATGAATTACAAGATTTACCTAAGATGATGTATGAGAAGAAAATTACAAGAGTCAGAGAGAAGACTAAAGGTAAATTAATCATTAAAGAATATCCTACAGCGACTGCACATAGTGGTCATTTTAGACATCTATTACAAGAATTGGATTTAAAAAGAGAGTTTCAACCTGATATGATTTATATCGATTATCTGAATATTTGTAGTTCATTTAGAATTAGACCGGGTAGTAATGTGAATACTTATTCATATATCAAGTCTATTGCAGAAGAACTCAGAGGATTAGCAGTTGAATTTGATGTTCCAATTATGTCAGCAACACAAACAAATAGAACAGGATTTGTATCTACAGATGTTGGACTTGAAGATACTTCTGAATCATTCGGATTACCCGCTACAGCTGATTTTATGTTCGCGTTGATATCAACAGAAGACATGCAAGAACTTGATCAAGTAATGGTTAAACAGTTAAAGAATAGATATAATGATCCAACATATCATAAAAGATTTGTATTGGGTGTTGACAGAGCTAAAATGAGACTGTATGATTGTGAACAATCAGCACAAGATGAATTAGTTGATATTGGACCTGTAATGGATCAGACAGAAACAGGTAAAAGAATTAGTAGTGAAAAGGCAGACAATTTAAAGTATGACTAAGCGGGTTTGGTATAATGGTATTATAAAAGGTTTCCAATCTTTTGAAGGGAGTTCGATTCTCTCAACCCGCTCCATTTATTATGTTATCTCTTAAACCGATTCATAAAATAACTTGTTCTGAATTTATAAGTGAAAGACATTATTCAGCTGTGATGCCAAGATTAACAAAACATTTTATGGGTTGTTATCAAGATGATGAATTAGTAGGTGCTATTACTTTTGGTTGGGGAACAAGACCCAAACATACAATACAAAAGTTATTTCCTGAACTAGACACTAAAGATTATTTTGAAATAGGAAAAATGTGTATGGACGATTCAATGCCTAAAAATTCTGAATCACAATTACTTTCTTTATCTATTAAATGGTTAAGAGAAAATACAGATATTAAATATCTTTTTACATGGGCTGACGGATTAGTAGGAAAACCTGGTTATGTTTATCAAGCAGCTAACTTTCTTTATGGTGGCTTCTCTATGACAGATACTTATGTATCAGAGAATGGAGAGAAAATACACCCAAGAACTATACAAGGTATATTACCAAATGAAGATGGTTTAAAGTATGGACATAGACCTAATCCTCAACAATTAGTAGAACTTAAATTGAGTAGAGTTAAAGGTAAACAATTCAGATACATTTATCCTATGTCGAAAAAAGATAGAAAGTATTTGAAAAAATCAACAGTTAAATGGGATTTGAATCACCCTAAACATTCTGATTTAGAGTGGAAAATAAAACTACCAGGCAAAAAAGATTATACACAAACTAAAAAGATGCCATTTGATTTAACAAAAGATATGGAATATAACAAAAAGAATATTCAGTCTTATAAAAGTGAATCAAATTTAAATACTTTTTTTAATTAATCATGTGGGAATTTAGACATTTAAAAATGCCAGACTTGAAACCGCAGGAACACTTTTGTTATAATAGTAATATGATGAAAAAAGATATGAAAATAAGACAAATATTCTTAGACATGGACGGTGTTTTGACTGATTTTGAGTCAAAAATAACAGAAATGTTAGGTGAAAAAGTTTGGAATACTGATGCAGGTCATGCAGTTTATGACGCTCATAAAAGGGAGTTAACATCTAAGCATATGTTTAGAAAGATGGACCCTTTACCAGATGCATGGAAATTAACTGATTGGTGTATAAATTCTGGTATTCATACTGAAATATTAACTGCAGCAGGAACTGTTAATAGAGAACTTGTTGTTAGAGATAAAATTGAATGGATTAGAGAACATATAAACCCCTATTGGACAGTTATACCCACATTCAAAGGTAGTCAAAAAGCGGCGTTTGCTCACAAAAAAGCAGTATTGATTGACGATAGAGATAAAAATATTGATTGTTGGGTAGATGCTGGTGGTATCGGAATACTACATACTACTGCAGACAATACAATTAAACAGTTAAATGAACTTATCGCAGAATAAAGATAAGGGTGTTATTAAAAGTAAATCCCTAGTCGATCTTCTCAACAAAAAGGTTGAATTGAAGAAAGAACTTATTCGCCTAAAGAAACAGAAAGAACAACCAAAGAAACAAGAACTATTAGTAGAATCAATCGCAATGATTGATGAATTTCTCAGTAAGCACAAAATTCAAAAATAGTATTAACATAAATACTGTTTATGAAATCATTCTTACAAACAATCCAAGAAGAATCAGTAGAAGACAAATTAGATAAACTTGGCCATAGTGTTAAGTTATCTTCTAAGAAATTGGCGATGCTTAAAGGAGATTCTAGTGAATATGAATACTTTGATTTAGAAGATTGGCTACAATTTCCTTTCCCTAGAAATTCTTCTGAGGAAACTAAAAAAGAAATACAACATTTGATTTCTTTAGGTCAATTTAGAACTGATTGGCAAAATGAAATGATAATGTATGATATTAAAGTTATTCAACCATTTAAAGATTATCTATCAAGCCATAATATTGACGATATTGATTGGGATAGAATAAAAAGAATGAAAGAACATTCAGATCCTATAATCCTATCACTTAAAAGACACTACAATAGACCTAGACCAAAAGAACTAGCTGAAAAATTGGGATTACCATTAGATAACTTTCCATTAAAAACAGCGGGTTCACCTTCATATCCATCAGGCCACGCAACACAAGGAACACTAATATCATTATTAGTTGCTGATGAAGCTCCATTAGAATACAGAAAAGATATTTTAGATATTGGTAAAAGAATTGGTGAGAGTAGACAAATCGCCGGAGCACATTATCCAACTGATACAGCGTTTGGTGTTCGTTTAGCTAAAGCATTATATAATTACTCAAAATCAAGTATGGAACCTGATTTAAAATTAGAATCAATACTTAAAGAAGAAGAAGAAGTTCAAATGACTATTGATGATTATCTTCCACCTTCAAATGAAAATACTGCTAGAACCGCTATTTTTGAAGGTGCCGCTCTATGGGGAATGGTTGGTAGTAACATAATAAGTGAATCAGAATGGAAGAACGCGCCAATGGGTAAGAAAGGAAAAGCCGTTAAATATAATGATCTTTCAATAACAACAATGGGTCAATGGTATCAAGAAGCATATTTAGATATAGGTGGTGATCCAGATATTTGGAATAACTTCTGCAACAAGTTGGGTGGACATATAACTAATCTAGACGGTGTTAGTTCATCTAGTAAATTTATTTGGGATTCAATAGAAGATTATTATGCAGCTGCACCTAAAACTTGGCAAGTACCAGTAGCTGGTAAAAAGAATACTGCTGATTGTGTTATCATAACAAAGGGCACACCGAAAACACTAATATCAAAATTGAAAGAATTAAAGAAATTATCAGAAGAAGAACAAGTTAAAAGAACAGTCTCAGATGGTTCAAAAATAACACTTGATGGTGAGATTATATTCTATCAAGTATCATTGAAAAAAGACGCAGCACCTGGTGAAGCACGAGCGGGTAAATGGACTCAACTAGCAGGTAAAGATTTAGACAGAACAGGGATGCCAGGTAAATTGAGAACAGTCGCAGCTGCACAGCAAACTATAGGTGAAATTATTAACCCTACATTCACTTATGATCCTTCTGAATTTCTAGAAGAAGGTATGTTCGGTAATCTCATAGATAAAATTAAAGATAAAGTTGGTGGGTTTGTAAAAAAAGTAAAAACAGTATTTAAGAAAATTGTAAAGTTTATTACCTCTAAAGCTAAAAAATTAACAGACGCTATCATAAAGAAAGATAAAAAAGTTAAAGCAGCACAGGGTCTTGTTAAAGAAATGGCTTCATTGAAGATGCCATTAAAAGAAGAAATGTTAAATGAATTTATTTTCAGAGCTGCTAGAAAAGGTAAACCGTTAGTATACAATAATAACTTATACGGTCATGTTCAAGATTTTAAAGATAGTTTAGGTGAAATTGAAAGAACTTTTAAACAGATTCAAACAAATGTAGATTTATTAAATAAGTCTAAAGTCAGAAAGTTTAATCCTATAATATACAATGAAGGGAAAGAAGCTCTACAGATGGCAGATGATTTAAAACAATTAGATAAATTATTTAAGTTACCAAAACCCGAAAAAGGTGATGAAATTACATTAGATTCAGAGTTGTATTCAATGTTTTGGGTAGTTCTTAATGTTACTTCTAATTGGATAGGATATGTTTATCTTAATAACATACTAAAACAAGTTAAAGAGAAAATGGATAGTTATGAAAATTTAGAATATGGATTGTCAGATGCTGTATTAAGTATGTCTGGAGATGTTAGTGCAGAAGCTAAGTTTGGCAATACAGCGTTACCACTTGTAATTGTTAAAGGTGGAGGTGTTATAGATCATTTAGGAAAAAGAGATAATTATTCAGCTGATGTGGCCACTAAACTAAAGAGAGAAGAAGTTTACGAAGCTAACTGGCCAATCATGGAAATCAAAATCAATCGAGTAGGTAAAACAGGAGCATTACATAATGCAATAACTATATTTTTACTTGAAAACATAGAAATAGATGGAAAGAATGTTACACCAATATACGGTTCATCAGGATTTAATTCTAAATCAGGATCTAAATTCTCTACTGCCGTTGAAGTAAATACACAAAGAAAGGGTTATAAAGGATAATGGAATTTTTAACAGAAGCAGCCGGTAAAAATTTACACTTAGAACATTTAGAAGACGAGATTCTAAATTTTGGTATTGCTGGTGGTCGTAGTTCTATAAACTTTCTTAGAGCATTAAGAGATATGTTCGCTAGTAGTTCAAAGAAAAAATTAAATGTTACAGTCAAATGGGATGGAGCTCCAGCTGTATTCGCCGGACCACACCCTGAAACAGGAAAATTCTTTGTAGCCACAAAAAGTTTATTCAGGAAAAGGAAAGCAGACACGGCATATTATCATACAGATGAAGATATTGATAATGATAAGAGTGGTGAACTAGCAGCAAAACTTAAAGTATCATTAGCAGAGTTTAGTAAACTTGGTATGAAAGAAATACTTCAAGGTGATTTAATGTTTACAGATGATGTAGATACTACAGACATTGATGGTGTATCACATTATACATTTCAACCAAATACGATTATGTATGCTGTCCCTGTAGATTCAAAGATCGGTAGAGAAATTAATAGTGCTAATATTGGTGTTGTATGGCATACAACATATAAGGGTGATTCAATAGAAAATTTAAAAGCAACTTTTGGTGCTAAGATACCAGGTAGTTCATCTAATGTATGGCAAGATGATGCAACATTTAAAGATGTATCCGGAAGAGCAACCTTTACAGCAAAAGATACAATTGCAGTAACTAAAGTATTGTCTAACGCAGGCAAGAAATTCGGAAAAATAAATTCAGGAAAGTTCAATGCATTTCTTAGATGGCAAGATAAAATTCCACCTGGAGCTGGGTTTAAAACTTATCTAAATACATATACAAGAGCAGGTAAATCACTACCAGCTTCGGGTAATGTAGTTCAGATGTATTTTAAACATTTTAATGACTGGTGGATAAAGAATAAAGGTGATACACCGACATCTAAACAGAATTTAAAAATGCATTTGGCAGAGATAAGAAAGGCGACATCAACATTAAAAGAAGTAGTTGACTTCATTAAGTATATGATAGAGGCCAAATTAATGTTATTAAATCAACTTGATTCAGCTAAGGGTTTAGCGAAGACTTTTGTTAAGACTCCTAACGGCCTTAAAGTTGTTAATCCTGAAGGATATGTGGCTATTGATAAATCAGGTGGAGCTGTTAAAATAGTAGATAAGTTAGAGTTTAGTTTTAATAACTTTACTGTAGCTAAGAATTGGGACAAGTAATGAGTATAAAAAAAGATAGAGATAACTTTTTAAAATTAGCTGTCAAAGGTTTTGACAACATGATAAAAGATGTTAATAAACTTAACGATATAGATTTGTTTAAGTTAGCCAAAAGAGCTCGTATATTTGCTAAGAGAGGTTATAAAGATTTTAAAAAATGGTTTGATACTTTAACATATCCAGATAAATTAGTATTAGCAGGTGAACTTGCTTGGTATACTAAACAAAAAGACAAGACTATAGAGAAGATGTTAGATTTCAAATTCGAAGAACTTGAATTAAAATCATTCAATCAAATAACAGAAGGAACAGATAAAGGAGTTACATTTAGTTTTGGTAGATTCAATCCACCAACTGTTGGACACATGAAGTTAGCCGCAAAGATGAAAGCAATTTCTAAAGGACATGATGTAAAAATATACACTTCTCATACAACAGATAAGACAAAGAATCCTTTAACAAACGCACAGATTCGTAAGTTTATGAATCCTATGTTACCAAGAGGTATCAATGTATCTTCAACTACTGCAAGAACAGTTTTTGATGTAGTTGTAGATTTATATGATGATGGATATAGAATGATACAAATGGTTGTTGGTTCAGATAGAATTAGAGAATTTGATAATTTGTTAAAGAAATATAATGGTGTTAAAGCGAGACATGGATATTATAATTTCAAAAGTATTAGTGTTATATCTGCTGGAGAAAGAGATCCAGATGCAGAAGGTGATGTAGGTATGTCAGCCTCTAAAATGAGACAAATGGCAAGTCTAAGTCAAGAAAAAGAATTTATTGATGCATTACCAAAAAGATATAGACTTGGTAAACAATTATACAAAGCTGTTCAAAAAGGTATGGGAATAACAGAAGATTTTCCAGACTTTATGTATGAGATATATGATACTTCTAAACATGAGTGGGGGACAGACGAAGGTAGAGAGTATGCACAGATATCTACTCCTTATGAACCCATTGTTAAGTGGGTAAAGAACTCAGTTAAAGAAGCAGAAGACTTACCAAAAGAAGTTTTAAAATATAAAGAAAAGATGTATAAAGAACTTAAAAAAGAACGAGAAAATTTTATAAAACAATATGGTGACAAGGCTGATTCAATCATGCACGGAACAGCAATGCAAATGGCAAAGAGGAAATATGGAATCGATTCTTAATTATAAGGAAGAAGACTTAGTATTAGACTTAGACGAGGGTGTAAATGATCCCGGAATATTCAAAGCTATTATTTTAGCAGGTGGACCAGGTAGTGGTAAATCTTATGTTGCAAAGAAACTAGGACTTAAAACTCTTGGATTAGTAGTTGTTAATTCAGATCAGTATTTTGAACTGTTGATGAAACGAAAAGGTCTATCATTAAAGATGCCAGAGAACGAAACAGAAGATAGAGAAGTGGCCAGAATGGCTGCTAAGGGTTTAACTGATAAACGATACAAGTCATTGATTGATGCAAGAATGGGTATTATAATTGATTCAACATCAGGTGATCAAGGTAAAACATTTAGAATGTATAGAGAATTAAAATCAGCTGGATATGATGTAAAATCTATATTCATACAAACAGATTTAGATGTAGCATTACAGAGAAACAATGAAAGAGCTAGAACTATACCACCAAGAGTAGTAGAACAATCACATAAATCCGCACAGACTGTTAAAAAGTTATTACAGAAAAAAATGGGTAGAGATTATCATGAGATAGTAAATAATGGTGGTTCGATAGATATTAGTGTGGCGGGTAAGTTGACAACATGGTCTAAAAAACCTAATGCATCAGCTCTAGAGTGGATAGCAGCTGTTAAAAGAGGTATGGATTCGTCAGTAAAAGAGGATATAAATACTAGTATAATGGACTCATTTAAAGAATACATTGAAATGCAAGAAGCATTAAACATGCAACAGAGACTAGCAAGAGGTAGAGTTGCTAAAAGGACTGCTAAGAAAAGAGCACGATCAGCAAAGAAAAAGGCAATGAGAATGAAAGGACCTGATGATATGTTAAAGAAAGCAGGTATGATGGCTAGAAATAAAGTAGCTATGAAATTGTCTGGAGGGATACCTTTGAGTCAATTAACAATTTCACAAAAAGTTCAGTTAGGTAAAAAATTAGACAAGAAGAAAGCCGCAATTGCTAAATTAACTAAGAAATTATTACCAGGTGCAAAGAAAGCTGAACGAGATAGAATAGGTAAATTAAGAGGTAAGTAATGACAATCGCATCAACTAATGTAGGTTTTTCAACCATAGCAGCCGAGAAAGGAATAGGTAATAGTAATTTATCTTTATCAACTTTAGCTGGTGCACAGATGAAATTACCTTTCCCTACTGATTCAAGTTCAACTAGTTCAGAGTATGGAACTTTTGATCTAACAGCCTATTACGGTAGTGATTTAGATGGAAGAAGTGGGTCTACAGTTACATCAGCACAAGGTCAAGGTGTAAATGGATTAAACGCAGCACCACATTCAATGAGTGAGTGGGTAGGATTTGATCCCGGAACAGACGGACAGGTAAACTTAGGTGATAATACATGGCCAGCAGTTAGAACTACAAGAAGTGTAGTCAATACGGGTTGTTTTGTAGTAAGTGGATGTGGTAATGATATATATTGTCAAAAAGTGGGCAGTTCAATTAGAATTTATGTTGCAGAAGTTACTAGTGGTATTTGGATTGGTGATTCATTTGGATATGATCATGGTAATTCCACAACTGCTTTTTCTGGAGCAACAGAGGTAGCAAGAATAACTGCAGGGACAGGTCAATCACTTCCAACAACTTGTTCTGTGACTGTAACGCCTGGAACTAATACAACTGGTGGTGGTTATCTTGGTGGTGGTTCAACGACAACAGTTTCAGGTGGAGCTATTAGCACTAATAACTTGGGTTCAACAAAAATAGGTTATAGAGTTCAATGTGGTGGAGTATCAGAAGCTGGACCCGGAACATCTGGATATGCTACATACCAAAATGGATTTAAGTTTGGTTTTGGGGGAATATCTGGAGTATCAGGCACAGCTAGTGTTGAAGTCTGGTTACACCAATTAGCATATGCTGATCATGGGTCAGGATTCCAATCATGTTAAGCACTCATACAACATACGATTTTCAGAGAACTAGTGGTGGTGAAACTCATTCAATTACAATTACAGTAGGCGTCTATAAAGGAGTTATACCAAAGAAAACTATCTACACAAGAACAACACCAGATCAAGATTCAGATTTTACAGCTCTTGAAGCTGATGATTATTCATCACAAACACCAGAAGAAACAGATACATTTATTTGGACTATTCCAAATGAATTAAAAACAACAGCACAACCTGTTGATAGAAGTGGAACAACTCCAGAAAGAACTGGAGATTTTGAACATAAATTAGATTTAATAAAGATGAAATTAGAAGACGATACAGAATATACTAATACAAGAGACGCATTATTTAACAAATATATCAACTAAGATTTTACTTTATAAATATAGATATATATAAATAGAATATAACAAGGAGAAAAATTACAATGTCATCCCCATGGAAACCAATTACAACTGAAGCCGCTTTAGGCACATCTACCGGAGCAGCATCAAATGTTGGTTCTAGCAGATATGTTAGACTGTTCAATACAGCAGCTGTCGGCACAGAATATTTAGTAACACTAGAAGAATCTGGTGGAACAGATATAGGAACATTCACACTTGATGGCCAAAAAGAAGCCATCATTCAAAAAGATCCTTCGGACCAATTGTTTGCAGCTAATGCAGCTGTAATGGCTGTCGGTATAGCAATCAATTCAAACTAACGATATGAAAAATACAACAGTCATTAATGACTTCAAAGACCTTAGAAAGGCAATCGAAGAAGTAACAAAGAAACAACCCGCTCAATCACGATACTCTCAACAAGCAGAGAAGATGGGTTATACAAAAGACAAATCTGTTGTAGCTGAACAAAAACTCAACGAAAAGAATTTAATGCCAGATTTTCAAAATATAGTTAAGACTAAAGGTGCTAAGAAAGTCAGTGGTGTAATGATTGATATGTTTACTGCTAGTGTTATTACACAAGCGTATGATAAAGTTAGTGATGAAAATAAGAAAAAGATGGAAAAGGCTAATGTCAATACATTAGTTAAACTAGCACAAAAAGTTATGGGATTAAATGCATCTCATGAGTTTGATAAAGAACCCTTAAAAGGTTTTCCATTTAACGAAACAATAGATGAATGGATTGCATCGGACGGAACAAGAAGACGAGTTGCAGAGAAAGATAAAAGAAAATACAAAGGTCTTAAAAAAGGGAAGAAAGTTGTTTCTAAGAAGAAAGATAAATTAGTCTCACTAAAAGTAAGAGAAGAAATTGAAGAAAGTAAAATGGGTGATCTTCTTATTGATATTCAACAAGGTGCTACAGCTCAAGAGTTAGCCAAAGATTACAAAATACCATTAGCTGTAGCTAAGAATTTCCTTAAAGACTATTATGGATCAAAAAAGCTTAGAGCTCAAGCCGAAGATGTTCAAGAAAGATTTAGTGATGTTATTCCATCAAAGTATAAAATGAGAGAATTTGAAATCAGATGCTCTACTAAAGATGCTCTAAAAATAGTAAAATTCGCACAAACTTATGCAAAGAAAAATAGATTTAAGTTCCAGGCAATAAAAGATGATGAAATGGGTCTAACAGGTATGAGTTCATCAACAGAGATTTTTGTTCATAATATTGATTATGATCCTGAAGCAAAAGAACTAGGTTATCAAGCTTGGGTAGTTGTTGCAGCTAATGAGAAAGGTAAAAGGTTTAAAGAAGTAGACTTAACTGCTGTTTATAAAAGCAGCCAACAATTACCTTCTGCTATGATGAAAAGTCGGTGGATAGAAGATATTCAAGAAGGAACGAAACTTAAAGATGTTATGAGAAAACATGGTAGAGAATTAAAGAAAGTTTCAAAGTCAAATAATCTTGAATTATCAAAGAAAGCAGAAGATGATTTAATGACATGGGCATTGAACTCTGGTGAAATTAGAACAGATGACCCAGACGAGTTTGACCAGTGGTTAGATAACAACCTTGACGATTTAGTTAAAGGTAAAATCAAAGAAGGAACATGGGCACTTCCAAAATCTTCTAAACAAAAGAAAGAATTACAAAATTTAATGAAAAAACCAATTAAACTTGGTAAAGATGGTGATGACGCATCTGATAAATTGTATCATCTTATTGGTGATGATGAATTGTTTGATGACTTGTATGTTGCTGGTAAAAAGAATCCAAATGGTGATGCAAGAGAAGTAATTAAGAAACACATGAAAAGAATGGGTCTTGAAGCTCTTGACCCTGTTGGTAAAGGTGATGATGATATCGACAATGACGGTGATTCAGACGATTCAGATAAGTATTTAAAGAATAGAAGAAAGAAAATTTCAAAATCTATGAAGATGAAAGAGGCAAATAAATCACCATTCAAACTGAAATCACAAGCATATCCAAGAGCTGTTGGTATAGATACAGAAGGATATGGCACTAGACACGCGACTAGAGATGATTTAGTTGAAGCATGTGATTCATTCGGTATGATTACTGAACAAGAGTTACAAATAGAACAATTACGAAAAACACTTGGTAAATCTGGTTTCTTGACATATAATATATTAGAATTAAATGATATATTTGACGATAGAGAAACACAAAGAATGATTTTAGCATTAGAATCAGTAACAACAGAAGAGCCTTTAGATACAGTAGAATATTCTAGAGCTCAGATAGACGAAGCGTTAGAAACAGAATCAGAAATAGAATTTGTAAAACCAGACGGAATGAAAGCCGTTGGTCCTATTCTAAAAATGTGTGAGAACACTTACAATGTTAAAGATAAACATACAGGTAAGTCATTCACATTTAAATATATAGAGGAAGAAAAAGTGAAAACATTTAAACAGATTATATCTGAAGCAAAATTTCCAAAGAAACTAGTTAGACAGGCCATGGGTATTGTTTGGGATAAACGATACGCAGGTGGAAACATGACTGGAGCTATTAACGCTATAGAGAAATTAAAGAAAGGTCTATCAGACGACCCAGCTGTAAGTAACGCATTAAGATTGGCCAACGAATCCTTTCAGAGTCCATTCTTCAATGCACTATCAGAAGATGATAAAGCAGCATACCAAGCATTCTTCAATAAAGCAATGAAGAAATTTGGTATCAGTTCTCCATCTGAATTATCAGGTGAGAAAGAGAAAGAATTCTATGACTATATTGATAAGAATTGGAAAGCTGATCATGAAGAAGTAGACGAAGCTTCTCCACTGATTAAAAATCAACCGTCATTAAAACAAATACAAAAAATGAAGGCCGATGTTAAAAAGAAAGTAAAAGTTAAACATGATCTTGTTCGTATTCAAATGAAAAATATTCTTTATGTTGACAAAAAAGATGTAAGGAAAGCTGAACAACAGTTAGCTAAAACTAATTATAAGAGAGATATTGAAGTTAGAGCTGAACCAAATCGTGAAGATGTTGATATGCATAAATCTTATAAGATTGATGGTAGAAGAACTAACTTTCGTGAAAAGATGAGAAAGTTAGGATATATCAAGGTCAGATAAAATGATTGATGAAGGCAGAAGAGCACCAGATTTGGGAATGCCTTCACAAGCAGGTAATAATTTACTATACGCTTTAGTTCAAAAAGCTAAAACGGAAAAAGATTTACTTAGTATGATTGATAAGTTAGCACTCAAATTGGGTGGTAAATACAAAGATGCTAAGGATGAACTAATCACTAGAGCTGCTGTTGACGCCTTTAATAATAAAGGTAATAAAGGTCAACAGGGAACAGCTGATAGAAATGTGTATGTTCAAATTAAGGGTGCTGCAGACCTCGCGGGAGGCAGTGAAATTAAATTAGATGATAAGAGTAAAGTTAAGCTATCTAAAAAAGATGCTGAACGAGTGCTCAAAAACTTAGAGAAAGTCAAACCCGCTCAGCGTGGACAAGTTCAAAAGGCCATGCAGAAGGATAAAAAGACTTTTGATAAGTATGTAAAAATTCTAAATGTATAAATACATATAGAATTTAATTATTTTTAAATAACGAGGAAAATAAAATGCCACTATGGGGAGCAACAGACGCAGACGAGTCAAAACCTAAACACTTGACTACTGCACAAAAGAAAGAAGTCTACGCAGCAGCAGGTGGATGGACAGTTGAAGCAGGTTCTACAATGACTGGAAATAGTAACACAAGTGCTACTCCAGAGATTTTAGTGGCTATTGGTTCACTAACAACATCACTTGGCACAGCAGACATAACAGAAATCGAATGGATCACAACAGCCGCTGATAAATCAGATGGATTCTCACTTTCAGTAAGAGCCAGATTTAACGAAGCAGTTGATGTCGATACAGGAAGTGGAGTACCTTACTTAGCTATTACTAACGGAAACGAAGGTTCTGGTTCAGGTAGAGGACCACACAACTTACCATACGCTTCTGGAACAGGAAGTAATGAGTTAGTATTCACACTAGCGATAGCAGCAGGTAACGCAGCTACAAACGCAAGTGATGTTCTAACTGTTGGAACTAACGCTATGAACTTGAACTCTGGTACAATTAAAGATGCCGGAACATCAAGTAATTCAACAATTACTAATAGTTCAGCGATTGGAACAGCGGCTGGTTCAATAACAGTATCAGCGTAATAGGATAAAATTATGAAATCTTTTAGAACATTTGTAAAAGAGAGTCATGGATCACACGGGATATCATCTGATATCCCAGCTGATTTTCATATGCTCGATCAAGAAGATGTTAAGACTAGAGTGAATGCATGGTTAGAAGGATGTTCTAATCAAGAATTTATGAGTGTTGAAGCCGCTTTAACTCAATTAGCAGGTAAAGTTCAACAATTAGGACTAACATTTGATAGACCAGAAACAACAGGTGAATCGGGTAGTTTATCATTACCAGTATCACAATTTGGAGAGAAATTAGATCCAGCTGAAACTCATGTTTTAGTTCCAACTATACCAGAAGACTTGTCAATGAATATTGAATATATGACAAGTGGCCAAGGTAGTTTTAGGATCAAAGCTAAATTGAACTAGTTTCTGTAAGTCATATATACTTACATGATGAATATATTTGAAGAGCTCAATGACGAGAATTTTACTCTATTTGCAATCAGACATTACGATAACCCACAATGTACTTCTACAGAGGAATTCTATGAAGACATTAGACGGTTCAGGTATCTGAAAAGATTATTAAGGCGATATCAAAAGACAGGTGAGTTGAGAGAACGATTGATTCTCAACCATCTTATTGTGTTGAATAATTTGTTTGGTGTAGATAACACCACAAGAATGTTAGAATTCAAGTTAGAAGAAGAATTCTGGCCGATATTAAAGACTTGTCTTTTATACTTAGGATATATTGATGAAGATTGGAAACAAGAAATTCCATTAGACGAAGAAGTAACAAAAAGAATGAGAGAATTATAAATGGCAAGCAGAGCTATAGACACGGTAATCACATTTAGAGTATTAAAACTCTTAACTACAAAATGGGAAGATCAAGAAGCCTTTAAAGCAGGTATCATTGATGATAAAGGTAAGAGAATCAAGTCAGTTAAAGTAAATACTACAGAACTTAAAAAATCTTATACATTCCTTCATAGACTAGTATTCAATCTAAAAAGACTAATTGAAATATTACCATTGGGTAAGACTAGATTAGCATCATACGCAGCAGCATTGTTTCTTATCAAAGAACATTGTAATCTCAAAGGCACACAATTAGACAAAGAAGTTTTCAAGTATCTAAAGGAAGGTGATTTTTTACCTGATAATCTTTTAGAAGAATTTTCACCTATTAATAAATTAGAAGCTGAAAAAACATTTCATCTAAGACGAAACATGATCATAGATGAAGAAATAGACGGTGAAAGAGGCGATACATTAATCAATTCAGGTGCAAAGCCTGTTGGAAAAGTGTATGGAGTGAGTCTCTTTCGCATGTATAACATTGATAAAAATCAGATGATGATCTGTTCAGGTCATGATCTAAGATAGATAAAAGGAGTATATTATGAATCTATTAAACCTCACATTAAACCAACCATTAGAACCAAAAATTGGACAAGAATTATTTCAAGATAAGAGAGTAATTGTATTCGGATTACCTGGTGCATTTACACCAACTTGTTCAACTAAACAATTACCAGGATTTGAAGAAATGTATGATCAATTCAGAGAAAAAGGAATTGATGAAATATATTGTGTTTCAGTCAATGACGGATTTGTTATGAGAGCATGGGCTAAAGAACACACTTGTGGAACTAAAGTTCAATGTATAGCAGACGGAAATGGTGACTTTACTAGAAGAATGGGTATGTTAGTTGAAAAGAACAATTTGGGATTCGGAATGAGGAGTTGGAGATACGCTGCTGTTATAAATAATGGTATAGTAGAAACAATGTTCGCCGAGGACGGTATTGAAGACAATCATGGAGAAGATCCATATGTCAATTCAACACCAGAAAATGTTTATGAGAAATTATAAGAAAGAAAGAGAAAACTATCATTCAAGACCAGAACAGATGTTAAGAAACGCTGCTCGTAAGAGAGCTCGTAGACAGATGGAAAAAGAGGGTAAAGCAAAACCTGGTGATGGTAAAGATGTTCATCATAAAGATAACAATCCATTGAATAATGATAAAGACAATCTTTCTTTAGTAACTCAACATTATAATAGAAAAGAACCTAGATTGAGGGAGAAGAAATTGAAACTCAGGAAAGAAGACGCAGCAAGTAGAGCTCAAGAGATAGCTGATTTAAGAGCAAAACATAGAGATGAAATTGCTAAAGAACGAGAGGCTAGAGATAAAGAACGAGAGGCTGCTGAGAAAGAACGAGAAGCTGAGAGAGCTGCAGTTGAAGAGGATATGGGAACAGTCACAGGTCCTCATATAGCAGGCACAGGTGATGATTCATCCACAGTAATAGTTCGTAAAAAGAAGAACGCTGCTGTTCAAAGGAGACAAAAACAACTATTAAAAGATAGAATTAAAGAATTAGCTAGACAGTGGAAGAAATGAAAAAACTGTGGGGAAAATTTAAATCTATTTTAAAGAAAGTCTGGAATCTAATATCAAAATTCTTCGTCTGGTTGTATCTCAGATTTATGAGGTTTTTTGAAGACCATAAATATCTTCATGTGACTCACACTAAGTATGATTCTGAAGGTGCAGTCGTAGAAACATTAATTAAGAGTTTTACAGTAAGAAAGTTTTATAAGTGCACAAATAAACATATAAAGTTTAAAACTTATGACGGAACATTAGTTGAACTAAAAACAGCAACACCGATGGACTATATGACAGAAACTATAGTTGGTGAAGTTAAAACATTTGAGTAGGAGAATATCATGGTTGAAAAAATAATAGCAGAGAGTTTAGGTATTGATCAAGGAATGATCAAAGATGAATCAAATTTTGTCAATGATCTAGGTGCAGATTCATTAAACATTGTAGAAGTAGTAATGGCAATCGAAGAGGAATACGATATCGAAATTCCTGATGAAGATGCTGAAACATTACATACTGTAGGTGAACTGAAACAGTATATTGAGGACAATTCATAGTGCAACAGTTCTTTATAGCGATAATAGTAATTCTAGGAATTGCATCCTGGTGGTTGTATTCAGAGAATCAAGTTCTAACAATGAACAACATGCAATTAGAAAATTCTATTAAACAACAAGAAGAAGCTATAGCCGTAATGAAAGAAAGTTATGAGAAACAGGGTAAAGCCTTAAATCAATTAACATCTAAAAACGCTCAGATTGAAGCTGAGATGAATGGATACTTAGACATATTCAGAAGACATAATTTGAATAAATTAGCAATAGCTAAACCAGGTATGATAGAAACAAGGGCCAATGATCAAACAAAGGCCGTATTTGAGAGTATAGAAAATGACAGTAAAGAGCTCGATTCGCTGGACGATCCTAGCGCCGATATTAACCCTAATAATTAGTGGTTGTTCCCTGATGGGAACAAAACAGATTGAGGTTTCTAGTAAACCAATTGAGATTGATATCATTCAACCAGCAATGCCTAGAAATATTGATCTTAAAGATCCTAAATGGCATGTAGTATCAACTGCTAAAATAACCAATCCTTGTGTAAAAGATACAGAAGGTAAAAGACCTAAGATGGATCACCCTGATGGTTTATTGAAAGAAAATGGTAAACCTGTTAGAGTATGTGCATTAGGCAAAGAGAATCCTGATTGGCCAGAAGGCTATACTTATCTAGATAAATTTTTAGATGATGTTAAAAAGAAAAATAATGGAGATGTTGTATTCTTTGCAATATCAGTTGAAGACTATGAACTCATGGCTTATAACATGCAAGAACTTAGAAGATATATAAGAGAAGTTCAAGAAGTAATTGTCTATTATCGTAATGTCACAATCAAAACACCCAAAGGTGATAAAGACGCTGTTGGGGCCAAAGTTATCAAAGACTAAATTTAAAAGCTTGACGGATTTACAAATCCGTAGTATACTATATAATAGAGTAGTTAAATAAACTTAAAACCTTTATTTTAACTATAATTTTAACACTGCGTAATTGCAGATAACAATAAAGAAGGAGGACAGTAAAATGTCAAACGAAAATATAAACGATTTTAATCGTAAAGCACAAAGTGATAATTCTATCACAAATTCATTCACCGAAGATCATTTAAAGATCGCTTCAAAAGCATTTGAGTCATTAAGAAACTCATGGGCTAACGGAGTTCTTAATGATGATTTTGAATTCATAAAACTCAGTAAAAAGAATCCTGAGTTGGTGAACACTAACCTAATCAATTTTGATACTGAAAAGAACATTCAAGAATACAGAGCTTCTAAGAGAAACCCTAGTATAAATGATGTGAAGCGAAGTATTCAAGAACAAGGGTATAAACTCAATAAAGAAATGCCGGTTCTATATAAGAACCCTGACGGAACTTATGAGATCATTACAGGTAATACAAGATATTGGGTATTAGAACAGTTCAATTTTACTAATATAATAGCCTATGTCTATGAAGGAAAATCAAAAACTAATACTAAAGGTATAGAACTAGATAAAAGAGAATTATCAGTGGTTCTAAACCCAGCTGAGGACCCGTCAGAACCAGCTTCTATGGAAGATGTAATACAATACGGACTAGCAGTTTGTAACGCTAATGTTATTGATGTAAATAGTCCGACTGCATTTGATCAAATCAAAAAGAAAATAGCAAGGTCAACATTTGCAATACAATTATCTGAATCTAAAGTAAGTTATTGTGTAGCAACTATAATGAACAGAGCAGATGGATATGCTGGTGAAGAAATAGTTCCCTTGAATAATATAGAAGCCAATAAATGGATTCATGATGCAAAACTTATCAATATACCCAACAAAGTTAGATATATTGTAAAGAGTTATGATATGGTGAGAAGCAATGTTGTTGAAGCCATACAAGAAGCATCACAATATCCCAATGAAGAAGTAAGACTGATAATTCATGGTGGAATATTGGGTGGTAATCCGGGTTCAACTTGGGAAAATAGAGTAACAAAGTTCTGGTATAGAAAGAACGAAATACTCAATGATTTTCAACAAGTGATATTTGGTGGTAAAACTAAAGACATACAGAACTTTGTATTGTATGGTGCTATACCACAAGTAGAGAGTATGCATGATTTAAATAAACTTGTATTATTCAATCAAAGAAATGGTTCATTATATCAGAAGTGAGGCATTGACAAATCTGCGTTTTGTAGTATAATAGATATATAGATTATGTTTTGGGTTGATAAGAAATATTTACGGTTAGTTAGTTCTCGCTTTCGCAATAGTAA
>Ga0315315_10000735_pt1 | contig 28676 bp, 32 predicted proteins | sample M140m3416metaG_FD_203699 | JGI IMG/M metagenome (GOLD analysis project Ga0315315, IMG submission 203699) | Ammonia-oxidizing marine archaeal communities from Monterey Bay, California, United States - M1 40m 3416 | ecosystem: Environmental > Aquatic > Marine > Intertidal zone | place: USA... | reverse complement strand
TGTTTTGGAATTAATTATACCTGAACCAAAAAAAGCTTCTCTTAAGCCTTATAAATACAAATTAGATATTGCTTATGAGGATGAAGATTTAATTGTTTTGAACAAGCCCGCTGGAATCGTGATGCATCCTGGTGCTGGTAATTTCGACAATACTATTGTAAATGCATTAATAAATCATGATAAAAAATCCTTATCAAATATTGGTGGGGAATTAAGACCGGGTATAGTTCATAGAATAGACAAAAATACATCTGGTCTAGTGATAATTGCAAAAAATAATCAGGTGCATGAACATCTGTCAATTCAATTCAGTAAACATTCTATAACAAGAGTTTATCAGTTATTGATTTGGGGTAAGGTAAGGCCCTCGAAAGGAAGAATTGAAACTCTAATTACTAGAAGTTCTAAAAATAGACAAATGATGGAAGTTAGCAATACAAAAGGGAGAAAAGCAATTACAAATTATAATACAATAGAAATTTTTGAGAATAAGCAAACACCAACTCTAAGTTTATTAGAATGTAAATTGGAAACTGGAAGAACTCACCAAATAAGAGTTCATATGAAATATTTAGGTAATAATATTGTTGGAGATGATAAATACAAAAAAAAATTTAAAAAAATAAAAAATATTGATCCATTGTTAGAAAAAAAGCTAATTAGTCTTAATAGGCAATTTCTTCATGCTAAAACTCTAGGTTTTATACACCCTAAAAAAAATCAAGAGATGATATTTAACTCAATTTTGCCACAAGAACTTGAAATTATTTTAAAAATGCTAAGAAATACTAGTAAATAAAATATTGAAAAAAATAAATTATTAATTAGATAAATAGCCGATGAATACTTTAATTAAGAATAATCTTCCAATCCTTAGTAATGAAGGAGGCCTATCTGCATACTTAGAGCAGATTAAAAAATTTCCAATGCTTGATGCTGAAGAAGAATATATGTTAGCTAAAAACTGGAAAACAACTGGCAATATCAAAGCTGCTGAGAAATTAGTTACAAGTCACTTAAGATTAGTTGCAAAGATAGCTATGGGATATAAAGGTTATGGTTTACCAGTTAATGAAATGATATCAGAAGGCAACGTCGGTTTAATGCAAGCTGTTAAGAAATTCGAACCAGAGAAAGGTTTTAGATTAGCTACTTACGCAATGTGGTGGATAAAAGCTTCTATACAAGAATATATTCTTAGATCTTGGAGTTTAGTTAAGATTGGGACAACTACTGCACAAAAAAAATTATTTTTTAATCTTAAAAAATTAAAAAATCAAATAGCTCCTCAAACTGAAGGTGACTTAAGGAATGAACATGTAAATGAAATTGCAAACAAACTTGATGTTAGTAAAGAAGAAGTTGTTTCAATGAATAGAAGATTATCAGGAAAAGAATTTTCACTTAATGCTCAAGTTGGTGAAGACGGTGATGAATGGCAAGATTGGTTGGTTGATAAAGAATTAGATCATGATCTTAAATTTGCACATCAGGAGGAAATGGAACAAAGGAAAGATTTGCTCAAGAATTCTATTAAAGTTTTAAATGAAAGAGAAAGAGAAATATTATATTCAAGAAGACTAAATGATAATCCAACTACTCTTGAAGATTTAAGCAAAAAGTATAAAATTAGTAGAGAGAGAGTAAGGCAAATCGAAAATAAAGCTTTTGAAAAATTGCAAAAGCATATGTTGCTTCTAGCTAAATCAAAAAACCTACTTCCTGTTAATTAAGTCTCAAACGGATTTTCGACCAAAATTGTATCATCTCTTTCTGGACTTGTTGAAATGCTGGAAATTTTACTTCCAATAAAATCTTCAACTGCATAAATATAATTTTTTGCATTTTCAGGAAGTTCATCTATATTTTTAATTCCATTGGTAGAAGTTTTCCAGCCTGGAAATGATTTATAAATAGGTTTTATTTTTAATTGGTCCTCTACTGCCGCTGGCAAATAATCAATTTTTTTTCCATCTAGATCATATTGAACACACATTTTTATTTCATCTAATTCATCCAATACATCTAGTTTTGTCAAAGCAATGCCATCAATGCCTGAAATTTTGATAGTTTGTCTAACTAAAACTCCATCAAACCAACCACACCTTCTTTTACGACTTGTGACTGTTCCAAACTCTTTTCCTTTTGTGCCTAATATTTCACCAATACTATCTTTTAATTCTGTTGGAAATGGTCCTTCACCTACTCTTGTTGTGTATGCTTTGGTTATTCCTAAAACATAATTTATAGAATTAGGCCCACAACCTGAACCTGTGGCTGCACTCGAAGCAACTGTATTTGAGGAAGTAACAAAGGGATAAGTTCCATGGTCAACATCTAATAAAATTCCCTGAGCACCTTCAAATAATATCTTTTTTTTTTGTCTTTTAAATTCATCAATCCTTAACCATACTGGCTGAGAAAATTTTAAAATGTCAGGAGCAATTTTTAATAAATCTTTTTTTAATTGATTTTTTTCAAATATTTTTTTTCCTAACCCTTTTCTGATAGCGTTATGATGTAATAAAACTGCTTCTAACCTCTGGTCTAAATTTTTTTCAGATCTTAAATCCATTACTCTTATCGATCTTCTGCCTACCTTATCCTCATAAGCGGGGCCAATGCCTCTTCTTGTTGTTCCAATTTTTCCTTTACCAGCTGTATCTTCTCTGATCTCATCCATTTCTCTGTGAAATGGCAATATCAAATTTGCAGATTCAGAAATTATAAAGTTATCAACGTGAACTTGCACACCTTTTGATTTAATTTCATCAATTTCATTTAGTAAAGCCCAAGGATCAACAACTACACCATTACCAATAATAGAAATTTTATTTTTTCTAACTATTCCAGATGGCAACAATCTAAGTTTATACGTTATCCCATCTATTACTAGAGTATGTCCAGCATTATGACCACCCTGAAATCTAACCACAACATCAGCCTGTTCTGAGAGCCAATCAACTATTTTACCTTTTCCTTCGTCCCCCCATTGAGAGCCTACAACAACAATGTTTTTCATTAGTTAAAATTTTTTTTTAGTTTCATTGAATTAAGATGATTTACTGGACCATGGCCTTTTCCATATTTTGGATTAGTTAATATTGCAGAATTTACATATTTAATCCCAAGGTCACAAGCCTTCTTAAGACTTTTTCCACATGAAAATAAAGTTGTAATTGCACTGGATAAAGTACACCCTGTACCATGAGTATTTTTTGTTTTATGCCTTAAACTATAAAAAATTTTAAATTCTTTCTTACTTAAAAATATATCCTCTACTTTTTTTGATTTAAGATGTCCACCTTTAATCAATACACTTTTTGCGCCCAAGTTTATCAATTTATTAGCTGCAAATATCATATCTTCCTTACTTCTAATTTTCACTCCAGTCAAAATTTCTGCCTCTGGAACATTAGGTGTGATTAATGAGACTTTTTTCATAAGTTTTTTCTTTAAAACTTTTATTGCCTTATTATCAATTAATTTTGAACCACCTTTTGCAACCATAACAGGATCTAAAATTATCTTTTTAACTTTAATCTTATTTAAAGATTCTATTACCTTTTCAACAACTTTAGATGAATGTAGCATTCCGATTTTTATAGCATCAGGCTTTATATCTTTTGATGTATAAATTATTTGATTTTTTATTTCTTCTGCTGGGATAGGGATCACTGATTTAACTCCTTTGGTATTTTGGACTGTCACAGCTGTAATAGCTGTCATTGCATATGATCCAAGGCTAGTTACAGTTTTAATATCAGCTTGAATACCTGCACCACCAGACGAATCTGATCCAGCAATAATTAAAATTTTTGATTTGGGTTTCAATTTATTTGATAGAGTTAGATATTATATTGATACATTTTTTTAATAAAACTTTATTTTTACTTTCGCCCATTATTCTTATTTTTGGTTCAGTTCCAGATTTTCTAACAAGAATTCGACCTTCGCCTCTGATCAGATTTGTTGCTTTTTTAATAGATTTTTTTACTGATGTTTTCATTAATATTCTATTATCTTTGATCTTAATATTTTCTAAAATCTGAGGAATTTTTTCAAATACACTAAAAAACTTACTAGCTTTTAAATTTTTATTTAAAGCTTGAATAACCTCTAAAGCCACAAGTAGCCCATCGCCAGTTGTCGCAAATTTTCCAAGAATTATATGACCTGATTGTTCACCACCTAAATTAAATTTTTTTTTTTGCATAATTTCTTTAACATACCTATCTCCAACATCTGCTCGCATAAATTTTATCCCTTTAGTATTTAGAAATTTCTCTAATCCATAATTAGACATCAAAGTTCCAACTACGCCTCCCTTAAGTATTCTTTTCTTTTTCCACTGAAGAGCTAATGCAGCAATAATTTGATCTCCATCAACTATATTTCCATTTTCATCACACATGATAATTCTGTCAGCATCTCCATCTAATGAAATACCTAAATCTGCATTATATTTCTTCACAAATCTTTGTAATTTATTTGGAAAAGTTGAGCCGCAATTTTTATTAATATTAAATCCATTTGGTTTATTTCCAATAACTATTAATTTGGCACCTAATTGTCTTAATAATTTGGGTGCAGACTTATACCCAGCGCCATTTGCACAATCTAAAACAATTTTAATATTTTTAAGCTTTAAATTTGAAGGAATTTTCTTTTTCAGAATTTTAATATATTCATCTGTACCAGTCTCTAGCCTTTTTACTCTTCCTAAAAATTTTGGCCTGGATAAATGATATTGGGCGTTACTATCAATTAAATGTTCAATCTTTTTTTGAATTTTATCAGATAATTTTAATCCATCAGGACCAAATAGCTTTAGACCATTATCATAAAACAAATTATGTGAAGCTGTAATCATTATGCCAAGATTTGCATTCATAGATTTTGTTAACATGGCTAAACCGTTAGTTGGAAGTGGTCCCAAAGTATAAACGTGCATGCCTGCTGAAGCTAAACCTGAGACTAATGCTGGTTCTAATGCATAGCCTGAAAGTCTAGTATCTTTTGCAATTATGGCAGTTTGTTTTTTCTTTTTTAAATTTGTAAAATATTTACCTGCAGCTAATCCAAATTTAAAAAACATATCACCATTAATATTTTTGCTATTAACCTGACCTCTAATACCGTCTGTGCCAAAATATTTCATTTCTATTTAATAAGTTCTTTAAATACTTTTATACTTTGATTTATTTCATTAACATCATGAACCCTAATCATCTGTATACCTTGCATCATCGCAAAAATACTTGTACTAACTGTTCCTCCAACTCTTGACATACTATCGTTCTTTCCTGACAATTCTTTAATATATTTTTTTTTAGAAAACCCTAGCAATATAGGCAATCCTAAGGAATGGTAAATGGATATATTTTTTATAATTGTCATATTATGTTTCAAATTTTTTCCAAAACCTATGCCAGGATCTAAAATAATATTATTATGCTTAATTCCAATTTTTCTTATAAATTTAATTTTTTCCTCAAAAAAATCATAAATGTCTAGTAACACATTTTTATATTTCGGATTTTTTTGCATTACATCTGGACTACCAAGGGAATGCTGCAGTACAAAAGGGACTTTATATTTTTTTAATACATTAATTGAGTGATTGTCATAATTTAAACCAGAAACATCATTAATTAAATTTACTCCTAATTTTATTCCCTTCTCCATAATATCTGATTTTCTCGTATCAAGAGATATCAATTTTTTTTTGTTATATTTTTTTAAAATATCTTTTACTCTCTTCCATTCTACTTTTGAACTTACAGTTAGTGACCCTGGTCTAGTAGACTCTCCACCTATATCAACAATATTTGCACCACTTTTAAAAAGATGGTCTAAATGTTTTTTTGCAGAACTAACTCTATTATATTTTCCACCATCAGAAAAACTATCAGGTGTAACATTCAAAACACCCATAACTTTAGGTATTGACCTAAAATTTAAATTTTTAATATTTTTTTTTAGAGAAATAGTTTTTATGTCTTTTTTAATTTTTTTTTTTAAATCTATTGGTAATTTATTGATATCATTTAAATCAATTATTTTACTTGATTTCCTTGAAATTATTTGAATCTTATCAAACGAAATTTCATTATTGCCATTAAGTGGCAATGTTCTTTTTTTCTTAACTAAAGTTTTTGATTTTAAACCATAATAGAAATTACACACTCTAGTGTAATATCTAATCATAAATTTTAGTGAACTATTTTTGGTTTTAAGCCCATTGCGCCTAAAGCTGAACTTTGATCATCCTTATCTTCTCGCTTATCTAAAATCTTATCTTTTGGATATTCATTTTTATTGATAATATTTTCGATTTCCTCACCACTTAAAGTTTCATAAGTTATTAAAGCTTTAGCAATCTTGTGTAAATCATCTATCTTATCAGTTAATATTTCTTTTGCTTTATTGTAGCCTTCATCAACTAATTTTCTTATTTCTTTATCAATTTTTTGAGCAACTGCTTCTGATACAGATTGAGTTTGAGTTACTGATCTTCCTAAAAATACTTCCTCTTGATTTTCGCCATATTCTACAGGTCCCATCTCCTCACTCATACCATATTTAGTTACCATTGCTCTTGCAAGTTGAGTTGCTTGATTTATATCTGAACCACTTCCACCACCTGCACCAGTAGTGATGTCGTCTTTTCCAAAAATAAGCTCTTCTGCAACTCTACCACCAAAACATACTGCTAACCTAGCTTTAAGATATTTGATTGAGTAACCATGTTTGTCTCTTTCTGGTAGGTTCATAACCATTCCCAGAGCTCTTCCTCTTGGAATTATTGTTGCTTTATGAATTGGATCATAACTTGGCATATTAAATGAAACTAAAGCATGACCACCTTCGTGATATGCAGTAAGCTTTTTCTCGTCCTCAGTCATAACCATGGATCTTCTTTCAGCACCCATCATTACCTTATCTTTTGCTTCTTCAAATTCAGTCAAAGTAACAATTCTTTTATTCTTCCTAGCTGCTAACAAAGCAGCTTCGTTAACTAAATTTGCCAAATCTGCACCAGAAAAACCAGGGGTCCCTCTAGCGATAGTTCTTAAATTTACATCAGGTGCCATTTTAATTTTTTTAACATGAACTTTTAAAATTTTTTCTCTTCCTATAATGTCTGGATTTGATACCACTACCTGTCTATCAAATCTTCCTGGTCTTAGAAGAGCAGGATCCAAAACGTCTGGTCTATTAGTTGCTGCAATTATTATTACGCCTTCATTAGTATCAAAACCATCCATCTCAACTAATAGTTGGTTAAGTGTCTGTTCTCTTTCATCGTTACCACCTCCTAAACCAGCACCTCTACTTCTCCCAACAGCATCAATTTCATCTATAAATATTATACATGGAGAATTTTTTTTTCCTTGCTCAAACATATCTCTTACTCTAGATGCTCCTACTCCTACAAACATTTCAACAAAATCTGATCCTGAAATTGTAAAAAAAGGGACTCCAGCTTCACCTGCAATTGCTCTAGCTAGTAAAGTTTTTCCAGTACCTGGAGGTCCAACTAATAATGCTCCTCTTGGGATCTTGCCTCCAAGCCTACTAAACTTTTTTGGATCTTTTAAAAATTCTACAATTTCCTCAACTTCTTCCTTGGCTTCTTCAACACCAGCAACGTCATTAAAAGTCACTTTACCTTTCAATTCATTCATCATTTTTGCTTTTGATCTTCCAAAGCCCATTGCACCACCTTTTCCACCTTGCATCTGTCTCATGAAAAAAATCCAAACTGCAATTAATAACAACATCGGAAACCATGACAATAAAACACCAAACAAGGATGGCATCTTTTCATCAAGTGGGGCTGCCGAAATACTAACTCCCTTAATAGAAAGTTTCTCTATCAAATTTGGATCATTAGGTGAATAAGTGGTAAAACTTTTACCATTAGAATAAACACCTTTAATATTATTACCTTGAATTTCTACTTTTAAAACTTCACCGTTCTCTACAGAATCTAAGAATTCTGAAAATATAACTTGATCACCTCCTCTAATATCAGATTGAGGATTTTTAAACATATTATAAAGACCTATAGTTAAAAAAACTATAATTGCCCACATAGCTATATTTTTCATATTCATATGTATAAAATAAGAATTATTATAAATTAAACAAGTGACAATTTGTATAAAGTTTCAATTTTTTAATGCTCTTTTGAGATAATTACAGATTGGTTAACCTTTTCAACTACACAACCACCTAAAGTTGCTTTATTTAAATGATTTTTTTCAATTTGATTGATAATTTGATCCAATTTCTTTCCTCTTACTGAATAATATCTTTTACCAACTATCTTAAGTGAATCTGAAAATGATCTAAAAATTACTTCATAAGGTTGCTCAAAAAAAATTTTATTTAAAATTAGATTATTCTTTTTAACAGAAAAAAAGGTATTTTTTTTTAAATTTTCTCGAACATAAAAATCTACAACTTTATTTGAGTATTTTAAATTTTTTATCGTTTTCAAAAATTTTGATTTATCCAAACCGTCTTTCTGAAGTTCTTTAATTAATTTTCTAATTCTAATTCTTTGAAATTTTTCATCCAAATTTGTAGGGTCTTGAATATAAAAATTAAATACCTTTTTGGAAATATGTACCAAATCTTCTTTTTTTTCATTAATCAAGGGTCTAAGTATATTCTTATTACTAATCTTACTTTTTTTATCTAATGAGATTAAACCTTTCAGCCCGCTGCCTCTTGAAAGTCTTATAAAAAAATTTTCAAATAAATCATCTTGATGATGTCCTAGTAAAATATTTTCAATTTTAGACTTCTCACAATTTTTAGCAAGTAATGCATATCTTTTAATTCTTGCTTTAGATTGAATGTTTTTTAAAGGTTTTTTTCCTTTCCAAGTAATGATTTCTGATTTAACTAAAATTTTTTTTAACACTCTAGAAACAGCCATAGCTTCTTTTGTAGACTCAGGTCTAAGTTTATGATCAACAATAAGAAACTTTGATGGAATCTTCTTTTTGATTGAATAAGCTTTTGCCAAAAAAGCTAGTGCTAGGCTATCTGGTCCACCAGAAACTGCAACAGCAAATTTCTCATTGATACTTAATGATTTTTCAAATCTTTTATAGATATTATTTATTTTTTTATTCTTTAAAGTATCTCTAAAAATTTTAGGAGTTTTGATTATTACATTCAAATTTTTGTGACTCATATTTAGCTTTTTGGATTACAGATTGACTGGCATCCGGATATTGCTTCTCTACACCATCAATCATTTTGCAACCTTGGTCTTTTTCCCCTATCTGAACCATGGATACACCAAGCTTCAATAAATTTATAGGAGCTTTTTCACCTTTGGGATACTTTTGATATCCTTCTAAATATGCTGAAGCAGCATCAGTATAAAGTTGTCTTATTCTAAAAGTTTCGGCATACCAATATTGAGCATTTCCTGCTAGATCATGTTCAGGATTGGTAATAACAAACTCCCTGAATGCTCTTTCTGCAGTAGAATAATCTCCAACCTTTAAAAAGCTTGTCGCAAATTGATATTGTTTCTCTGGTGTATCATCTGGAAGTATTTTTTCTTCAGCCTGAAAAGTCTCTGTAACTATAGTGGCTGTGGTATCAATAGATTGTGTTTGTTGTGATGTTTCATTTGTTTCTGTGTCTTTATAAGAAACTGAACCTAAATCTTGAGGTTGAGAACTTCCCGGTAAAATTTTATTTTGATTATCTGAATTATTTTTTGATATTTTTTTATTAGAATCTCCTGATGATATTCCGTTTTCTAAATCTTGAAATCTTATTTGATTATCGGCTTGAACTTTAGATAATCTATTTGATAATTTATCCAATTTAAAATTAATTTCTTCAAATTTATTTGTAAGTTGTTGAAACTGATTTTCTATTTCTGAAAGCTTTAATAGATGACGCGTCAAAACATCCTCAGAATTATTATCTAAATTATTATTTAAGGTATTACTACCTCCACTATTTTTTAATTCTGATGATCCTGAATAAACTGCTTTTTCTAAAGTTTTGATATCTTTTGTAAGTTTATCTATTATTTCATAAATATTGTGATTATCGGCAAATGAAAATGAAAAAAAATTAATTAAAAAAATTGAGATTACAATAAAAAGTTTTGTAACATATTTCATACTGAATGAGTTTATGATTAAAATAATGGCAAAAAAAAGACCCTTAACCAAAGTACTGATTAAGGGTCTTTAAATTTTAATTTAGTTTGCTTTAACTGTTACAGATCTTCTATTTTTCGACCAAGCTAGTGGATTTGATCCTGAGTCAACTGGTCTTTCTTTTCCATAACTTAAAACTGAAATTCTGTCTGAAGAAATTCCATAAGTCATTAGATAGTCTTTAGCAGCATTAGCTCTTCTTTCACCAAGCGCTAAGTTATATTCTCTTGTTCCTCTTTCATCAGCATGTCCTTCAAGCACAATCGTGATTTTTGAATTTTTTCTTAACCACGCAGCTTGTTTTCTTAAAGTTTCTCTTGCAGCTGTAGTTAGTACTGATTCGTTAGTCGCAAAGAAAACTCTATCTTTTACTCCTGATGCTAAATATTCTACTGTATCATTGCCAGTGTAAACATCACCTTGCATTTGCCCAGATTTCTTAGAAGTGGCACAAGCAGATAATACTAAACACGCAGCTGTTACTAAAAAAGCGTTTTTTAGAATTTTGTTTAATTTCATTATTGCTCCTTGGTCAATATTTCTTATTCTTAACTTTTTCACAACTAATTAGATGTTTCAAGTTAAAAAATCAAGATATTTTAAGTTAATTAGTTAATAAAGATGACCATGATGGGTCTGAGGCATCAGTTAGGGTATCAACAAGCCTTTCGTTATAGCCAGTTAAATCTATTGACCATAATTTAGCAGAAAAACCCTCTCCTTTATCGTTTGATTTGGTTTCTCTATAAAAAATAAGAACCCTTCCATTAGGTGACCACGATGGAGCCTCTTGATAGTAATTTTCAGTTAATAATCTTTCACCACTTCCATCTGTCCTCATTACACCTATATAAAATTTTCCTTTATGCATTTTAGTAAATGCAATTAAATCTCCTCGTGGAGACCAAACTGGAGTGCCATATATACCTTTTCCAAATGAAATTCTTTTAACATTACTCCCATCACTTTTCATTACATATATTTGTTGATACCCACTCCTGTCGGAATTAAAACAAATATATTTTCCATTTGGAGAATAAGATGGTGATGTATCTATTGAGGGATGATTAGTAATTTTTTCTACAATTCTATTTTCTAAATCCATAGTATAAATGTCTGAATTTCCATCTTTAGCAAAACTCATGATAATTTTTTTTCCATCTGGAGAAAATCGAGGAGCGAAGGTCATACCAGGAAAATCACCAACCACCTCTTGAATTCCTGTCTCTATATCAAGTAGATAAACTCTTGGCAAGTTTCTAAAATAAGATAAATAAGTAATCATTTGGTTTGTAGGATTAAATCTAGGAGTTAGAACAAGTTCATTTCCTAAAGTTAAAAATTTATTATTTGCACCATCTTGATCCATAATAGCTAATTTTTTTATTCTTTTTGTTTTTGGTCCTTCCTCTGCTACATAAATTATTCTTGTATCAAAATAGCCTTTTTCACCTGTCAATCTTTCATAAACCTTATCAGTTATTATATGTCCAACACGTCTCCAATTATTTGGTACTGTTGTAAAAGCTAGTGCCATTATTTCTTTACCGGCTAAGACATCCCACAATCTAAATTCAACTCTTAATTTGTCATCAATATATTTTACCTTCCCAGTTATAAGAGCTTGGGCTTTAATTAAATTCCAGTCCTCAAAACGTGGTTTTAAATTCGCAATATCAGGTGCTTGAAGAAATGCATCTTTATTTAAAGGATTAAAGAGACCAGAAATTTTTAGATTGTTTTCAATAACCATTGAAATTTCTGAACCAATATCTTTTTTTTTTAAAATTTTTTCAAAACTTTTTTTTGAGTCATTATCTATTGATAATGGTGATACAGCTATAGGCAAAGGATTTAGATTTCCCCTTGTAATATCTACTTCAATTAATGCTAAAGATTTTGAGGGTAGAGCCCAAAGTAAAAGTAAAATAAAAATTTTTTTCATATAGTATATTAACCTTCTAGCATCTCTCTTGCATCAAAATTTAATTGTAATTCCTTCCATCTCTCATATCCAGTTGTTGGAACTCTCAAGGGTTGACACAGTTTAATGGCTCTTAAAGCACTTTCTGCCAAAACTTTATAAAATCCTTGACCTGGTTTATTCATTCTTGCATGATCTAATATCTCAGATTGTAAAATTGTACCATCTGGATTTAATTGAAGTTTAATTCTTACTAATAAATTTTCATTATAAGGTAATCCTAAAGGAATACTCCAACAACCAAATATTTGAGCTTTTAAGGCATCTTCTTCGCTTAAAGATAGCCCTACATTATCAAATTTTTTCTGTTGGTCTTGTGTTACTTTATCTGTTCTGTTGGTAGTTTCAGAACTTTCAATTTTGGATTTGTCAATTAATGCAGCTATGTTATTTGGATCAAACAATTCTTTCTTTTCAAACTCAGAAACTTGTTTTACCTCATTATCAATTTTTTCAGGATTTTGTTTATCTTCTTTAATTTTTTCGATTTTTTTTACTTTATCATCTGGCATAGGAACTGAATCAGGTTTAATTTTTTTTACTTTTTTAGGAGGTGCTTGTTCAGATACTAGTTTTTTTTCTTTTTCCTTGATCTTTTCAATTGTTTTTTTTGCTTTTGGTGCAAATGGAATATTAGTTTTATCTGTAATTTGAATTAATTCCACTGAAACTATTGGGGGAAGATCTATAGGTTTTTTAGCTAAGAATGGCAAACTTAAAGCAGTGATCATAATCAAAAATAGGTGAAAAACAGAAGAGATAAGTAAACTTCTATTCACTTTTCTTACCTTTCTTTATATGGTTCAGATATAAGTGCTACTTTTGTAAAACCTGAGCCAGATAATAGTCCCATAATTTCAAGAACTCTTCCATAATTAATTGTTTTGTCTCCTCTTACATAAATTCTTGTGTCGGTTCTATTTTTTGAAACAGCTAAAACTTTTGCTATAATTTTTTCATATTCTACTTTCGATTCTTGAATAAATATTTCACCTTTTGAATTAATAGAAAGTGTTAATGGTTCTGCTTCTTCAGGAAGAGAGTCGGCAGAACTTTCTGGTAAATCTACTTGTACACCAACTGTCAGCAATGGAGCTGTAACCATAAAAATAATTAATAAAACTAGCATAACGTCAACAAATGGTGTTACGTTTATTTCGCTCATTGGTTCATTGGATGAACGATTAAATTTAAAAGCCATACTAAATTATAGTTAAAAATCTTCTTGAAAAATTCTCTAATCTTTTAGAATACAAACCTGAGTCATTGTTAAATTTGTTATAAGCAATTACGGCTGGTATAGCTGCTAACAAACCTAATGCAGTAGCAAATAATGCCTCTGCAATACCAGGCGCAACAATTGCTAAACTTGTGTTTCTTGAAATTGCAATAGACTGAAATGAATTCATTATTCCCCAAACAGTTCCGAATAAACCAATGAATGGTGCTGTAGAACCTACGGTGGCTAAAAAGGTATATCCTTTACTTATTTTAGACATTTGTTTTTCGATACCTGTTTCTAACATTGTTGTCATCCTATCGTGTAAATCAGCTTTTGATCTTCTTTTTAATAAACTTTGCATTGCATCTTTGAAGACTAATGCCATAGGATCTTCTGTATTTGCTGGAAGATTATTATAAAATGATTCTGCAGACTTAGAATTCCAAAACTTTGTTTCAAATTCTTCTGTAGATTGGTTTATTTTTTTGAACAATCTAAATTTTTCTATGATAACAGCCCAAGAATAAACTGAGCAAGCAATTAATAAAATAATTACAGACTTAACTATAATGTCTGCACGTATAAATAAACTTAGCAGAGAAAAATCAGTATTTGACGCTAATCCTACTGCTTGAGATGAAATATCAGCTTCCATAATGCCTTCTCACACTTAATTGTGTCATGAATTTGTCTTTAATTTATTAGATTATTCCTCAATTTTATACGTTTCATGATAAAAACTAGCAATTAATATTGCATCTGCTTTGTTAGAATCTTTTTTTTTTGAAAGTTGAGATGAAAAATACGGAAACATCTCTATAGCTCTTGTTCTGCTCGCATCTTTTTCTGAATTTATTAACCCAAAATATTTTTTCCATTTGGCCGGTCTAACAAAATACATTGGTAATTGCATTGCAGAGCAGATCCCCTTCAAAATACCAAACGACTGTCCAAAATTAAACATACTGGTTACTCCTTGCCCAGGCATAGCTGATACCTGTTCAATTACAACTCTAATATCTTGCTTTGAAACTTTGTGTATTCTTTTAGAAATCTCATTATAAATTTGAGATCCATTCACTTGTCTTTTATTTTTTTTCCCTTCTGCCATTGTTGGCATTTCAATTACATTTAGGATTTTACCATTCTCTAAAAAACAAATTGATCCAGATATACCAGGGTCTATTCCAATTATTAACATAATTTATTATACAAATTTAGCATTTGAGTAAAAATTTTGCACATCATCATCTTCTTCTAATGTGTCAAAAAAATTAATTAAACTCTCATTTTTTTCTTTTGAAATCTCAACATTATTAAGCGGTATCCACTCAATTTCCGTTGATATAAAATTAGATATTTCTTTCTCTAATTCTTTTTTAACAGTATAAATTTCATTAAAAGGACATTGTATTTCGTGAAAATCATCATTTGTTTTACATTCATCTGCACCTGCCTCGATAGCTAATTCAAATATTTGTTCGTCAGAAATCTCCTTTTTATCAATTTTAATTATTCCTAATTGATTAAAGTTATGTGAGGCTGAGCCTTGAGTTCCAAGATTTCCTCCTGCTTTTTGAAAAATTGTTCTGATATTTGATGCAGTTCTATTTTTATTATCTGTTAGAGTTTCTACTATTACAGCTACTTTATCAGGTCCAAAACCTTCATATCTTAGATTTTCAAAATTCAACTCTACATTAATAGAAGATTTATCTATAGCTCTCTCAATATTATCTTTAGGCATATTTGCTGATCTTGCTGCTTGAATTGCAGAACGCAATCTAGGATTCATCGCAGGGTCTTTATCACCAAGTTTTGCTGCAACTGTAATCTCTTTAGATAACTTAGAAAATATTTTTGACCTCTGTTTATCAGCCTTTCCTTTTTTATGCTTTATACCTGCCCAATGTGAATGCCCTGCCATAATTATTTAAGTAATGTTAAGCTGTCCTCCGAAAATATAGCTTTCTATTTTATTTGCTAATCCAGTTTCTATATTACAATCTACAATAACACCACATAAAGTGGCATCACCATTTGCGGGATAATGTTTTACCGAATCTTTTTTCATAAATCTATTTAACGAATTCTCTTTATTCATTCCAATAACTGAATCGTAATCTCCACACATTCCTGCATCTGTTTGGTAAGCAGTACCATTTTTTAAAACTCTAGCGTCATTAGTTGGGATATGAGTATGAGTCCCAACTACAAGAGTTGCTTTTCCATCAAAGAGATGTCCTATAGCATTTTTTTCACTTGTTATTTCCCCATGGAAGTCAACGATTAATAAATCGTAATCTTCTTTTAATTTATACTTTTTTAAAAATTGTTCTGATATTTCAAAAACATCATCACATTTTTTCATAAAAACATTTCCCATTAAATTTAAAACACCAATTTTTATATTTTTTTCAGTTTTAAAAATCTCGAATCCTTTTCCAGGCGAAGGTTCAAACAAATTTTTTGGTCGAAGTAATCGATTTTCTTTATCAATAAAATTCATAATATCTTTTTGATCCCATACGTGATTACCAGTTGTAATTACATTAACTCCACAATTAAAAAAGTCTTGGCATATTTCTTTTGTTAGTCCTACACCTGCTTCAGCGGCATTTTCTGCATTTACTATCACAAAATCAATATTTTTTATTCTGATTTGATTGATAAGATTGTTCATAATTTTTGAACAACCTGAAACTCCAACAATATCTCCTAAAAATAAAATTCTCATACAATTCCCTTATTTGTCACAATATGATCTAATTTGAAATCATATTTGTTTATTGGTACTTTTTTTATTTTTTGAAAAGAATAAGCCAATCCAATAGTTATAATTTTTTTATTTTTTTTTATTTTATCAATATATCTATCGTAAAATCCTCCACCATAACCAATCCTATTTAAGTTTAAATCAAAAGCTACAAGTGGAACTAATAAAATGTTTGGAAAAACTATTTTATTTGAAGTAGGTTCGGGAATCCCATATTTGTTTAATGAAAGAGGATCATTTTTTGACCATCGAAAAAAATCCATTTGAAAATTCTTTTTTATTTTTGGTAAAGAAATTTGGTAGTTTTGTTTCTCAAATTTCTCTAAAATTTCAGTCGGATCAACTTCATAATTATAAGGATAATAACCACCGATAATTTTTCCGAATCCATTATCATTTCTCAAAATTTCTAATATATATTTGAAATTAATAACAAAGTTATTAGAAATATTTTTCTTTCTAGCTTCAAATATTTTTTTTCTAATTTCAGATTTATTCACAGGTCTTAATTAAGACAAAGTTTCTAATTTTGTTTTTTCAACAAAACTTGAAATTTCATCTGCAGCTTCATCAATTAATTTTTCGTAATTTTTTTGATTTGTTTCAATTTCATTTTTTAGTTCATAATGATTTTTTTTTAATTCATCTATTTCTAATTCTTTTCTATCTTTATATTCATATATTAAAGATTTAAGTTCTTTAAATTTGTCAGAAAGATTTTTTAATTCATCTTTTTTTTGCTCTACTTTTTTTTTTGTTTCATAGTATTCATCCATCACTTTCACAGCAGTAATTAATAAAAGTTTATTTTCACCTAGATTACCTAAATCATTTTTAAGATTATTAAACTTTTTGTTAATTTGAATTAACAATTCCTCTAAATGCTCTTCCTGACCATCTTCACAGGAAAGTAAAAATTCTTTACCGTTAAATTTAATACTTACGTTTGCCATTTATCTATTTCGTCTATTAAAATATCTGTTTCTTGATTTAATTCATCAATTTTCTCAGAGAATTCTATCTGTTTTTTTTGCTCTACTTTTTCTTGATTTTGGAATTCATCTAATTTTTTACTTAAATCATTGTAATCAGTTATTAAAATTTTATATTTTTCCTCTAATTCTTGTTTTTCAATTTCTAATTGATTTTTTTGAGTGCTCAAATTTTCAATGTCTTTTTTAATATCTGGATTTTTAAGATTTAAGTTTTTTAATTTTGTTAACGCTAAATTTAGTTTTTTTTCTTTTTCGATCACAGAATTCATATATATATAATTATATTATTAAATAGAATCTTCTTAGTCTAGACAGGATAATTACTTGAGTAAACTTTATAAAGAATTAGCTAATTGCATTAGGTTTTTGTCCATTGATGCTGTTCAAAAAGCTAATTCTGGTCATCCTGGAATGCCCATGGGAATGGCGGACGTTGTGACCGTCCTTTTTAAAGATTTTTTAAATTTTAACCCTAATAATCCAAGTTGGATTAATAGAGATAGATTTGTTCTCTCTGCCGGCCATGGGTCAATGTTGCTTTACTCATTGCTATACCTGACCGGGTACAAAAGTATATCTTTAAAAGATATTAAAAATTTTAGACAATTAGATTCGATCTGTGCAGGGCATCCTGAGTATCATCCTAACAGCGGTATTGAAACTACAACAGGTCCATTGGGTCAAGGAATTTCTAACGCGGTCGGTTTTGCAATTTCTGAAGAAATTTTAAAAAATAGAATGGGAAAAAAAAAGATTAATCATAAAACCTATGTGCTCGCAGGTGATGGTTGCTTAATGGAAGGAATTAGTCATGAAGCATTAAGTTTAGCTGGACACTTAAAACTGAAAAACATTATTTTATTATTTGATAATAATTCTATTTCTATTGATGGTCCTACAAGCCTTGCTGTTTCAGATAATCATGAAAAAAGATTTAAAAGTTATGGATGGAATTATTTGAAAATAAATGGACATAATCATAAAGAAATTTCAAAAGCTCTTAACAAAGCTCAAAAATCAAAAAAACCTATAGCAATTTCATGTAAAACAACGATTGGTTATGGATCTCCTAATAAAGGTGGCAAAGCATCGTCTCACGGAAGTCCTTTAGGAGAAGATGAAATAAAGCTAGTAAGAAAAAAACTATGCTGGAATTACAAACCTTTTGAGATTCCAAATGAGCTTCTGAATGAATGGAGAAAAATTGGAAAAAAAGCTGAACAAAAATCAAATAAAAAAAATAAAAATAAAAAAATATTTAATAATAGCAATTTTAGTTCATATAAAAATTTAATTGAAAAAACCAAAAATGATTATGTAAAAAATTTAAAACCACTTGCCACAAGAAAAACCTCTGAAATTTTTTTAGATATTGTGAGTAAGTTCCCAAATTTAATTGGTGGTTCAGCTGATTTAGCTGGCTCAAATAATACTAAAACAAAAAATCATAAAATAATTAAACCAGGTAATTTTTCAGGTAATTATATTCATTATGGAGTTAGAGAACATGCTATGTGTGGAATAATGAATGGAATTGCGCTTCACAGTAATTTAGTGCCTTACGGTGGAACCTTTTTAATATTTAGTGATTATTGTAAACCATCTATAAGATTGGCTGCAATGATGAAACAAAGAGTTATTTATATATTTACTCATGACTCTATTGGACTAGGCGAAGATGGCCCCACTCACCAACCAATAGAACAATTAACAAGTCTAAGATCAATTCCAAATTTAAATGTTTTTAGACCTTCAGATCTTATTGAAACGTTTGAATGCTGGCAGTTAGCGCTCGAAAGTAAAAATACACCAAGTGTTATAGCTTTAACTAGACAAGGGGTTAATCCTATAAGAATGAATAATTCATCAAAAAATGAGTCATCTGCTGGAGCTTACGAAGTTTTAAGAACTGGGGATAATATAAATTTTACAATTATAGCTACTGGTTCTGAAACTAGCTTAGCAAGTGATGTAAGTCATAAATTAGCCACAGAAGGTATTTATTCAAAATTAGTATCAATGCCTTGTCACAAATTATTTGATCAACAAAGCGAAGAATATAAAAATAATATTTTAAACGAAACTAGTCTTGTTGTTTCCATTGAGGCATCTGAAACAAGTTATTGGAAAAAATATACAGGAAGTAACGGACTTAATTTTGGTATTGATGACTTTGGCAAAAGTGCTCCTTATAAAGAAATATATGATCACTTTGAATTAAATTTGGAGAGTATTAGTAAAAAAATTAAAGAAAAATTATGAAGATAAAAGTTGGAATAAATGGAATGGGCAGAATTGGAAGAATGATTATTCGAGCTATTATTGAAAAAAATAAAAAGAATATAGAAATAAAACACATTAATAACAGAACTAATCCTGAGGCTTGTTCCACTCTTTTAAAATATGATTCTATTCATGGTAAATTTGATGCTGACATAGGTTTTGATGATCAACATCTGATTATCAACAAAAAAAAAATTACTTTTAGTCAAGAAACAGATTTAAAAAATATTAATTGGAAAAAATATGACGTTGATTTTGTTTTTGAATGCACTGGTAAATTTAATGCTAAAAATAAATTATTGTCTCATTTAAATAATGGAGCAAATAAAGTTATTGTTTCTGCTCCTTGTAAAAATTCTGACAAAACTATTGTATTTGGAGTTAATGAATCTGAATTAAAAAAAGATGACCAGATTATCTCTGCTGCCTCGTGTACAACAAATTGTCTTGCACCTGTAGCTCATGTTTTAAATAAGAATTTTGAAATTGAAAAAGGTTTTATGACAACAATTCATTCTTTTACAAGTGATCAAAGGATTTTAGATAATTCTCATAAAGATCCTAGAAGAGCTCGATCAGCAAGCCAATCTATTGTACCAACTTCGACAGGTGCATCAAAAGCGATTGGTGAAATTATACCTTCGCTTAAGGGCAAGTTGGAGGGTATTGCGATGAGAGTACCCACTCCAAATGTTTCTTTAGTTGAATTAGTTTTTTGTTCTAAAAAAGATTTAAGTATTGAAAAAATAAATTCTGCATTTCAAGAATTTAGCAAGAAAAATAAAATTTTAGAGATTACAAAAGAAAAACTTGTGTCTATAGATTTTAACCATAATCCCGCTTCTTCAATAGTTGACTCTAGTTTAACAAGTGTTGTCGGTAAAAATATGGGTAAAATTTCTGCTTGGTATGACAATGAATGGGGTTTTTCAAATAGAATGTGCGATATAGCAGAATATCTCCATAAGATTTCTTAATGAATTATATTAGAGAGCAAGAAAATCTTGATAATAAAAATGTTTTATTAAGATTGGATTTAAATGTTCCATTAAAAAATGGTTTAATTACAGATCCAACTAGAATTGATAAGATACTACCCATAATTGATTTCTTGGTAAAAAAAAATTCTAAAATCATTATCATTTCTCACATAGGAAGGCCAAAAGGGAATATAAATAAAGAACTGTCTCTAAAACCAGTTTGTGAATATTTAGAACAAAAAATTAATAATAAAATCAAATTAATTAACCAAGATATTTTTAAATTAAACAAAAAAAATTTATTTAAAGATCCCAAAGATCAAATAATTTTTTTGGAAAACATCAGATTCTATGTTGAGGAAGAAAAAAATGACTTAGATTTTTCAAAACATTTAGCTGGGCTTGCAGATTTATACATAAATGATGCTTTTTCTTGTTCTCACAGAGCTCATGCTTCAGTGTGTAAAATTACTGAATTTTTACCCTCATTTGCTGGATTACAATTAGAAACAGAAATAAATGCTTTAAAAAAAGTGACATCAGAGATCAAAAAACCAATCACCTGTATTATTGGAGGTTCAAAAATTTCAACAAAAATTAGATTAATAAATAATTTAATACCTAAATTTGATAATTTAATTATTGTTGGAGGAATGGCTAATAATATTCTAAATAATAAAGGAAAACAGGTTGGAAAATCAATCAAAGAAGAAAACTGTGATACTATTATTAATGAAATTTTCGAAACTTCAAAAAAATATTCTTGTTCAATTTATTATCCAGAAGATGTTTTGGTAGGGAAAAATCTTAATGGCAATTCACAAGCCAAAGAGCTGAGTGAAATAACAGATGATGATTTAATTTTAGATATTGGAATTAAAACAATAAATAAAATAAAAAATATTATTGAAAATAGTCAAACAGTTTTATGGAACGGTCCTGCGGGGTATTTTGAGAACCCGAGTTTTGCAAACGGAAGTTATGAAATTGCAAAAGCAATTATTAAAAAAAATAAGAACAAATCAATTTATTCTGTTGCTGGAGGTGGTGATACAATAGCTCTTATAAACCAAATTAACGCAATTAAAGATTTCAATTTTGTTTCAACTGCTGGTGGTGCATTTTTGGAATATCTTGAAGGAAAAGAACTTCCTGGTATAAAAGCACTAAAGTAACATGTCTGAACTAAACAATATAGCACTTAAAATTCTTGAAAAAGGAAAAGGTATTTTAGCTGCAGATGAAAGTACCGGTACAATGACCAAAAGATTGGAAGGTGTTAATGTTGATTCATCTCCAGAAAATAGATTATTGTTTAGAGAAACTCTATTTAGTGCGTCAGGTATGACTGAATGTATTGGAGGCGTAATTTTATATGATGAAACTATAAAACAAAAAAGCTCAAAGAAAGATATGATCCCTGAACTAATTTCAAAGATGGGCTCGTATCCAGGTATAAAAGTAGATACGGGAGCTAAAGTTTTATCAGGATCACCTGATGAAAAAATTACTGAGGGCTTAGATGGGTTAAGAGAAAGACTGAAAGAATATTACCAATTAGGAGCAAAATTTACAAAATGGAGAGGCGTTTACAGTATATCTAAAAATTTTCCAAGTAAACTTTCTATACATGCAAATGCTCATGCATTAGCTAGATATTCTGCATTAGTTCAGGAATGCAATATGGTTCCAATAGTTGAACCAGAAGTATTAATGGATGGCAATCATACTGCTAGAGATTGCTATGAAAAAACTTCAGAAGTAATCAAAAAGTGCTTTGAAGAATTAATTTTACATAAAGTTGATTTGAAAGGAATTATATTAAAACCTAATATGATTTTAGCTGGAAATAAATCGAAGGATAAAATATCAAGTGAGGAAATAGCTAAATTAACTTTAGAATGTTTAAAAAATTCTGTACCATCTGAAGTTCCTGGAATAGCTTTTTTATCTGGAGGTCAATCAGAAATAGAAGCAACCGAAAACTTAAATTTAATAAATAAGTACAATAATACTGATTTTATAATGAGCTATTCCTATGGTAGGGCTCTTCAACAAAGTGCTTTAAAATTTTGGTCAAAAGACATACAAAATACTAAAGGCACTCAAGAGGTTTTTAACCACCGAGCAAAAATGAATTCACTAGCTGCTCAAGGAAAATGGTCTAAAGATTTTGAAATTTAATAGTAAAAAATTTATTTATCTTATTTCGCCATCAAAAATAAAAAAATCTTTTTATAATGATTTAACTGATGTTCTCAAAAGTAACAAAGTTAGTTTTTTTCAACTTAGATTAAAAAATGAAAATTTTAGAAAAAAATTATTAATTGGTAAAAAAGTCAAAAAAATATGTAAAAAATTTAATGTTAAATTCTTAATTAATGATGATGTTTATCTATCAAAAAAAATTAATGCAGATGGTTGTCATTTAGGTCAAAGAGATATGAATCTAACTGAGGCAAGGAAGTTAATTAGAAAAAAAATAATAGGGATCACTTGTCACAATTCAATTAAGTTAGCAAATATTGCCATAAACAATAAAGCCGATTATATAGCCTTTGGGGCATTCTTTTCTTCAAAAACTAAAAAAGTAAAATATAGAGCATCCATTGAAGTGCTAAAAAAAGCAAGAAAGATCACAAAAACTCCAATTGTTGCCATTGGCGGTATTAATTCCAATAACTACAAAAAACTCTTGTTGAATAAAGCAAACTTTTTAGCTATCTCAGGCTACATTTGGATAAATAAAAAACTAAAACCAGCAGATGCAATTAAAAAATTAAAATGAAAATTAACGCTAGTGAAATTAGAGTGGGTATGTTGCTAGAATACAAAAATGATTTATGGCAGGTTCTTAAAACTCAACATGTTAAACCTGGGAAAGGAGGTGCATTCGCACAAGTTGAGATGAAAAGTGTAAATAAAAATACCAAACTTAATGAAAGATTCAGATCAAGTGAAACTGTTGAAAAAGCTTCTTTAGAGGAAACAGTTTTTAACTACTCATACGAAGATGAGCAAAATTATTTTTTTATGAACCCTAAAACTTTTGAACAAATAGGAATTAAAAAAACTTTAATCGGTGAGAAAGGTAAGCTATTGACTGAAAATCTTGAAGTAACAGTAAGTTTTTATAATGAAAATCCTATTTCTATAGATTTACCAAATCAAGTTACATGTAAAATTGAAAGCACAGATGCTGCTTTAAAAGGTCAAACAGTTTCTTCCTCTTATAAACCGGCAATTTTAAATAATGGATTGAACATTCAAGTGCCACCTTTTATTGAATCTGGTGATGATATTATCGTTGATACGAGAAATTTAGAATATGTAAAAAAAATCTAAATTTATGAATTCTATATCTGCAAATCTTAACATAATGATCAAAGCTAGCGAGAAAGCTTCAAAAGTTTTAATAAGAGATTTTGGAGAATTAGAAAATTTACAAGTATCAAAAAAAGGTCCAAAAGATTTTGTTACTAATTCAGACATTAAAGCTGAAAAAATTATAATAGAAGAGCTTAAAAAAGCACGGCCAAACTACTCAATAATAAGCGAGGAAAATGGAATAGAAAAAAATAAGGATGAATTTAACTCTTGGATAATTGATCCAATAGATGGAACCATCAATTTTTTACATGGAGTCCCTCATTTTGCGATATCCATAGCACTTCTATCAAATAATGAAATAGTTTGTGGTTTAATTTTTGATCCAATAAAAGATGAGCTATTTTATGCTGAAAAAAATAACGGTGCTTTTTTTAACAATCAACGAATAAGAGTTTCTAAAAAAACAGATATTAATGAATGTTTATTTGCTGTTGGAAAAGCAAGAAATGATACAGATTTAATTTGTAGAAGATCTGGGTCTGCTGCTCTAGATATGGCCTATGTAGCTTCAGGACGATTTGATGGATATTTTCAAAATAATTTAAATCTTTGGGATATTGCTGCAGGAATTATAATTGTAAAAGAAGCAGGTGGAATTATTAATGAAATTGATCTGTCTGGCTTGAAAAACATAAAAGTTTTAGCATCGAGTGTTGAAATTAATGCAAAATTAATTGAAAAAATACCTAACTTTTAATTGTTTTAAAAAATTCTTTTGCTATAAGTCTCAACATGAAAAAAAAAATACACCCAAACTACCATACAATTAAAGTAGAGATGACAGATGGCTCACATTTTCAAACAAGATCTACATGGGGCTCTGAGGGTGATGTTCTAAAATTAGAAATTGATCCAAAATCACACTCTGCTTGGACAGGTGGAAAACAAAAATTAATGGATAAAGGTCGAATAAGTAAATTCAATAAAAAATTCAAAAACTTTAGATCAGAAAATAAAAATTAATGTCAAATGCTCCTTTAATGCCAATGGCAACTGCCGTATGGCTAGTTGAAAATACAACTCTAACTTTTAAGCAAATCGCTGAATTTTGTAAACTTCATGAAGTAGAAGTTCAAGGGATTGCTGATGGCGAAGTGGCAAAAGGAATAAAAGCTTATAACCCAATAATTTCTGGACAACTATCAAGAGAAGAAATTGAATTATCTTCAAAAGATGAAACAAGACCTTTGGAAATAAATAATACTGATATTGAAATTTCAAATCCAGAAAATAAGATAAAAAAATATGTACCATTATCAAAAAGACAAGATAAACCGGACTCTGCATTATGGCTTTTAAAACATCACAATATTTTAAAAGACTCTCAGATAGCTAATCTTGTAGGAATTACCAAAAATTCTGTAACTTCCATAAGAAATAAAAGTTATTGGAATTATAATAATTTGAACCCTAAAGACCCTGTTGCTCTCAATTTATTTACGCAAAAAGATTTGATCAATGCAATAGAAAAAGCGGAAAGAAGAATAAAGAGGGAAAAAAAAGAGAAAGAAAAACTTAAACAATCAATGTAAAGACTAAAAAATGAATAAATTTAATAGACATAAAAATATAAAAATGATAGTTACTGATTTTTTTGGAGGTAGTTATTAAAATAGAAGTCAAAGATAATAATATTGAACAAGCTTTAAGAGTTTTGAAAAGAAAACTTCAAAGAGATGGTTTTTTTAAAGTTATAAAATTAAAAGATACATATGAAAAGCCCTCTGAAAAGAAAAAAAGAATTCTACAAGAAAATATTAAAAGAGTTAAAAAATTAAATAAGTTAAAGAATAGAATTTAATTACACCGCGGGGTGGAGCAGTCTGGTAGCTCGTCAGGCTCATAACCTGAAGGTCGGCGGTTCAAATCCGTCCCCCGCAACCAAATTGCATGCAGAATAATAAAATATACTCTAGTAACCATCTTAAAATCTTTGATAAAATTATTACAAAAAAAAGATTGGAAATTATTGATATAATTAATAATCAAATTATTTTGAATAACATTAATGATGTTTTGGATGTTGGAACAACTAGCGATACTGAAAATATTAGCAGTAATTTTATTATTAAAAATTTAAAAAATATTAAAAATTTTAACTCAATCTCAAATCAATTAATTACTTCATCTTTTTTTAAAAAAAAACTCCAAAAATCAATAATTGAAAATTTTTCGGAATATGAAATAGAAAATTTAAAGTCTGATCTTGTTGTATCTAACGCAACTATAGAGCATGTTGGTAATTATAATAATCAAAAAACAATGGTTAGTAATATGATCAAGTTAAGTAAAAGAATGGTAATAATCTCTACCCCTTATAGATACCATCCACTAGAATTTCATACTAAAATTCCTTTCATTCATTGGCTCCCAAAAAAAATTCATAGAAAGATTTTAGAAAATTTCAATCTTACTTTTTATTCAAAAGAAGAAAATTTAAATTTATTATCTAAATCAGACTTAAGTAGTTTCATAGAAAATGAAGAAGTAAAAAGTGAATTTAGATATATCAAATTTTTATTTTTAAGATCAAATTTAATTTTTATATTAAAAAAATATACTTAAATTTTAAATTTTGATTTTTTACTATCTATAAGAAAAGTTTTAACTGTCTCTACAGTAAGTTTATTAAATGTTTTTCCAAATTTTTCTATTTTTTCAATCGTTGAAGGAGGAACTGTAATTATGTGACACCCCAATTGTTTAGCTTGTAAATAATTATATGGCTCTCTAACGCTTGCCCAAAGAATTTCAACATTTTTAAATTTTTTAGCTAAAGAAATACTTTTTATAAATTCTGGAACTGGATCCTTTCCAGTGTCACTTGCCCTGCCTGCAAATATAGATATGATTACTGAAGTTTTTTTATCAATCATTTTAAGAATCTTTTGTGTTTGTATTGCATTATATACTGCAGTTATATTTAACTTTATTTTTTGATTATTTAACTCTTTGATAATTTTACCCATAAATTTCCCTTTAGAATTTACAACTGGAATTTTTACATAGACATTTTTTGCCCACGTATTAATTTTTAGAGCCTGCTTTTTTATTTCACTATATTCATCAGCAAAAACTTCAAGTGAAACCGGTTTGTTTTTACAAATCTTTAAAATTTTTTGTGAATAAGACTTATAGTCTCTTGCTCCTGCCTTTCTCATTAAACTAGGATTAGTTGTGAAACCTTTAACAATTTTTTTTTTATTAAATCTTCTAATTTTATCTAGTTCTGCGATGTCACAAAATATTTTTGTTTTCAAATGATTATCCTATAAATTTTTAGTTATATCTTCAGTCATTTTTTTTGCATCTGCAAATAACATCAAAGTATTTTCTTTATAGAAAAGATCATTGTCAATTCCAGCATATCCTGGTGATAGACTTCTTTTTACAAACAATACTGATTTACATTTTTCAACATCTAAAACTGGCATACCATAAATTGGGCTTTGAGGATCAGTTTTTGCCACAGGATTGGTTACATCATTAGCTCCTATAACAAATGCAACGTCTGCATTAGCAAAATCATTATTAATTTCTTCTAGTTCAAAAACTTCATCATAAGGCACATTTGCTTCAGCAAGTAATACGTTCATGTGCCCCGGCATTCTGCCAGCAACTGGATGAATTGCATAAGAAACTTTAATGTCATTTTTTTTTAGTGTATCTACCATTTCTCTTAGGGCATGTTGAGCTTGAGCCACTGCCATACCATAACCTGGTACAATAATGACTGATGAAGCATTCTTCATTAGAAAAGCGGCATCATCTGCATTTCCACTTTTTACTGGTTTTTGTTCTTTATTTTGTTTTGAAGCTGATTGTTCAGTTGCACCAAACCCACCTAAGATTACATTAAAGAATGATCTATTCATTCCTTTACACATTATGTATGATAGGATTGCTCCAGATGAACCAACTAAAGCTCCAGTAATTATTAAAGCAGTATTTTCTAGAGTAAATCCAATTCCTGCGGCTGCCCAACCAGAATAAGAATTAAGCATAGAAATTACTACTGGCATATCTGCGCCACCAATTGGAATTATTAAAAGAAAGCCAATCAAGAAAGAAATAGCCAATAGTATCCAAAATAGATTTGATGATTGAGTGGAACAGAGCAAATAAGTAATTATTATTATTGAAATTAGTATTAAAGCATTAAGTGGGTGTTGCCCTTTGAACGTTATAGGTGATCCTGACATTATTCCTTGAAGTTTTAAAAAAGCAATAATTGAACCTGAAAAAGTTATTGCACCAACTGCTGCTCCAATCGACATTTCAATTAAGCTTCCAAGTTTAATGTTACCAGGAGATCCTAGATTAAACGCTTCTGGATTTAAAAAAGCAGCTATTGCAACAAAAACAGCCGCAAGTCCAACTAAGCTATGAAAACCAGCAACTAATTCAGGCATCGCTGTCATTGGAATTTTATAAGCTATAAAAGCACCAATTAGTCCTCCTATTAAAAGAAAGATTAAAACAACTATTAGTCCAGTTGAAAAATTACCAATTGATAAAAAAGTTACTGTAACTGCAATAATCATTCCTAAAATTCCAAAAAAATTTCCTTGCCTAGAAGTCTCTGGTGAAGAAAGTCCTCTTAAAGCTAAAATAAATAATATTCCTGAAATTAAATAAAAAACTGCTGATAAATTTGCTGATAACATTATTTATCCTTTTTCTTTTTTTTATACATTGCAAGCATTCTTTGAGTTACCAAAAAGCCCCCAAAAATATTAATTGATGCTAATGATATTGCTAAAAAACCAAAGATACTTGAAGTGTTAAAAATGGCATTAGAATTTCCAGCTAATCCCGCAATAATTGCCCCAACAATAATA
>Ga0315315_10000734_pt1 | contig 28678 bp, 35 predicted proteins | sample M140m3416metaG_FD_203699 | JGI IMG/M metagenome (GOLD analysis project Ga0315315, IMG submission 203699) | Ammonia-oxidizing marine archaeal communities from Monterey Bay, California, United States - M1 40m 3416 | ecosystem: Environmental > Aquatic > Marine > Intertidal zone | place: USA... | reverse complement strand
AAAATGTAACCTTCTCAGAGATAAAAAAGGCCCTAAGAATAAGAAATATTTCAGATATAAAGAGGAAAAACTCCCCTTTACTTAAACACCCGGAGAGTATAGAAATCGACAGCGGTAAGTTAAGCAAATTAGCAATGGTGGCTAAAATGTCTAAATTTATTGATAAAGTAATTAAAAAGAAATATGGCAGTTGAACAAGAAATTAAAAAAGAAAAGCTACAACAAGAATTTCAAAGTCTTTTAGATCAAGACTTTAAAAATAATAAATTAGTAGAAAACAAAATCATTAAAGCTAAGGTGGTTGATATACTCAAAGGCAGGTATGTTATTGTAGATGCTTCTTATAAATCCGAAGCGATGATCCCAGTTGAGGAGTTTACCGAAGAAGAGTTGTCCAAACTTAAAATTAACCAAGAGATATCATGTTTTGTTGAACGAATTGAAAGTTTCAGAACCGGTGAGTTAATATTAAGTTATAAAAAAGCTAAAAGCTATGCTGCTTGGGAAAAATGCCTGCAAGCACATGAAAAAAACGAAATATTAACCGGAATAATTAGAAATCGTGTCAAAGGTGGTTTCGTTCTAGAACTTTTTGATGGAGCAATTTCAAGTTTCTTACCCCAATCACACCTAGCATTAAAACCAGTAAGAGGTGCTGAACTTGACCGATTAATGAATACTCCATTGAAAGTAAAAATAAGTCGGGTTGATCGTGCGAGGGGCAATATTTCAACTTCAAGAAAAGATGTTCTACTTCAGTCACATAACGAAGAAATCAAGGAAGCTTTAAAAAATATTAAAGAAGGTGATATAATTGAAAATGCTGTTGTAAGATCAATACCTGAGGGTGCGTGGGGTTGTTTCGTTGATTTGGGAAATAATCTTATATCTCTGTTGCACCAAAGTGACATTTCACATTCAAGGATTTCAAACGTTAATGATATATTTTCTGTTGGTCAAAAAATTCCTAAAGTTATGATTTCAAAAATTGATAAAGAAACAAATCGTATCTCAATATCAATTCGTGCGCTAACTGAATCGCCATACGATAACATTGAAAAAAAATTTGAGGTTGGAAAAACTTATGTTGGTGAAGTAAGTAAGATACTTGAGTACGGGGCTTTCATAACCCTTACAAGCCCTAAATCTGAAACTAGTATTGAATGTCTATGTCACCGTAGTCAAATATCATGGACAAACCCTATGATTAAACCTAGTAAATTTTTTAAAATTTCTCAAAAAGCAGAATTTAAAATTTTAACTATTGATAAGACTGAAAAGAAGATTTCTGTGAGTTACAAAGAATGCCAAGAAAACCCTTGGAACAAGTTGAAAAATAAAATTGGATCTGTTCTAAAATTAAAAGTAAATAACGTAACAGATAAATTTGTTTTTGGTGAACTTGTTGATTATGAAATTGACGGTGGAGTTCACTGGAAAGATTTAAGCTACGATCAAAATCCAATTGAATTGAAAAAATATAATAAAGGTCAAATTATTGATGTTAAACTTGTTAATATCGAAGAGAACAAAGCAAAACTAAGTGTACGTGAATTAGGTGCGGACCCATTAGATTTCTTTAAAAATAATAATAAGGAAGTTGGAGATGTCATCACAACAAAAGTAATCGAGGTATTAAAATCGGGAGCGATAAAAGTTGCCGTAGATCCAGATAAAAAAATTATCACTACTATTAAAAAAAATGATTTGGCGCTTGAAACTGCTGATCAGAGAAGCGATATATTCAGTGGTGGAGAAAAATTAGACGCAAAAATATTAGATATAGATTTTGAAAAAAGAATTATTAGATTATCTCCAAAAGAGCAACAGAGAGATGAGCAAGACTCTTTAATAAAAAAATTTGGAAAAAACGCTTCGACTTCTGGTCAAAAACTTGCTTCCATACTTAAAACAGCTCTAGGAAAAAAAGAAAAAAAATAATTGTCGCGACGAAAGCTTATAAAGCAGCTTAAAGAAAAAAACCCTGACTTAAATATAATTCAATTAGAAAATGTTTTGGACATTTTCACAGAGAGCATTAAATACGCGTTAAAAAAAGGACAGGAGGTTGAAATCCGTGATTTCGGTTCGTTCCGACTTAGTAAATTAAAAGCTAACGCCAACCTAAGAAATCCTAAAACAAAAAAATTAATTTACAGGCCAGAGCGTGTTAAGGTAAAATTTAAAGCATCAAAAAAACTAAACAAAATAATTAATGAATAAAACTATATTTATAGCTATTGATACAGATAACATAAGAGTAGCTAAAAAAATAATTTACCAGACACAAAACAATAAACTAGATATTGGTTATAAATTTGGTTTAGAATTTTTTTATTCTAAAGATGGCCGTAAGTTTATTTCAAAGATTAAATCAAAAAAAATATTTTTAGATCTTAAACTTAACGATATTCCAGCTACATGTTCTAAAGCTGTAAAATCAATAAAGGATCTTAAAAATATTAATTATGTTACGTTGCATGCTAATGCAGGAGAAGAAACAGTGAAAGCAGTTGTAAAAACTGCAAAAAAAATTAATCCAAAATTAAAAATATTATTAGTAACAATTCTCACTAGTATTTCAGATAAATCTATTAAAAAGATAGGACACACAAAATCTATTAAAGAGTTAGTAAAAAAACAGGCGTCAATGGCTAAAACATGTGGGTGTCATGGAATTGTTTGTGCAGGATCAGATTTGGAGTATGTAAAAAAAATATTTAAAGGTGAGATAGTAACACCAGGTATAAGGCTTAAAGGTGATGGTAAAGGGGATCAAAAAAGAGTTATGGGCCCTAAAGAAGCTTTTAAAAAAGGAAGTACTGCTTTAGTTCTTGGGAGATCAATTACTTCCCGAGGAAATATCAAAAAAAATATTTCTAAATTAATTAAAGAATTAAATTTTTAATGAAAATTAAAGTGTGTGGTTTAAACCCAACCAGAGATGTGCAGACTTGTATCGATCTTAATGTACATTTTCTTGGATTTGTTTTTTATGATAAATCACCAAGGAATACGGATTTAAGAGAGATAAGTTTTCTAAAAAGATATAATTCTAAGACATCTCATTATGTAAGCGTTTGTGTAGATCCAACTAATAACTTTATACAAGAAAATATTTTAGGCAACTTTGAGTACATTCAACTTCATGGGTCTGAGACAAGTGAGCGAGTGAAAGAAATTAAAAGTATGGGCATTAAGGTAATTAAAGCTATAAAGATAAAAGAACAGAAAGATGTTAATCTATATAAAAATTATGAGGATATAGCAGATCTAATCTTATTTGACTCTACATCTATGGAAAAATCACAAAGAATTCCAAAAGATTTACTTTACAAGCTTCCTAAAGGTAAGAAATTTGGTCTTGCTGGAGCTATAAATTCTGAAAATATTCTTGAATATAGTCAATTAGGGTTTAATTTCTTAGATCTTTCTTCAGGGCTAGAAAGAGAAAATTTAAAAGGATACAAAGACCATCTTAAAATAAAAAATTTTATAAATAAAATTAATGATCTTAAGAATTAATAAAAATTTACCCCTAATAGACCAGCACGACAGAAACTTTATGTATGGCGGAAAATTTGGTGGAAATTTTATACCTGAAACTCTAAAAAAGCCTATAGATGACTTAACTAAATTATTTGCAAAACTAAGAAAAGATAAAAAGTTTCTTAATGAGAGGGATCATTATTTTAGAAATTATATAGGGGCCCCTACACCTTTTATTAAATTAGAAAACCTTACAGATCACTTAGGAGGAGCTCAAATTTACGCTAAAGTAGTTTCAGAAGCTAATGGTGGAGCTCATAAAATTTATAATGCTACAGTTCACTGCCTTATAGCTAAAAAGGCAGGTAAGAAATATATTGTTGGCGATACTGGGGCTGGTTATGCAGGTAAAATGCTTTCAATGGCTGCAAAAAAATTTGGTCTTAAATGTAAAATCTTTATGGGGGCTAAAGACATTAAAAGACAGAGGCCTAACGTCGAAGCAATGAGAAAAAATGGAGCAGAGATTGTTCCAGTTACTACGGGAAGTCAAACTTTAGTTGATGCAGTAAGTGAATGTATGCGTTACTGGGTGTCTAACTGTGATACGACGGCGATGTGTGTTGGATCAACAGTCGGACCTAACATCTTTATTAAGATATGCGCTTGGTCAACTGCACAAATTTCGAGAGAATTAATGAAACAAGTTAAAGAAGAATTTGGAAAAATACCAAACAAATTAAAATTGATTAATTGTGTTGGAGGAGGAAGTTCTGCTGCAGGATTTTGGAATGAATTTATGAACACTAATGCAGAGTTCATAGGTGTTGAAGCAGGTGGGCCAAAAAATAGTAAATTACATGCAGCACCATTAACTAATGGTTCTAAAATTGGTATTCTTCACGGAGCCGCCCAATATGTTATTCAAGATAAAGAGGGACAAATAGGTTCAACTGAGTCAATTTCGGCAGGTTTAGATTATCCTGGAATTTCACCTCTTCATTGTTTTCTAAAAGATGCAAAAAGAGCAAGATACACATCTGCAAGTGATGAAGAGGCACTTAAAGCTTATCAATTAGTTTCTAAACTTGAGAATATTTCACCTTCTTTAGAGCCTTCTCATGCTTTTGCAGAAGCTATAAAAATTGCTCCAAAATTAAAAAGTTCAGAAGTTATAATTGTAAATTCGTGCGGAGATAGTCTTAAAGATAAAGATATCATAAAACAAAAACTAGGTTCCTATATCAGATGAAATCTAAAATCGCTTTAGCTTTTGAAAATTGTAAGAAAGAAAATAGAGCCGCTCTGATCACTTATACTGTAGCTGGTGATAATACAAAAAATAATTCCCTTAGAATTCTTAACAAGATTTCAAAACACGCTGATATTCTTGAGCTTGGCTTTCCTCATAACACTCCAATTGCTGATGGTGGACAAATACAGGGTAGTTCACACCGTGCCTTAAAAAATGGAATTAAACTTAAAGATGTTTTTCAAATTGTAAAAAAATTTAAAAAAATAAATCCCTCTAAGCCTTTAATACTTATGGGTTATTACAATCTTATTTATCAAAATGAAGAAAACAATTTCTTAAAAAATTGTAGAAGCTCAGGCGTTGATGGATTGATAATTGTTGATCTCCCCTATCCAGAGAATAAAGATTTTGCAAATAGATGCAAAAAGAAAGGAATTAATTTTATTCAACTTTTATCACCTACCACTTCAAGGGAGAGGATGAAAAAAATCATAAAAGACTCTCATGACATGATTTATTATATATCAATGCTCTCCACTACTGGAGGCAAGCTTAAAGTCTCTCCAAAAAAGATATTGGAAAATTATAATAAGATAAAAAGAATCAATCCTAATAAAAATTTAGTAATCGGCTTTGGAATCACAGATAAAACTATATCTTCTCTAAAATCTGCAAATGGTTTAGTAGTTGGGTCTTTATTGTGTAAAACTATTACTAATTCACTCAAAATGAGACAAAATCCTGTCACAAAGTTAGATAAAGTTGTGTACAATCTGAAAAAAAAAATAATATGAATTGGATAACAAAATTTATTAGACCAAAATTAAAAGGGTTATTTAAAAAAAAATCTTCTGAAGACAAAGATACACTGTGGACTAATTGCTCCTGTAATAATTTAATATTAAAAGAAGATTTATTCAAAAATTATCACTGTTGTCCAAAATGTGGAAAACATCATAAAATTAGTTGTGAGGAGAGATTTAAATTAACTTTCGATAATGGTTATTACGAAATTATAAACTCCCCTGAGCCTGTTGATGATCCTTTAAAATTTTCGGATTCAAAGCCATATAAAGACAGAATAGCATTAGCCAGAAAAAAAACTGGTCAGAGAGACTCTATGATGATTGCAAAGGGTAAAATACAAAATGTCGATGTAACAGTAGGAGCTCAAAATTTTAACTTTATTGGTGGAGCTGTCGGTATAGCCTCTGGAGAAATTTTTATCCGTGCTGTAGATCATGCAATTCATAATAAAACACCTTTAGTTTTTTTCTCTTCTAGTGGAGGACAAAAATTACAAGAGTCAGGTCTTGCATTAGCTATGATGGCTAAAACAACATTAGGCGTAAATGAACTTAAAAAAAACAATTTACCATTTATAATTTGTATGACAAATCCAACGGCTGGTGGCGTAACTGCGAGTTGGGCAAGTTTAGGGGACGTAATCGTTGCGGAGCCGGGTTGTACAATTTCTTTTGCCGGAGCCAGGGTCATTAAGGACACTGTTCGCGAGGAGCTACCGCCTGGGTTTCAAACAGCAGAATATCTTTTGGATCATGGTCAAGTAGATACTGTTATAGAAAGAAAATATCTAAATAGTGCTATTGGAACATTGTTAAATGTTCTATTGAAAAAACAAGAGGCTCAAGCTAAACAAGACTCCAATGTCACAGTCGATAAGTCTCTTCAAGCTGCTAGCTAATCACAAGCTCTTCAATAAAACTATAAATTTTGATCTTAAAAGAATTAAGTTTGTTCTTAGAAAATTAAATCATCCAGAGAGAAAACTAAAAAATGTTATAAATTTTTTAGGATCTAGTGGAAAATTTACTACTCTTTATTCTCTAAAATGTTTTATCGAAGCAAATAACCAGAGTAGTACAGCGTATATCTCGCCATCTCTTAAAGATATTAAAGAAAGATTTTGGATGGGTAATAGATATTTAACTCATAAAGAAATTAGACAATCAATAAGATTAATTGAAAAACTAAAAGTTCCTCTAACTATCTTTGAGGTTCTAACAGTTGTTTATATATTAAATGCTTCAAAACAAAATACTGACTATCATTTAATTGAAGCTGGAGCTTTATTCGCAAAAGATTCCACTAATGTTTTTGATTTTCCAATAGCTCAAGTAATCGTTAATATTAATAAGCAACACCTAAATTTTTTAGATAGAAATAAAAAAACACTTGATGAGGTAATATATCAAAAGGTTGGCTTTCTAAGTAATTTTTCTAATATTTATGTAGGAAAACAAATACCTTACGTTTTAGGTAAAATTAAACAAAATCTTAAAAAGAATAAAAGTAAGATTAATTACCCAAACACTTGGAAACTAATAGAAAAAAATAATAAATATTTTTACCAAGATGAAAAAAATATCATTACGATTAAAAATCAAAACATACACTCAAAAGGTTTATTAGAGAATCTGTGTCATGCTATAAAAATAGCTTTAGATCTTAAAATTGATAAAAAAGTTATTGAAAAAACTATTCAAAAAATTTCATTCGAGGGAAGACTTCAATATTTAAAAAAAGGGAAAATAAAAAATAAGCTTTATAAAAATGAACAAATCATGATTGATGGAGCGCATGCCGAAGCTGATGCCAAAAACTTAGCCTCTTATCTAAAAGACATTAAAAAGCCGAAATATGCTATTTGGGCAATGATGAAGAATAAAGAACCTGATTTATTCATTAAACAATTCAAAAGAATTTTTAAAAAGATAATAACAATACCTATCGAAAATGAAAAAAGTTGTATGTCTGCTAGAAATTTAAAATCTATTGCTCAAAAAAATCATTTTAACGTAGATGGGGCAAAGAACTTAGACGGGGCAATTAAAAAAATATCTTCTCGAGATAAAAAGCTAATTGTCTGTTTGGGCTCTCTTTATAATGTTGGAAATATTTTAAATAAAAATTAGATATGAGGCTGAATAAACTCTATCATATCTTTTTCACTAGTCGCTCCAACTTTAGTTCCCACAAGTTTTCCACCTTTAAATAAGAGCACTGTAGGAACACCTCTTACTGAATACTTCGTAGGTTCATTAGGTTGGCTTTCAATATCATGATAATAACAATCGATCTTATCAGCCATATCGTTGGAAATCTTTTCAATAATAGGTTTTAATTGTTGGCACGGTCCGCACCAGGATGCGCTGAACTGAACAAGATTTAATTTACTTCCGTTAATTTGATCTTGAAATTTTTCGTCTGTAGAATCTTTGAATGCCATAAGCTTTAAATAAGTATTTTTAGTTTATTGTCAACTACGCAGATGAATAATGTTTCTCCAATTCTTCAACGTATGCGTTAATTTCATCAAGTATATTTAATTTTTCTTTGTCTTCTTGCTTTTCAAATTTTGCTCTTAAAGTATCTATTTCTGAATAAGTTCTAGGAATAGTGTTCCATTTTTCATTATTGGTACTTAACAATTTTTTGGCTATGTCTTTATGAATTAAATTATAATCATTTTTACTTAGAACTTCAGGTTTTTCCATATACAAAAGTTTTTTACCAAAATACTGCAGACGTTCATCTTTAAATTTAGAAATAATACTCAATTTTTTATTCCATTCAACTGAGTGAAATTCAGGCATTATTTTATTGTCCTCGGCCGTAGTAAATTTGGCGTAAATACTTTCTTCATTATAAAGATCTTCTTGAGATTTACTTTGTTCTTTTTCTTCCACCTCTGAACGTTTAATTGACAGTATTTTTTCTACAAAGTCTTTATTTTTTCTCACTATTTCAGCTCTCTCTTTTAACTTCGTTGATCCTATGATTTTATATTCATCAAACTTATCTCCATATGAAGGATTCATAATCACAGGATGTTTATTATGTCTTACAGTTCTAATAAATTTTGGTTGTTTTTTCATAGCAGTCTCTAATTCCTTTAAAGGCATATTTAAATAAGGCGCAGGGTCATGTCTTAAATCAAAACATAAAGGCCACTGATATTGGGGATGTTGGCAAACAAAAGTTTGCACATAAGGCCTGCTTCTTCCGTAGAAGTATTCATTAGTACAAAAGAAAAGTTCTTTTTTTATTATTTCTAATGATTTTGTTTTGTCCATGGTAAGCATGCTAGCTTTCCAAACATTAGGAGCTTTTTTAGAAATTATTTTGGCAATACCGACGGTTGCCATTACATCTCCTATTGCGCTGTGAGCATCGCCATGCTCAATTCCATTCAAAGGTGCCATTTGATCTAACTTATAAACGTCGTTACCTTTTTCATTTACAGAATTTTTTAATGTTTTTGGATAGTATAAATTTGCTGCTCTAGCTAAGCTTAAAACATCTCCTCTGGTATTTCCATTAGTGCTAGTTATATAGGGATACTCTAAAGTCTGAAACAAAGTGCATCTTAAAAATTCCTCATCAAATTCAATACTATTAAATCCAATATAAGTTGCTTTGCCCCACCTTTTCAAGGTTTCAACAAATTGTCTAATCATCTCATAATGAGATAAATTTGAATTTTTTAACATTTTAGGTGTAGACTTGTTTACTATAAGAGCCATAGCTTCAGGAATAACTCCAGGACTCAGTCTGCATCTAGCATCAAACCTGTCTAATTCATCAAGATTATCATTAGTGAGAACAGCTCCAATCTGAATTATCTGACCCCAATATTTATTAGATGAGCTAGTCTCAAAATCATAAAAGACAAAATTAGACATATTGAATCTACTTAAGAACTTTTATCTTTTGTGAATTTTCCTCTAATGTTTCTTTTACCTGTTGTGGGTCTTTGATATTAGAAAGTGTATTCATTATTGATCTTGCGTCTCTACCAAAACTATCAGTTGCTGTCATTGCTTGTTCTAGTTTTTTTCTTAAATCTTTTATCCCATCAAAATGTTTATCAAATCTAGAACCAATATTTCTTAGATCGCTGTAAATTTGTGTAGCATGTTGTTGTACTTTTAAAGTTTGAAAACCCAAATGATAAGATTGCAACAAAGCTGAAAGAGTGTTTGGTCCAGAAATTGTTACCTTATATTTAGTTCTTAATTCTTGAAGAAGTAAATCTTTTGTTTTTGGGTCTCTATAGCTTGATAACTCTGCAAATAGTCCTTCTGTTGGAACGTAAACAATTGCAAAATCTGTACTTTTTGGTGGTGCTATATATTTTGTATTAACTGCTTTAGCTTTTAATCTAAATGCGGCTGCTAAATCTTTTCTCGCCTCTGCTTGAGCTTCTTTATCGTTTGCATTGTAAGCATCATCAATAGCTTTATACTTTTCTACAGGCCAATGGCTATCAATAGGCAGCAAAACGTCCTGAAGCTTAATTGCAAATTCAACTGTTTCAGAAGTATCTTCTTTCATTTTAACATTGGATATATATTGTGATGCAGGTAACAAATCTTTTAAAAGAGCGCCCAAACCAAATTCTGCTAATGTTCCATAAGTTTTTACACCGCTTAGAATTTTACTAAAATTATCCTGACTTTTATTAAGCTCACTTACTTGACGATTAAATACCCCGACTTTTTCATCTACTTTCGTCAAAGCACCTGTCATATCTTTCGCAATTTCTTTGCTCATTGAACCAAAAGACTGACTGAATGAATTTTTTAAAGAACTCACTTCATCTTTTAAAATCTGGCTACTATCAATTTGATCGGGTTGTTTTCTTTTAAGCAATATTATTACCACAATAAAATTACCAATTAATAAGCTAACAATTAATAATATAAGTAGCGAATCCATCATTCAATATACATCATTGTTTAATATATTTTAAAATATTTTTAGCTGGAAGAGTTTTTGTTATCCATGACGTTGGAATGTTTTCATAACCTTTTAATGCTGCGAAGTAAGCCCCAACAAAATTAGCTCTGGAACAGTTGCAACCACCTGCTTTAATAGTTTTATGCACTGCATCTTTATATGTTTTAGAGGTAATCATGGCGTGAACAGAACCCATAAAAGTTCCTGGATAACTGCAGGCTTTTCCGAATTTTTTTACGACGCTGATATGGTTTTGGTTTTTATGTCTTAATACTTTTTTAATATTACTAATTACTTCTTTAAAGTATCTGTTTTCTTTATATTTTTTTACAAACGTCTGAATAGGGTTTTTCTCACCATTAGCTGCTAAATCAATGATTTTTAATTTAGCCATAGCATAAGTTTCATTAATCTTAGAGTTTGCTACGCTTTTGATTACTTTTTTTAAATCTTTCTCGTTTTTATTATATAGATAATAAGGAAGTGCAGCACAGTAACCGTCGGACTCATTAACTTTTGTTCCTCCAGTGATGCTTTTCTTTGCTTTAATATTTTGAATTGTCTGAAGTATATTTTGATGGATCCAAGGACCATTCATAGGTTTTTTCCATTTAATTTTTTTATATTTTTTTCTAAGTTTAAGGTTTTTCCAATAAGCAGAGCCTGGACCAAAATTTTTAATAATATTTTTTTTAAAGTATCTTAATATTTCAGATTTGTTTTTAGTTGTTGTTAATGTCTTAAACATAACCTGGCCTACATCATTATAACCAGAAACGTTTCCTGTTTTGACCGAATAAAAAGGACTTTTGTTTTGTTTTAAAAAAGTGATTTCTTTTTTACCTTTTATATAACTTTTTAATTTCTTAGGATCATAAACCCAATGTAAAGGTCTCGTTGCTGCATCTGCTACTGTCGCACCTAAAAAAATAAAAGTTCTATCCATTAGCGACAGCTTTCTTATTTGCTAGAGATCCGCAAGATGCATTAATGTCTCTTCCTCTGCTTCTTCTGAATAAAGATAAGAAACCATTATCCTGAATAATTTTAGAAAATTTATCTATATTTTCTTGAGATGCGGGTTTAAAATCTTTGTTAGATAAAGGATTAAATTCAATTAAATTAAGTTTAGAGGGAACTTTTTTCATAATCTTAATCAGTTCTTTTGCATGCTCATCAGTCATATTTTCTTCCAAACAAATCCACTCAATAAAAATGGGAAGTTTAGTTTGATCATAATATTTTTTTAATTGTGGAATAAGAGAGTCGATTGAATATTTATTGTTAATAGACATGATCTCTGACCTGTGTTTTGGTATTGAGCTATGAAGGCTCCAAGCTAAGTATACATCTAATTCTTTAGCTGCCCATTCAATAGCATTCATTTCATCTTTTTTAATTCCAACTCCAACTGTGCTAACTGTAATTCTTGTTCTTCCGTATTCTAGGCCATCTTTATTTTTTGAGTTATCAATTGCAACTTTAACGTTGTCTAAATTTAAAAACGGACTTCCTTCTCCCATAAGGACCTGGTTAGTAATTTTTTTTTGAGTAGACCAATCATCTATGTAATCTTTACATAAAATAATTTGAGAAATAATTTCACCTGGACTTAAATTTCTTACAAGACTTTTAGAAATTTGCGCTGTTGCACAAAACTCACATGATAAATAACAACCAACAGACACAGATAAACATATTGTGTATCGACTTAGAGTTTTATCTGGAATAAGAACTGTTTCTACATTTCTTTTATCCTTAAGTTCTAGAAGGAATTTGATTGTTCCATCTTTTGATTTTTGCACATCTATAATTTTAGGTTTTTTTAAAGATGTTAAATTTTTAATTTTTTCTCTAAGTTCAAGACCAAAGGTCGTAAGTTCATCAAAGCTCTTGATGTTTTTTTTATAAACAGCATTAAACATTTGCTGTGCACGCATCTTAGCTTTTTTTTCATCTACTTCTGCTTTTTCAATTAAGAAATTTTTTAATTGATCAAAATTAAGATCGTAGAAATTTTGTTTATCCATTTATGAGATATTAAAGACTTGAGTGGGGTAATGAAACCCCACTCCATAAGATTAGTTAAAGTTTTGATCGGTCAGTTTTTAAATGCTTAAGAATTTTCCCTGCATTTGGACCTTCCTTAATCAAGTAGCCCGACGTTCCATTAGCATTTGCTTCTGGAGCTTCAGCTTTTTTATTAAGTGTGCTTGCTAGTTTAGCCTCTGACTTTTCTCGGCTGAACTTACCAAGCAAACGTGAAAATCTATTCATCACATCTCCTTTCTTCAACCGCTTTGCAACTCCCTTATAGAGTCCGGCATGCGAATGCCGAGTCTTTTTTTCCATGACTTATGGATATGCAAACTTTAATATAAGCGTATTAAATGTCAATGAATAATAAAACGCTTGGAATAATCCTTATTGTGTTTGGTGGTTTGGTGCTTTACAGCGAACAAGAATATGCCTGGGTAGTTTCGGCGATAGCAATTGGTATTGGAAGCGGTATTTTCTTCTGGAAAGATAAGGAAAATGATATAGATATTTAGTCAATGTCAAAACGAATATTCATTGCATTCGGTCATAACAATTACAAATCAGGTTCAAGTTTCAACGCAGCTATTAGAGATGCTTTTATCGAAGAGGCTAAAAAAAATGGTCACACCGTAGATCTTATAAATATTTACGAAGAAAAACAGTTAAGCTTTTGGGGTGGCGGAAAACCTAATGAGCAAGTTTTAGACTATAGAAAAAGATTAGAGGCAGCTGATGTAATGATGATTATGAGTCCATGCCATAATTACATTATGAATTCTGCAACAGAAAATTTTATAGCAAATGTATTTACTCCTCCTTGGAGTTTTAGTTACAAAAAAATTATAGGTAACTGGGGTTACCCAGTTCCAAACGCATTAAAAGATAAGACAGCAATTGTAAGTATGACTTATGGTGGTCCAAGCTTTTTTGTTTCAGCTATCCTTCAGCAAATTCCAAGGCGAATAAAAAAAATGGTTTTCAGCGGTCTTTGTGGAATGAAGGTTAAATATCTTAGATTCTATGAAGTGTTGCCAAATATGCCTAAAAAAAAATTTGAAAAACACATGGAAAAAGTAAGAAATACTGTACGTCAATTGTAGTAATTTACTTTTTTATCATAAAAGATATAAGTCAAATATGATTGATAAATTAAAAGCTTTTATGATTGAGAGCGCGAATATTATGTTCGACGACTCTAAAAATGACCTTAGAAGTTTACCTAAAGCAGTTCGGTTACAAATATTAATCGTATTGTCTTTTGTCTGGTCAACTGTTTTCAGCTTATATGTTTTTTCAATCACTTCATTCATCTTTGGTTGGGCTGGTGTAGTTATGGGACACATCGGTTTGATCATTGCTGTTTATTTAACTTTTAAATTTTTTCATAAAAAACAAGAACAACCTGTTAGTGTTTTTCAGTCTGGAAACTATAATCCAGCAAAAATTTTCGCAGTATTTTTTATAGTTTTCTTTATCTTTATTTTTACAAAAGGAATTGATGTTTTAACTAGAACAAATTCTTATGAAACTCCATATTCTGGGCCGGAAACAACTACAGAAGAGAGAATTAAAAAATTTGTAAAATAGATAATTCTTATCTAAAATTATTACATGAGATTATTAAGAGTTGGTGAGGTCGGGCGCGAAAAAATTGCTGCTTTAGATAAAAATAATGCAATCAGAGATCTTTCAGATCAAATTGATGATTTATCCTCAGATACAATTAATAATGAATATTTAGAGAATATAAAAAAAATAGATTTAACAAAGCAAAAAGAAATTAGCTCTCAAACAAGAATTGGGCCTTTTATAAATAATCCTAAGAACTTTTTTTGTGTAGGAAAAAATTTTCATCTGCATGCAAAGGAAGTTGGATCTACAGCTCCTAAAAATCCAATGATCTTCTCTAAGGCAAATTGTATTTCTGGAGCTAATGACGACATAATAATTCCAAAAAACTCAAAAAAAGTTGACTGGGAATGTGAGATTGGAGTTTGTTTAAAAGAAAAAACTTATCAAATAAAAGAGAGTGAAAGTGAAAAGTATATTGGTGGTTATTTTCTAGCTAATGATGTTAGCGCTAGAGATTTTCAACTAGAAAAGTCCGGTCAATTTATTATTGGAAAATCTTCTCCATCCTTTGGACCTATAGGTCCTTATTTAGTAACACCTAATGAAATTCATAACGCACAAAACTTAAAAATGAAAACTGTTGTTAATGGAAAAGTCATGCAGGATGGAAATACGAAAGATATGATCCATTCTATTAATTATATTATTTCATACTTAAGCACTTTTATTAAACTTAATAGAGGAGACTTGATAATTTTTGGAACTCCAGATGGTGTGGGTGCAGGAATAAAACCTAATCCTGTTTTTTTAAAAGATGGAGATATAATCGAACTTGAAATTGAGGGATTAGGAAAGCAAAAGCATAAAGTTGTTAATCAAAGTTAATTTCAAAAATCTCTTCTTCTTTTTGAAAACTTTCCTTTTTTTTTAAATGATTTCTTGTCTTTGAATTTAAAACTTTTTTTCTTTTTAAATTTTCTATCTTTATTATCATCCCTTTGATCAAATCTTTTGTTTCCTCTTCTTCCACGCCTATCAAATGATCTTCCTCTTTTTTTTCTTCCCCTTCTCTCTCTACCTTCATCTATAAAATTTGGATCAATTAATCTTTGAATAGCGTTCCATTTACCTCTATCTTCATCACCTACAAAACTCAGAGCAGATCCTTCCGACCCAGCCCTAGCTGTTCTTCCAATTCTATGAATAAAATCTTCAGGAACTTGTGGTAAATCAAAATTTATAACATGCTTGATTGCGGGTATATCTAATCCTCGACTAGCAACGTCAGTACCAACTAAAATTCTAAAATGATTGTTTCTAAACGCTTTAATAACACGGTCTCTTTTATTTTGTCTTAAGTTACCATGAATAGCGTCAGCGTCATGATCGTCATACTTTAAACGTTTAACCATTTTTTCAGCATTACGCCTTGTCTTTACAAAAATAAGAATTGATCCCTGTCTGACATAAATTTCTTTAATAAGTTGATTGTATTTATCACCTGATTTTACTTTTAAAACTTCCTGCTTTATCTTATCGATTGGCATCGAAGTTGATCCAGCTGAAATTCTTTCAGGATTATTTAAATATGTTTCAGCTAACCTTAAAATGTTACCTGGTAATGTTGCTGAAAATAATAATGTTTGATGATTTCGTGGTACTGTCTCTAAAACTTGATTGATTTGTGGTGTAAAACCCATATCTAACATTCGATCGACTTCGTCTAGAACTAAAAAAGAAGTGTTTCTAAGATTTAATGTTTTTCTTTTTAAGTGGTCGTTAATTCTTCCAGGAGTGCCGACAATCAAACGAGGGTTTCGTCTCATTTGTTTTAATTGTTTTTGCATAGGACTTCCGCCTATTAGTAAAGAAGATCTAATATTTCCTCGCCCTATCAAGTTGTTCATTGTTTGCATTACTTGTGAAGCAAGCTCTCTGGTGGGTGTAATAATTAAAGCTGTTCCTTTGTTTGTTTTAAGAAGAAAGTTTATAAGTGGAATCCCAAAAGCAGCTGTTTTTCCAGTTCCTGTTTGTGCGGTTCCCAATATATCTTTTCCTGAAAGTGCTATTGGTATTGCTTTAGCTTGAATAGGTGTTGGAGTTTTAAAATTAATTTTTGCTAAAGACTCAATTAAAGTAGGTTCTAAATTAAGAGATAAAAAGTTTTCCATTATGATTAATTTGTATTTATTTATAGTGGGTATCTATGGCTTATACCCTCGGTTGAACCTTAGCAAGACTTTGTTATGATAAAACATGAAAAAAAGAAGGAAAAGAAAGAGCTTTAGACTTAAAATGAAAAAAAGAAGACAAAAAAGAAATACCAAAGGTATATTAAAAATTATAAAATTAGGTAGAAAAAATGTCTAAAAGATATTCTGGAAAAAGTTTTAAAGATTCTAGTGTAATGAAAAAATCAAAACTAACTTTAAAGGAGAGAAGAAAATTAAAAAGAGAGAAGAAGAAGAAATAATGTGCGGAAGATTTACTATAAGAAAGCCTGTTACTAAAACAGTCGATATCGTTAAAACAAATATTAAAGTTGAGGATAATGATAATTATAATGCTCATCCTACCCAACAACTTCCAGTCATAAAGTCTTATACAAACGGAAAAACACTTGAGCTATGTCAATGGGGATTAGTCCCTGCTTGGTCGAAGAAGCTTGATAAGTTTTCTCCTCTAATCAATGCTAGAAAAGAAACATTGATGGAAAAAGTTACATTTAAAAATCTTATTCAAACCACAAGATGTATCGTGCCTGCAGATGGTTATTACGAATGGAAAAGGGAAGACAAAACTAAAACTCCTTATTATTTTACCAAAGAAAACGACGAACTAATGTTTTTTGCAGCTATTTACCAAAATAACCAATTTTGCTTAATTACTAGAGAAGCTACTGAAAAAATAAGTGCAATTCATCATAGAGAGCCTTTAATTATTAATCAAAGTCAAATAAACAACTATTTAAATGTTAAAAAAGATGCCATGGAAATTTTAAACTCAATTAAGCCGCCAGAACTAAAGTTTCATGAGATATCAAAAGATATTAATAATCCAATTAATAATGACCCTGTTTTAATTAAACCTTTAAACTAAATGAATTTATCGATCTCACCAGGAAAAAATAATGTTGGAGCTTATATCAACGACATTAATTTAAAATCCCTAGATCAAGATCAAGCAACAGAAATAAAAAAGATTTTAAACCAATTCGGAGTGATATTTATTAAAGAGCAAAATCTTGACCCTGAAACTTATCAAAACTTTGCAAAAACTATAGGTCAACCTGTGGTGTATCCAAGACTTAAAGGTCTAGATAAAAAATTTCCATTTATAAACGTAATTGAGAGAAAACCTGATGATAAAAATTTAAGCTTTGGTTCTAGCTGGCTTCACCAAGACACGAGCTATTTATCTGATGATAGACCAAGATATACAATGTTAATGGGTAAGGAAATACCAGTTGGTCAAGGTAATACTATATTCTCATCTGGTTTTAATGCTTACGACAAATTACCAGATGATATCAAAGAAAAAATTAAAGATGCTACTGGTGTTTTTTCATCAGCAGGTCCAATAGCGGTTACAAGGCTTGAGCGAGAAAAAGAAATGGGCATCAAATCTTCAGAGAGTATGGAGGCTGAACATCCAATAGTTATTACCGTTGATGGCAAGAAAACCTTATATGTTTCTCCAGGACATTTAATGAAAATTAAAAATGTAAAAAAAGATGAAGCTGAATATTTAAAAAATTATTTAGTAGATCATGTAAACAAAGAAGAGTTCATATTTTCATATGAGTGGACTAAAGGTGATATCTGTCTTTGGGATAATTTAAGCATTCTGCATATGGCTAGTGAAATCAAGAATTGCAGAAGAGTTATGCATAGAATAACGATTAAATAATTATTTTTTTAAAACTGTAAGGTGTCCCATTTTTCTTTTTTCTTTAATGGATTTTTTTCCATAGTCATAAAAGAATTCATCTTTATTAAATGTTTTTGATCTATAAGTTTCGATATCTTTTCCTAGGACATTAAACATTTCTGCGTTAGAAATTTTTTCTACTTTTTCTAGACCTAAATCACATACTGCTCTTACATGATTTTCAAATTGGCTGATGTTAAAAGCGTTTATTGTTAAGTGTCCTGAATTGTGAACTCTTGGTGCAATTTCATTGACTAATAAATTATCATCTTGATCGATGAAATATTCAACGCACATCGTACCAACATAATCTAATTTTTCTGCAATAAGTTTTGCATAACTTTGTGCTTTAGTAAAAATTTCCTTATTTATATCTGCAGGGATTTTTGAGTGATTTAAGATTTGATCCTTGTGAATATTTTCTATGGGTTCGTAAATACAAACTTCACTATTTAAATGCCTTGTAATTACAACTGATATTTCTTTCTTTAAGTTTACTTTCTTTTCTAAAATGTAATCAGCAGTAAAGCACCAATCTTTTTTTACATCATCAAGCGAGTTTAAAACGAATTGACCGTGGCCATCATAACCAAGTGTATTTGATTTTAAAATTCCAGGTAATAAGTTTTTATTCTTTTCGACATCACCAGCTTCTTTAATAAAAGCCCAGTCTGTAGTTTTAATGCCTAAATCATTTACAAAAGTTTTTTCTAACTTTCTATTTTGAATAATTTTATTTATCTCAGGTTTAGGTAAGACTTTTTTCTTCAATTCTATTTTTTTTAAAATATCTACCGGGATGTTTTCAAATTCAAAGGTTACGATATCAACTTTATCAATAAATTCTTTTATCTTGCTTTCATCATCATATTTAGAATAAATAAATTCATTAGAATAATTTTGTGCAGGACCTAGTTCATCTTCAGATATCACTACAGTTTTTACATTAAGTTTTTTAGCTGCCTGACAAAGTAGTGAACCTAATTGTCCTGAGCCTATAATCCCTAAAGTGATGTCAGACATTTATTATTTAGGTTTTTTTTTAATAGATTGAGTTTGAAGTCTTCTCCATCTTTCTAAATTTGATTTTATTTTTGTATCAAAGTTACCAATTATTGAAGCTGCTAGAATCCCTGCATTAAATGCACCATCGATTGCAAGACACCCTACGGGAACGCCTTTAGGCATTTGTGCCATAGATAGTAAACTATCAAGACCTTTTATTTTTTTACTCTCCATAGGTACTCCAAGAACCGGTAAAGTGGTTAAAGAAGCAACCATGCCTGCTAAATGAGCAGCTCCGCCTGCTCCTGCTACGATTACACCAAAACCATTTTTTTCTGCCATTTCTGCAAACTGAAACATTCGCTTTGGAGTTCGGTGGGCACTAACAATCAAAGTTTGGTATTTTACTTTTAGTAATTTGAGGATTTTTTCGCAGTCTTTCATTACGGAATAATCACTTTGTGAGCCCATAATGATGGCTACTTTATTATTTTGTTTCTTAGTTTTCACAGATTAATTTAACAATTATTGTCCTAAAAACAATGGCCTAATGTTCATTAGGCCACAAAATAGTTATGGAGGAAAGATGTTAAGCTCTTGCTCTAAAAAGTAAAGCTTTTGGCGAGTTTTGAAGCTCGAATAAAGAAACTTTTTTTAATTTTCTAGTAGTTGATTTGTTTTTACTTTTTTTAAGTGCTTTTAGTTTCATATTTCCTTTTTAGTTTAATTTAGTTGTTTAAGTAATGCTAAAATTGCAAACTTGATTTGAATTTAGCGATAAATTTAGGCAAAGATTTGTCTGCTATTGGTCAAATTTATATTTTTTCTAATAAATCTTTTGGAAGTTTACTAACAGACCCATTGCTGTCTATAACTGCTAATTCAACCTGTGCTGTAACTAGTGTTTCATTATCTCTGGAAACTTCTTGTAATAAATTAAGTCTTACAGGTGATTTTTTTATGACCTTAGTTTTAACCTGTAGATTGTCCTCAAAATTTGCAGATTTTAGATATTTAACATTGCATTCTCTAACCACAAAAATTACATTAAATTGATCTCTCAACTGTCTATGGTTAAGTTTAAAGTGATCATAAATCATCTCTGTTCGTGCTCGTTCAATGAAATGTAAATACCTGGCGTAATAAACGATACCTCCGGCATCAGTATCTTCATAGTAAACTTTTGTTTTATAAATATGATCTGCCATATAATGAACAATAATCATTAAAGAGTTTCATTTCAACAAAGATAAATTTTCTTTTTTTTGACTAATTTATGCCAACTAAAACTCAGACTTTTAGATTATTTCTATAATTATGAAAACATTATCTATTTTATCGTTATTACTTTTGTTAACCAATTGCGCCGGTGGAAACATGGCAAAAGTAAAAATTGGTAAACGTTGTACAGTTGCTGATGTTAGTCAGTTACAAGAGTCCTCTTATGTTTGGGTAGTAAGCAAAGAGGCTCAGAAAGATTTTGACAAAAGAATTAATAAGTCAAATTGTCTAGACAGCTAAATAGTTGTTTAAATTAAAATAATTTATGATAATAAGGGATATGAATTTATCCCTTATTATTGCTTGTATCGTAATCGTTTTAGCTCTAATTGTTCTTCCTCTAATTGTCTCTTACAAAGCAGAAAAGAGAGAGAGAAATAATAAAAGTGAATGGGATAAAATCAAAGAATATGGGAATAAAATTAACAATAAGACTAGAGAAAAATATTAATAGAAAAGATGAAAAAATTACTAATTTTTCTATTAACTATTCTCTTTTTTAACATTGAATTAATAGCGATGGATAAACAACCTTATCACCATTTACCTGATGGAACTTTTAGAAATCCTGAAGGGTCCCCTGAAAGAGATCCAAACGCAAAGTGGTCATATAAGATTTTTAATGAAGAACGAAAAAAGGTTAAAATCGAAATTCCTAAAGACCATGTCATTCCAAGGGTGAAAGTTTTAGAAGAACTTAAAAAAAATAAAAATAATGATTATATTGCCTGGATAGGACATGCCACTTTTCTAATTAAATTAGGAAATACCACAATAATAACTGACCCAGTTTTTTCAAAAAACACTGGTCCATTAATTTTTGGACCTAAAAGGTACATTCCCCCAGCTATAAATCTTGATGAAATTCCTCCTGTTGATTTATTTCTTCTAACTCATAACCATTACGATCATCAAGATATGTCTACGATAAGAAATTTTCCTTATAAAAAATCAAAAGTTATTCTTCCATTAAAACTTGGGAAATATTTTAGAAATTATAAAGATGTAAATGAGCTTGATTGGTATCAAGAAATTCAGGTTAATGGAGACATCAAAGTAACTTTATTACCAGCTGTTCATTGGTCTCGGCGAGGTTTATTTGATATTAATAAAACATTATGGGGTAATTTTCTCATTGAGTATAAGGGTAAGAAAATTTTGTTTGCGTGTGATACTGGGTATGGAAACATCTATAAAGAACTAGGAAACAAATTTGGACCTATAGATTTAACATTTGTAAATATTGGTGCATATAATTTTTATCCTATGATGCCAGTTAAAGATAAATCAGTTTATCACACCAATCCAGAAGAAGCTTTGCAAATATCTAAAGACTTAAAAAGTAAAAAAGTAATAGGAATGCACTGGGGAACAGTAGTGTTGTCTTTAGAGCCAATAATGGAACCACCAAAAAGATTTAAAGGCGGTGCAAAAAAATATGGTTTCAGTAAAGATGATGCTATTATTTTTAAAATTGGGGAAGTTAAAAAATTAAAACAGATAATTAACTAGCTTTTCTTTTATTTCTCTCTTGATCTAATAATTTTGTAAGTGCATCAACCATCACATCAGATGCTTTAAAAATTTCATTAGGCTGAAATTCATGTATAGCACTTTGCCCTGGATTTGATTTGTCTTCTATTACAACTACATCATTATTCTCAATATTTTTTTTAATATAAATTAATAGCAGCCAGTCCTCATCCAAAGCTTCATCCCACTTAATAAAAATTTCACCCGTTTCAAAACGTCTGTCTGTTACTCTTAAAATACTTAAATACTTTGGAATATATCGTTTGTTGATTTGGAAACACAAACTATGTGCAGATCTATAAAAACTTTCTAAAGCTAACTCTACTTTTTGTCTTTCCTCACTATGAATTCTTTCTTTCTCAAGCAAAGAGTCTTTGCTTTCTTGATCTTCTATTTTGATGCCAAGCTTGTTTAATCTTTCTTTTAATTCATCTAAAACCTTTTGTTCTCTTAGGACTTTATATTTTTCTTTAATTTTCTTTATTCGCTCTTGAACATCAGAATATGACTCCCGTTGTTGTTTTAAAACGTATTTTTCAAGATTTGTTATTTCTAATTCTTCACGTTTTCTGAATTGTTCAATTTTTTTCTCTATTCTTAATTGTTCTTGAATTTTCTTCTGTTTCTCTACTTGCTCACGATGTAACTCTGCTTGCTCAAGTTTAATAAATCTTTGAAGATCCTTTTTTCTCTCTCTTTCTAATCGCTCTTCTTGTTTTAGTTCAAGTTCCTTAGCTCTTAATGCTTGTTCTTCGGCCTCGACTAATTTTTTTTGGGCTTCAGCTTTTTCTCTTTCCATCGCCTTAAGCTTAAGCTGCTTTTGTCTTTCACTTCTCTCCTTAATACTCTTTGTAAAGTTTGAGATCTTATTAGATAGATTGTTTATGGTGTTTGTAACTGGTTTTTGAAAATCAAATTTAAAAGAAAAAAATGATTTTACTCTTTGTAATACTTTAGTTTTTTTTACTACTTTTTTTTTAGATTTATTTAGTTTTTTTCTATTCGTAATTTTTGGTTTTTTACTAGGTTTTTTTCTCGCAACTTTCCTAGGTAATTTTTTCTTTCTTCTAAGATTTTTTTTCTTTTTTTTCATGCTTGTTTTAACTCATTAACAGTTTATCAAGTTTAGAGATAGCCTGCTGTTTATCCTCTATATTAAAAGTTCTTAACAATTAATAGTTTTATTAAATTTATTGAGAATTATTTATTAAGCAGCCAAATTTTCTTGGGGGTTAAATTTTAAATCCTCTAGTTTAGAAACTAGCTCTTTACACTTTTCTTCTGGAAGTAAAACTAGTGGAGGTAAAAGATGCTTATATTTATCATGAGTTAAAGATAAGTAGCTATGTAAAGCTGAAATAAGATTGTATTGATCAAATGTTTCTCTCACATTAATCAGCTGTTCATTTTTAGATTGTTCTTTCTTGTTCTCAAAATCATCAAATACTTTTCGGGCTAGAGAATGAGTTACATTAGTTACTGCTGATATACATCCAGAACATCCAAGTTTTAATCCTTTAAATAATTTTGCTTCTGAGCCTGGAAACATTAAAAAGTTTGGCAATTTTAGAGTTTCGAATAAATTATAAGATGAATCTTTGCATCCAATAATATTATCTGGGAATGTTTTAACAAGCTTAGTCACTGCTTCAGCGGAAAACTTATAGCCACTTAATTTTTCAAAGTTATATAAAATAATTTTAACTTTAGGAGTTGCAGCAATTATTTTTTTATAAAATTCAAAAACCCCCTCGTCGGTATTACCTTTGTAATATGCAGGAGGCATAATTAAGAAATCTCTAAAATCATACTCCATAGCATATTTTACTAAATCAATATTGTCGTTTAGAGAATTGCATCCAGTTCCTAAAAAGAATTGCTTTCTCAGTTTATGGCTAGCTATTTTTGCAATAAATTCTTTTTTTTCATTAATTGAAATTAATTGACTTTGACCTGTTGAACCAAAAAAGAAAACTCCATGAAGACCACTACGTATTGCGCTTTCAGCATGTGAGATCGTTTCATTAATATTTAGAGTGCCATTTTCATTTAGAACACTAAGGCTTGCAGCGTATATTCCTTTTTTGATCATAATCTTACCTAATTTTTTTTATCTAAGTTATATTAATAAAATTAAAAATGAAAGTTTTAGTCATTCAACCAAAAATTGGTATGGGAGATATGGTAATTTATTTACCTTATATCCACGCCATTTCAAAAAAATACCAAACTCCAGTATCTATATTAGTCAAACAAAATTCACGTGCCCATCAACTTCTCTCTGAAGATAAGCATATTAATGAAATCATTACTTTAGATCGGTCAAAAAATAATACTGGTTCTCACGATGGTATGTCAGGTTTTTTTAAATTAAGTAATGAACTTAAATCTAAAAATTTTGATAAAGTTTTTATTTTTAATAGTTCACTTAGATACTTTTTGATTTCAAAGATTGCAGGAATCAAAAAGATTTCTCAATACCCTCTTTTTAGAAAAAAAGATAATATAGTTACATCTGCAAAAATTTTTACTGAATATGAAATTGATACTGTCGTATCTACACAGCCTTATTTAAATATCACTGAGGAAAAAATAAAAAAAGCTAAGTCAAATTTTTCAAAAGATTTTAAACATATTTGTCTTGGTATATCTGCAAGTGGTCCCACAAAACGTTGGAATATTAAAAATTATATAAAAGTTTGCGAGAAAATAAATGAGCAAATCCCCTCAAAATTTTATATAGCGGCAGGTAATAATGACAAAGACCTTGTTAATGAGATTTTAAATTCTTCAATTGGGAAAAATTGCACATCATTTGAAAATTTAAAAATTAACGAAACTTTACCTGTCATAAAAAACTGTGATCTTTATTTAGGTAATGATACAGGATGGCTACATATAGCTGCCGCCCTTAAAATAAAATGTTTAGCATTATTTATGGATAGTCCTGTTCAAGCTTACGGTAAATACTCAAACTTTATTAATGTGATTGTGCCTGAGGGTGAAACTGAAGAAACAACTACTCACGATACATTGGGATCAGAAAAAATATCTTTTGAAAAAGTTTTAAATTCTTCAATAGAATTACTTAAGAAAAATCAGTCTTAATAATCTTATCTTTGGCTTCATTAACCAGCTGGCTCAGTCTCTCTGTTTTAACTTCACGATTCATGTCAGGATGAATTTTTTTTTGTAATTGGTTTGCAGCCTTTAAAACATCTTCTTTCGTACAGCCTCTTTTAAGACCTAATAGTTTATAAGCTTCATCATTAGTAACACTTGAAGAACCTTGTGTCTGACCAAATTGGCCATGTGAAAATCTTCCAGAGTTTTTTAAAAACTGAATTAATCTCCAAAGCTGCATCATTTGTAAAAAAGTTAAGCCCTTGATTTTTAAGCCACTTAAAATCACCAATAAAAAAGGAAGTGAAAAAATATATTTACCCGCAAAAGTTAATAGAGCAGCTAAAATAAGTGAAAAGTATACTGCAATTTTTTTAATAGTTGTCGCAATTTTCTTTGAACTAGATCGCGCAAACCAGTTTAAAAAAAGATAAACAATGACAAAGATGATAATTCCTATTAATAGCGTATTCATATAATTCTATACTATGATTATACCAAAACTTAAAAAGATTAAGAGTGAGAAAAAATATCACGATATCCTTTTAAAGGATGAATACGCATGGGTAGATCAGCCAAATATTCTTGAAGTATTAAAAGACGCTAATAAACTTGATCCTGAAGTAAAAGACTACATTAGTGCAAATAACAAAATTACTGAAGAATACTTTGGTGATACTAAAGAGCTTCAAAAAAGTTTATTTACCGAGATAAAGTCAAAAATCAAATTAGACGACACATCTCTAAAATATAAAGACAAAAAATATTATTACTGGACTAAAACTGAAGCAAAAGGAAATTACGGGAAAAGAATAAGACAATTAATCGATGGTTCAAAACCCGAGGAAATTTATTTTGATGGAGATTTAGAAAAGAAAAATTACGGCTCAGAATATTTTGGAGTGGGGTCCGTAAGCACATCTCACTGTGATAATTACATGGCTTACTCCTTAGACCTACAAGGTTCTGAATATTATACAATTTATTTAAGAGATTTAAGATCAGGTAAAAATGAAAATGATACTATAGAAAACACAAGTGGAGGGATAACTTGGTCGCTTGATAGTAAAAGTTTTTTCTATTCGAAATTAGATAAATTTCACAGACCTCGTCAGATCTTCAAACACGTTTTAGGGACTTCTATTAAAGCGGATAAATTAATTTTTGAAGAGAAAGATGAAACATTCACGTGCGGAATTAGTCTCTCATCGGATGAAAAATATTTCATAATTTCTACTTCAGACCATATTACAACTGAAGAATACTTCTTTCCTTCTGATGCTGAAGATATCAAACCTAAATTATTTCAAGCTAGAAAAAAAGATGTTCGATATTCGATAGACTCCTGGAAAGGTTATTTTTATATTCATACTAATGAAGATGCTAGAGATTATAAAGTTTTAAGATGTAAGACTGATCAAATTCAAAATTTAGAAGTTTATATTCCTGCAAAAAAAGAAACCGTAATAGGAGGTTTAGATTTTTTAGATGAATATATATTAAGAGGTGAAAAATCAGATGCTATTCCAAAACTTTTTGTAAGAAACATAAAAACTAATAAGGAAGAAGAGATTAAAATCTCAGATGAAGCAATAGGTGTTCCGGGCGCCTCACTAATGCAGCGAGATACAAATACTACGAAGATTAGAGTTGGTTGGGAGAGTATGGCAACACCAGGTAGAGTTTACGAGTACGATATAGTCACTAAAGAAAAAAAATTAATTAAAGAAACTGAAATCCCCTCCGGACACGATCCTAGTAAATATGTTGTTGAGAGAATAAAAGCTAAATCTCATGATGGAAGGTTAATACCAATAAGTTTAGTTAGACTAAAGAATTCAAAACAAGATGGAAAATCTAAAATGCTGTTATATGCTTACGGTGCTTACAAACACAGCGTATCGCCTGGCTTTAGTGCTTCAAGATTCTGTTTAATTGATAGAGGAATTACTTTTGCAATAGCTCATGTACGTGGCGGAGGCGATTTAGGAGAAAAATGGCATGTTGAAGGTAAAAAGAAATTAAAGAGGAACACTTTTTTAGATTACATCGCGTGTGCAAATCATCTTATTGATCAACAATATACTCATAAAGGCGGAATTTGTTTTTATGGTGGAAGCGCTGGAGGACTAACAGGTGGTGCGGTAGCAAATATGGCTCCTGACTTATTTTTCTCGATGCTTTTACTAGTTCCTTTCGTTGACACTATGACAACAATGTTAAATGAAAAATTACCTTTAACGCCCGCAGAGTGGGAGCTTTGGGGCAATCCTATAAAGAGTAAAGAATACTTTGAATATATTTTATCTTACGCTCCCTATAATAACATCGATAAAAAAGATTATCCTGCGATGCTTATAACAACTTCACTGTTTGATAATAGAGTGCTGTATTCTGAACCTGTGAAATATATTGCAAAACTGAGAGAAACGAAGACTGATAATAATGCTCAATTGCTAAAGTGCAAAATGGAAGCGGCAGGCCACGGCGGTATGAGTGGAAGAGACAACGCAATAAAAGAATTGGCTGAAGAATATTCTTTTATTTTAAAAACTGCAAAAATTTTAAATTAACAATCTTGAAAATTTAAAAACACCTACTAGATATAAACTGTCGGTTGCCAAATGGGGCTGACAATTAACCTTGCTAACAAAGGAGGATATATGACAAGTAAGGATCTATCGATCTTTAATTCACTTAGACCTTATAGCATCGGATTTGATGACATGTTTGATCAATTCGAGTCTATGTTGGGAAATGGCAGTCTTGCTATGCAAAGCAATTATCCGCCATATAACATCCGAAAAGCAGGCAATGATAAGTACGCTATTGAAGTAGCAGTTGCTGGCTTTAACAAAAACGATGTTGAAGTTGAATATGAAGATAATCTTTTAACTGTAAAGACAAAAGACATTAAAAGATCTGAAGAAAAAGACGGTGATGAAGTTATTCATCGAGGAATCTCGCAAAGATCTTTTGCTAGATCATTTACAATTGCAGATGATGTGAAAGTAAATGGTGCTGAGCTAAAAGATGGTTTGCTTACAATTTCTTGTGAAAAAATCATACCGGAAATGAAGAAAAAAAGACTTATTGAAATTAAATAAGTTTACCTTACTTGCGGAGCTAAATGCTCCGCAGGTATTAGATATTATCAAAAAAATACTTAGCTAAATTAATACCTGTTAAATCGTAATAAGTTTTCAAACCTGTGGGGCTTGTAACATTTATATCTCCAATAAGTTTTCTTTGGATAAAGTCTATACCTGCAAAATAAATATTTTGTTTTTTTAATTCGGTAGCTACGATCTTACTTATCTTCATTTCATGCTGACTAATCTCTATTTTTTTTGCGGATGCTCCTTTGCTCATGTTAGAGAGTATACTGCCTTTTTTTGGAAGCCTAGAGATAGCTCCTTTTATTTTCCCATTAATTATAAATACTCTTTTATCTCCTTTTGAAATCTGAGGAATAAACTTTTGAAACATTAAATGGTGATATTTTTTTATAAATTTATTTATTAATGATTTATTGAATTTAGTGACAAGTTTCACATCATTGCCGCTATAACTTTCGATAGGCTTCATCACTATTTTCTTATTATTTTTTAAAAAATATTTAATTTCATTTAAATTTTCACTGATTAAAGTCTGGGGCATATACTTGGTTAATCTTAAGGAAAAGAG
>Ga0315315_10000733_pt1 | contig 28679 bp, 25 predicted proteins | sample M140m3416metaG_FD_203699 | JGI IMG/M metagenome (GOLD analysis project Ga0315315, IMG submission 203699) | Ammonia-oxidizing marine archaeal communities from Monterey Bay, California, United States - M1 40m 3416 | ecosystem: Environmental > Aquatic > Marine > Intertidal zone | place: USA... | reverse complement strand
TTTTCCTTCGGCTAAAATATCCCCAGACAGTGTTTCTTTCAATGCGCAAATAGGAGTTATTGGTCACGAATTAGCTCATTTAGTTGAGTATGAGAATATCTCATCATTGAAAATGTTGCATGTTGGGCTTTCCTATTTTAACAAAAAGTTCAGGGCTCAATTTGAACGAGCTACAGATTTAAGAACAATTAATCATGGTTTACTCTGGCAATGTTATGATTTTGCTTTGTATGTTCATAATAACAGTATCGCTCCCATCGAATACATTAACTACAAGAAAAATTTCTATATGAGTCCAAAAGAAATAGAAGAGCAAAGTAATTAAATAATGGTTTGACAAAAACGTAAAAAAAAACCAACCGACTATTATTAGGTTGATTCATATTTGCGAGTGAAAGATAATAATTTTTCAATCCAATGTTTATATTACCAAGTGAGCTAATAGTTAACATGTAATTCTCACCCCCATTACACACACATCGTCTATTTGTTCGTGGTCTCCTATCCAGTTGGCAAACTCATCTTTAATAAGCGTATTCTGCTCATCTATTGGTTTATCGCTTATCGATAGCAAAAACTTCTTAAACTTCCCAGACAGGTACTTCTTGCCCTTTTCTCCTCCAAATTGGTCTGGGAAACCATCTGAATAGATATACAACATATCACCTTTGGCTACTTGTATTTCTTTGCTGGTAAAAGGAAGTTTCTTGCCCGTATGCAATCCAACCGGCTGGCTATCGCCTTTTAGTTGATTTATCTCGTTTTTACTAATGTGCAGCAGTGGATTATATGCTCCCGAATATTGAACCGTGCCTTTTTTGGGGTCGTACTTGCAAAGTGCCATGTCCATTCCATCTTTATTCTCACCTTGTAAGCCTTTTTGGTCTAGTGACTTAATAATCTGCTCGCGCATCTTTGTAAGCACCTCGGCGGTGTCTTGTATCTTGTTTTCAATAATAAACTCATTGAGTAGTGAAGTTCCTATCATACTCATAAAGGCGCCTGGTACGCCATGTCCAGTGCAATCGGCTACCGTAAAGTAGATTTGTCCTTTTGGTGAGCGATACACCCAGTAGAAGTCTCCAGAAACTACATCTTTTGGGTTAAACAAAATAAAACTCTCAGGAAGTACCTCTTTGATATACACTGCCGATGTCATCAATGCATCTTGTATGCGTTTTGCATAGTTGATACTATCGGTAATTTCTCGATGCGATTCGTTGAGCTTTTCGTGCTGCCCTTCTATAACTACTTTTTGCGCTCGGGTTTTTCTTAATTGTATAAATACAAATCCTAAAGACACTAGAACTAACCCTACTATTACAAGCAGACCCGTTCTTCTTTGTTTTTCGCTTTTTAGTTGTTCTTCTTTGGCACGGTTTTCTGCTTGTTGGATGATAATTTCATCGGCATGCATTATGCTATCGGCTTGTTTTTTTAATTGGTATTCTTTATCTACTTCAAACTTGTACAATTCTTCTTCCGCATCCATTTTGGCTAAGGAGTCTTTTGTTTCCATATACAGCTCATGCATTTCTAATGCTTGTTTGTATTTTCCGATTTTTTTATAAGTGAACCATAAACCTTGAGATGCAAATTTGATTGTTTCAATATTACCTATTTTCTGAGCTATGATTAGTGCTTCTGTATTAAAATCTAATGATTTTAAATATTCGCCCTGCTGTTTATAAATACCTCCAATGTTGTATAAAGAAATAGCAGTTCCTTTTATATCTCCAATTTCCTCATGATTTTTTAAGCTTCTAATGTAATAGTCAATTGCTTTCGTGGTTTCGCCCTGATCATCACAAATATTCCCAATATTCAGTAAACACAAAGCAATGCCTTTTTTATCTCCAATTTTCTCCTTTAATTTTAAGCTTCTGGTATAATAATCCATTGCTTTTTGCGCGTTACCTTGCATTTTGTAAATATTCCCAATATTCATTAAAAGCAAAGCAATATCATTTTGATTACCAATTTGCTCTTTTATTTTTAAACTTCTTTTGAAATAGTCTATGGCTTTGGTTGTTTCGCCCTGCTGTCTATAAATAACTCCAATATTATTTAAACAGTCTGCAATGCCATTATTATCTCCAAACTCCTCTCTTATCTTTAAACTTCTTGTGTAATAGTCTATGGCTTTGGCAAAATCGCCCTGAATATCATAAATAATTCCAATGTTAGATAAAGAGGAAGCAATGCATTGTTTATCTTTATTTTTCTCACTTATCTTTAAGCTGTTGTTGTAGTAATCAAAGGAACTTTCATAGTCACCTCTGATATAAAATGACACTCCCTGCGTATTTAACAAAATTGCCATCCATTTTTTATTATTTCTAGCTTCAGCCAAATCATATCCCATTTGTGCAAAATAAAAAGCACTGTCGGGCTGAGAAAATAAATAACCATCCCAAGCTATGCTTTTCATTGCTTTTAACCGACTGGTATCTGGCTGGGTTTTGTCGTTCCAAACACCCCATAAAGAATCTAGGTTAACTTGCGCCTTGCTGTTGAATGAAATTAGCAGAAATAGTAGGTATATAAATCTAAAACGGGGTTTTGACATAATTAAATGTAAGAAACAATAACTACAAACCACAAAAAAGTGGATGATAACACAACTATTTTATTTGTGTTTGAGGTAGGAATGTATGAACACACATTGTAATTTGAATTAGTACTTCCACCGGGACTCGAACCCAGATCTGTTGCTTAGGAGGCGACTATTCTATCCTGTTGAACTATGGAAGCAAAACACAAAGTTAAGTTTCTTGTGAAATAAATGAACTGAGAAATTAATCTACTATTTCTTTTTTTAACCCTCTTTTCTTTCGAACATTGATGTTGACAACCTCAACAATTAATGCGAACAATACGGCAAAATAAATATATCCTTTGTTTATTTCTTTATCCAAGCCTTCCAGCATAAGCATAAAACCAATTAAGATTAAAAAAGCCAAAGCTAAAACTTGCATTGTAGGGTATTTATGAATAAACCGACTAATTGATCCAGCAAAAATCATCATAACAACAATGGAAATAACAACAGCGATAATCATTAAGATAACCTCTTGCTTATAAGATATACCAACAGCAGTTAATATTGAATCAAAAGAAAATATTAAATCAAGCAATATTATTTGCACCAGAATAGAACCAACAGAAGCCTTTTTCTTTTTATTTTCCGAACCTTTGTGTCCTCTTATTTTTTCATGAATTTCGAGAACACTTTTACCCATTAAAAATAATCCTCCGCCCAAAAGGATTAAATCTTTCCCGCTAATTTCAAATTCCATTATATTAAATAAAGGAGCCGTTAGCCCTAATATTACATTAATAATTAACAACAACCCTACACGAAAACCCATGGCCAGCAACAACCCAATATTTCTTACTCTAGGTTGCTCTTTTTCAGGTAATTCATCCGTTACAATTGAAATAAAAATAATGTTATCGATTCCTAATACTATTTCTAATAAGGTAAGCGTCAGAATAGATAGCCAGGCTTGTGGGTCGAGAAATATGTCCATTTAATGTAACTTTGGATGGCTAAATTAATACTTTACTTGTAATTTAAATCTATTTGTGCCTTATTGCTTATTTCTTATCTCACCTTTTCTTTGTAATTAATCTCCGTTAAAGGCATGAAATCATCCATTGGTCGGTTTCTTCATAATATAAACAACCATGGTAAAATATAAAACGTCTTTATATTGTTAATACAATATTACAAACGTGATATTTGGCATGTGAGTCTGACTGCAGGATGTACAGGAGCTTTGTCTGCGTATTACCAATCAAACAAAAGGTAAAACCCTCAAATAGAATTCTATTTGAGGGTTTATTTATTAGCACTTTTAAAAAATCTAAATCTTTAACTTTTCAAGCAATTTTTTTTAACCCCAATTAAAGTATTAGACATGAACAACTTCTTTTTTTTGAAACAAAAAAGGCTTACCATTGGTAAGCCTTCGTAATATATTAAAGCGAATGTTTTAAACCTCCTCGTCAAATCCTCTTTTCGCGAATTTTGCCTTTGCCATTTCCATTGCACCCCAATGCGCCCAAACTCCGACAAAACCCATTACAAAAAGTAATGGCCAAAATGCCAAACCGAAAAAACAGATAAATATTGCACTACCTATGAACATAACTTGTAATTTTGAAATCTTTAGGCGAAGTTAAAATAAAATTTTACATATATGGATTATAGAATCGAAAAAGATACGATTGGAGAGGTAAAAGTTCCAAGCGATAAATATTGGGGAGCACAGACCGAGAGGTCTCGAAATAACTTTAAAATAGGTCCATCTGCTTCAATGCCAATTGAAATAGTGCATGCTTTTGCCTATTTAAAGAAAGCAGCAGCCCATGCAAATTGTGATTTAGGAGTTTTGTCAAAAGAGAAAAGAGATTTAATTTCTGCGGCTTGTGAAGAAATCATTGCGGGTAAATTAAACGACCAATTTCCCCTGGTAATATGGCAAACAGGTTCTGGAACGCAAAGCAACATGAATGTTAATGAGGTTGTTGCGCACAGAGGACACGAATTAGCAGGGAATAAAATTGGAGAGGGTGAAAAAACGCTTTCTCCAAATGATGATGTAAACAAATCGCAATCAAGTAATGATACATTTCCTACCGGAATGCATATAGCTTGTTATAAAATGATTTCTGAAAAAACAATTCCAGGAATTGAACAACTAAGAGACACCTTAAAGGCTAAATCAGAAGCATTTAAGGATGTTGTGAAAATTGGAAGAACGCATTTAATGGATGCAACACCTTTAACCTTAGGTCAAGAATTTTCTGGATATGTATCCCAATTAAACCATGGTTTAAAAGCGCTGAAAAACACATTAGCGCACCTTTCTGAATTAGCACTAGGAGGAACTGCAGTTGGAACAGGACTTAACACACCTAAGGGTTATGATGTTTTGGTAGCTAAAAAAATAGCAGAATTTACAGGTTTGCCTTTTATAACGGCGGAAAACAAATTTGAAGCATTAGCAGCACATGATGCAATTGTGGAAACACATGGGGCATTGAAACAAATCTCAGTTTCGTTAAATAAAATTGCCAATGATATTCGAATGATGGCTTCTGGTCCTCGATCAGGAATTGGGGAAATTACAATTCCAGCAAACGAGCCTGGCTCTTCAATTATGCCTGGTAAAGTAAACCCCACGCAAGCGGAAGCAATAACAATGGTATGTGCCCAAGTAATGGGGAATGATGTTGCTGTTTCTGTTGGAGGTTTGCAAGGTCATTATGAATTGAACGTTTTTAAACCTATGATGGCAGCTAACCTTTTGCAAAGTGCCGAATTAATTGGTGATGCATGTATTTCCTTTGACGTGAATTGTGCTGCTGGAATAGAGCCCAACCAAACGCGAATAGATGAATTGTTAAACAATTCATTGATGTTAGTTACTGCATTAAATACTAAAATTGGTTATTACAAAGCCGCTGAAATTGCAAATACTGCTCATGCAAATGGGACTACCTTAAGAGAAGAAGCGATTCGTTTAGGGTATGTGCCAGAAGAAGAATATGACAATTGGGTTGACCCAAAGAAAATGATTGGATCGTTGTAAAATGAAAAAAAACAATTATTTATTTTTCTTACTATCGGTTTTGTTTATTTCTTGTGCGGAAAATGAAAGCTCTGTTTCCGAGGGCGATTATAATCCCGCAAAATCAGGCTTTGAAGTAAATCCTGATAGCTTTTCATTGTTCGTTAAATCATTAAACACAAACGATACGTTAGCTCATTACAGAGGATTACATCAACTTGGAAACGCTTTTTTTATTAGTGGAACCGAGGGAAAGATTTTAATCAAAACATTTCAATTGGAGCAAATCGAACTCTTTCAGGCAAAATACACCGATCTTAGAGATATTCATGTTTTGAGTGACAGTTCTATTTTAGTAATGGGTATAGCCTCTCCTGGACATATCTGGAAAATAAAAAAGGGAGAAAAAGCATGGCGTAAAGTCTATTCCAATATGGATTCTTTGGTTTTTATGGATGGAATGGATTTTTGGAATGACTCCGTTGGGCTTGTTTATGGTGACCCATTAAGTGGATTTCATTTTATTCTAAAAACAATAGACGGTGGAGAAAATTGGAGTCGTATACCACAAGAAAACATTCCAGAAAATCTGGAAATAGAAGCTGGTTTTGCCGCTAGTGGAACAGGAATCGTCTGCAAGGAAAATGGCACCGCATATATCGGCCTCGGTGGAAACAAGGCCAGAGTTCTAATCAGTAAAGACTTTGGCGAAAATTGGAGCATTGTTGAAACCCCATTACTTCATGGTTCTGGATCAAAAGGAATCTATTCTGTAGCATTTAAAGACGAGTTAAATGGTGTTGCAGTTGGCGGAAACTGGGAAAATCCGGAATGTGACAGCTCTAAAATTTATACCAATAACGGAGGTCAAACATGGTATTTATCAGAAGGAATTCAAGATTTTAGAAGCTGCGTAACCTACATCCAAGATGACACCTATATATCGACCGGCACCTCTGGAACTGATATATCATATAATGGTGGAAAATCTTGGAAATTACTAGACTCTATTGGTTTTAACGCAATACTTATTAATCCAGATTTGAATGGAGTTGCAGTTGGAAGCTATGGTAGGGTCGCTGAAGTGGAATTAAAATAAAAAGGACCTTCCGCACTATTGGTGGTCCTCTTCTTAAAAAAGAGTAAATTAGCAATCCAAATTAAGTATATGAAAAACGCATTATTGTCATTATTTATCGGGTTAACACTTGTGGGAACCGCTCAAAATAACAAAGACAAAGAGAAGTGGGATGTATCTAATCCAAAAGGAGACTGGAATTATAAGGACTTGAAATTTACCACAGATGAAGGGACGTGGATGAATTTAGACATAAGTCCAGATGGCAAAAATATTGTTTTTGATATGGTTGGTGACATCTACATCATGCCTGTAACGGGAGGAAAAGCAAAAGTATTACGGGCAGGGATTCCGTTCGAAATCCAACCAAGATTTAGCCCTGACGGCAAGAAGATTTCTTTTACAAGTGATGCGGGAGGGGGAGACAATATTTGGGTAATGAACATTGATGGTTCTGGAGCCAAACAAATTACAAAAGAAGATTTTAGATTAGTAAACAATGCTGTTTGGACAAGTGATGGCAATTCATTAATTGTGCGCAAACACTTTACATCTGAAAGATCTGCAGGTGCTGGTGAAATGTGGATGTATCACATTACTGGAGGAAGTGGGTTGCAGTTAACCAAAAAAAAAAATGAACAACAAGATGTGAATGAACCCTGTATTTCCCCGGATGGAAAATACCTTTATTATAGTGAAGATATGTATCCTGGCGGATTTTTTCAATATAACAAAGATCCAAATAAACAGATTTATGTAATCAAAAGATATGCGTTTGAGGATGGAGAGATTAAAACCATTACTGGAGGTCCAGGTGGAGCTGCTCGACCACAACTTTCTAGAGATGGAAAACTACTTGCTTTTATTAAAAGAATAGATGCTAAATCTGTATTATACATCCATGACTTGGCCACTGGTGAAGAATGGCCTGTTTACGATAAATTAAATAAAGACCAACAAGAAGCTTGGGCTATCTTTGGGGTTTATACCGGGTTTAACTGGATGCCTGACAATAAAAGTATTGTGATTTGGTCTGGCGGAAAGATCAACAGTATCAATATAGAATCTCTGACCATTACAGAAATTCCCTTCTCTGTAGATGTGCATTTAAAAATAGCAGAAACATTGGAGTTTGAAAACCCAGTATCTCCAGACAAGTTTACCGCAAAAGTGATAAGACATGCAGTTACTTCGCCAGATGGAAAAACTTTAGTTTTTAATGCGCTCGGATATTTATGGAAAAAACAATTACCAAATGGCAAACCAAAACGAATAACGCAAAGCACAGACTTTGAGTTTGAACCCAGTTTTTCTCCCGATGGCAAAACAATCGTTTATGTCACATGGAACGACAAAGAGTTAGGAGCAATTTATTCAATTCCTTGCAAGGGAGGCCTTCCTGTTAAGTTAAGTTCAGAGAAAGGAATATTTAGAACTCCTTCTTATTGTTCAGACGGATCAAAAATTGTTTACTTAAAAGAATCTGGAAACAACGAGCAAGGGCATTCATTTGGGAAAAATGCTGGCATATATATTATGGATGCTGGCGGAACAAATCCATACTTAGTTGCAGAGCAAGGGCAATATCCCACTTTTACTAAAGATCAAAAACGTGTGTTTTTTCAAACTGGAGGAACCTACTTTGGTCAACTAACCAAAGAATTACATAGTGTTGATCTTAATGGAGTTGATGAAAAAACGCATATAACTTCAAAATATGCAAACAGATTAGTGCCTAGTCCTGACAATAAATGGATCGCTTTTTCTCATTTGCATAAGGTATATATTGCGCCAATTCCGCATACAGGGAAACCATTAAACCTTGATAATAAAACGAATTCTATACCTGTTTCGCAAGTAGCGCGGGACGCTGGAATCAATTTACATTGGTCTGCTGATTCAAAAAAAATTCGATGGACATTGGGAGAGGAATACTTTGAAAACGATATTGATCAGCGATTTACATACCTGCCGAATTCTCCAGATTCAATAGCTCCTATTGATACAGCTGGAATTCGTATCAATTTAGTACAAGAGACAGATAAACCCAATGGTAAAATTGTTTTAAGAGGCGCTACAATTATCACAATGGAAGGAGACAAAGTAATTAAAAATGGAACCATTGTAATTAACGAAAATCGAATTGAAAAGATAGGAATAGCTGATGAAATTAGCATTCCCAAAGATGCTACAGTATATGAAATGGAAGGGAAAACCATCATGCCAGGAATTGTAGATGTTCATGCGCACATTGGTGCATTTCGATATGGACTAACAACGCAAAAACATTGGCAATTTTACGCCAATTTAGCCTACGGAGTGACAACAGCTCATGATCCGTCTGCAAACACAGAAACCGTATTTGCACTCTCTGAATTAGTCAAAAGCGGCGAGCTCGTTGGCCCAAGACTATATTCAACCGGCTTTATTTTATATGGAGGAGATGGAGATTTTAAAGCTGTTATCAATAATTTGGATGATGCACGTTCCTCAATTAGAAGAACCAAAGCATTTGGAGCATTATCGGTTAAAAGCTATAACCAACCACGAAGAGATCAAAGACAACAAGTTATTCAAGCAGCAAGGGAACAAAACATATTCGTAGTTCCTGAAGGAGGATCAACTTTTTATCACAACATGACAATGATATTAGATGGCCATACCGGTGTGGAGCATAACATCCCAGTTGCTCCGGTTTACAAGGACATTATAGAATTATGGAGCAAAAGTAAAACAGGCTACACACCTACTCTAATTGTAAATTACGGTGGTTTAAATGCGGAGTTCTATTGGTATCAAAACACCAATGTTTATGAAAATAAAAAGTTATTACAATTCTACCCGCGTCAAATTATTGCTTCAAGAGCACGTCATAGAATGATGATTCCTCAAGAGGAGTATGACAATGGACATATTTTAGTTTCTCAAACATGTAAAAAATTAAGTGATGCAGGAGTAAAAGTAAACCTCGGTGCCCACGGTCAACTTCAAGGACTTGGAGCGCATTGGGAACTGTGGAGCTTGCAACAAGGGGGCATGACAAATATGGAAGCTCTTCGTGCTGCAACAATAAATGGAGCTGATTATATTGGGATGTCGAAAGATATTGGATCATTGGAAGAAGGTAAATTAGCCGATTTAGTTATTATGGATAAAAACCCATTGGATGACATTCAGAATTCCAACACTATAATTTACACCATGATAAATGGTAGACTATACGAAACAGAAACAATGAATGAAGTCGGAAATGAGCCGAAAACTAGAAAAAAGTTTTATTGGGAAAATTCTAAATACAATGCCGCTTTTGATTGGCATCAAAAATCCAATAGCTTTATGAAGAGTAATTGTGGTTGTAGCATAGCCCCTTAATCCATGAAAAACAGAAAAATACTCATTTTTATGGATTGGTTTCTGCCTGGCTACAAAGCTGGAGGTCCAATTCGTTCCGTATCAAACATGGTTCGCGCGCTTTCGGAGGATTTTGACTTTTTTATTGTCACAAGGAATACGGATTTATCAGATGACCAACAATACAAGAATATTGAACCTAACAAGTGGCTCGCAAAATACAGTGCTAATATATATTATTTGAGTGCTGATAACTATTCGAAAGATAAAATCAAAACATTAATTGGAGAGCGAAATTATGATGTGATGTACCTCAACAGCTTATACTCGTATCAATATGCGCTTTCACCTCTGCGAATCCGAAACAAGCACTTTCCTGATTTAAAAACAGTCCTTGCACCAAGAGGCATGATAGGTGCAGGAGCCCTGCAAACCAAGTCACTAAAAAAAACTCTTTTTCTTAAAACAACCCACCTTTTTCAATTTTTTAAAAATATTACATGGCACGCAACAAGTGAAGATGAAAAAAACACTATTTCCAAAGTATTTGGGTCTAAAGCCAAAATAATTGTTGGCGCACCTATTTCGATACCCGCAAAATTCGAATCAAGCAATAAAATAAATAAATATCCTGGAGCAGCGCGGTTCTTCTTTATTGGAAGAGTATCTGAGCACAAAAACATTTCTTTTGCTCTGGATTGCTTCATACAACTTAAGCCGAAGGGGAAAATTCTGTTTGATATCTTTGGAGCCGCCGAAGAACAGGACAACCTACAAAAAATTGAAACACAAATTAAGCAATTGCCAAGCAATATTCAGGTGAATTATAAGGGTCCTATCCCAAATGAAGAACTAAAAATAAAATTGCAAGCTGAATACCATTTTATGCTGTTTCCAACAAAAGGAGAAAGCTTTTCGCATGCGATAGTTGATTCTTGGAACAGTGGTTGTCCCGTTTTAATAAGCGATCAAACTCCATGGGTAGATTTAGAATATAAAAGCATTGGATGGACCTTTAACTTACAAGATCCTATTTCACTGATAGACTCTATCAACCAGGCGGTTCATTTGAATCAGGAAACATACAATAATTGGTCAAATAGCTGTGTCCGTTTTTACAATAAAAATGTATGTAGTGAAGAAATCACAACTAAAAATAAGCTCATATTTGAGTAATTATCTATTTTCGCAGCAGTGAAGCTACAAGAAAAAATATCAGACAACAAAAAAAAGCAGGAGCGCTTTGACAAAGCTTATTTGCGAATGGCATCAGAGTGGGCAAAATTATCGCATTGTGAGCGCAAGCAGGTAGGAGCTATAATCGTTAAAGGACGAATGATTATTTCGGATGGGTTTAATGGAACACCTACAGGTTTTGAAAATTGTTGTGAAAACGAAGCAGGAGAAACACAATGGTACGTTCTACATGCAGAAGCTAATGCAATTTTAAAGGTTGCCAATAGCACAAATAGTTGTGAGGGAGCAACACTATATTTAACTTTATCTCCTTGCAAAGAATGTTCAAAACTAGTTCACCAGGCAGGGATTAAAAGGCTAGTATACAAGCAAGGCTACAAAGACAATTCAGGCCTACAATTTTTAGAAAAAGCTGGTGTTGAAGTTGTTCAAATTGAAAATCTTTAATGGAAGAAGAATACAAAGAAATGAAAGGTAGTAGTTATATCTCTTCCTCAAAAGACACACTAGACAAGAAGGATAATTCGAACAATTGGCTACTTGTATTAACGCCATTATTAATTGGAATTTGCTCTGCATTCACCTATTTCATTGGCGCAGGTCAATTTCGTTCTCAAGAAAAAATAACGCAAGAAGAACAGGTTGTTAAATTGAATCATGTATTGGATGTAATTGAGTCTCGATATGTAGACTCCGTAGATAGAAAAGAATTAATTGAAACATCTATTTCTGGCATGCTCGGAAAACTAGACCCACATTCCGCTTATATATCAGCTAAAGATGTAGAAAGGCAAAATGAAGAATTACAAGGGCATTTTGGAGGTGTAGGAATTCGGTTTATTATTCTTCGTGACACATTGATGATAACCAATATTATTCCTAATGGGCCTTCGGAAATAGCGGGTCTAAAAGCCGGTGATAGGATACTTGAAGTTGATGGAGAAAAAATAGCAGGAATCGGATTGAAAATTGAAGATGTTCATGGTCTTTTGAAAGGAGAATTTGGAACAAAAGTTGAGTTAAAAATCGTAAATAAATCCAACTTGAATCCAAAGGGTATAGAAGTTACTAGAGGGTCAATACCTTTGCCTTCAATAGACGCTTCCTTTATGATAAACAGTAATATAGGATATATAAGGCTTAAAAACTTTTCCAACAACACTGATAGAGAATTTGCTTATGCTGTAGCTGATTTAAAAGCAGAAGGCATGACTAAACTGGTTTTTGACTTAAGAAACAACGGAGGTGGTTATTTGCATGGAGCAACAAGTGTTGCGGATGAATTTTTAGCTGCGGGAAAATCCATCGTTTATACTGAGGGAGCGCATCAGCAGAAGAAAGAATATTTTTCTTCTGGATATGGGAATTTTGAAAGTAATGAGTTGGTTATCCTTGTAAATAGTGGTACAGCTTCTGCAAGTGAAATTGTTAGTGGTGCTGTTCAAGACAATGATAGGGGCTTGATAATGGGGCGTAGAACTTTTGGAAAAGGATTAGTACAACAACCAATAAATTTAGAAGATGGATCTGAAATGCGACTTACTGTTTCTCGTTATTATACTCCGACCGGAAGGTGTATTCAAAAACCTTATGGCAGCGGGATAGATTACTACAATGATATTATGAACCGTTATGAAAACGGAGAACTACAAGAATTGGATAGTATAATATTTGAAAATGCAGAAAAATTTATCACTCCAGAAGGTAGGACTGTATATGGAGGTGGTGGAATTATGCCTGATGTTTTCATTCCTATTGACACTTCAGGCTCTTCTTTATACTTATCTTCACTTGCTTATACTGCTGCTTACAGAGATTTTTGTTTTGACTATGTTGATAAAAATAGAGGAAAATTGAAATATCAAGACGTCAAGGCATTTGACAAGCAGTATTCTATTACTGAACAAATATTTAATGATTTTGTTGAGAATGCATCCAAAAACCATGGTGTTACAAAAGATTTATTCGGAATAAAAGCGTCCAAAAACCGAATTAAAAACCAGCTAAAATCAGAGTTAGCAACCTACTTGTGGGATGAAGAAGCGCGTTTTTTCATTTCGATTCCATTCGATAAGGACGTGCAAGTTGCAATCAAGGAGTTAAACAATAACTGATTATTATTTTAATAGCCCAACAATAAGCATATATTTACCAACAAAACTTTAATTAAAATAAAAAATATGAAAAAATTATTTGTATCTGCAGGAATAGTATCTGCAATGTTCCTTGCTTCTTGTGGAGAAGGTAGCAGTGAAATTTGCGATTGTGCAGACATGTCTGTTGCAATGATGAATGAAATGAAAGGTATGGAAGACATGGCAAAAATGACTGAAATTACTGAAAAGTATGCTGCCCAAGCCGAAAAGTGCGAGAAAATGGGAGAAGGTAAATCAGACGAAGAATTAAAAGCTATGGAAGAGGAAATGAAAGGATGTGCCTCTTTTAAAGAAATGGAAAAAATGATGTCAGGTGGTCACTAAGAATTCCAATATTAAATTTTAAAATAAAAAAGGTGTCTGAAAAGACGCCTTTTTTATTTTAAATCACAAATTATAAAAAGGCACCCATCTCTTTATCATTTTTATACGTATCTAGATAATCATTGTATCCATCAAAAAAACAAAACTGAATGAAAAATGATAGACGCCAATTTTTAAAAAACACTTCCTTAGCAGCAATTGCTGCAGTAACTTTGCCGAGTGCAGTGAAAGCTGCGTTCAATGACGAAAACTCCAGTCAACCTGCAGCAAATTGCAATCCAACGACACAAGATTATTATGGTCAAGGTCCTTTTTACTCGGCTAATGCACCCTCAATTGTAAATAATCAACTTGCTGCAGCAAGTGAGCCTGGAACTCGGTTTATAATAAGTGGTAGGGTACATAACCTGAATTGCACAGAATATATCGCTGGAGCTATTATTGATATTTGGCATGCAAACGATGCTGGCGCATACGATAACATAGGATTCAATCTGAGAGGTATCGTAACCAGTAATAGTCAAGGTTTTTATCTTTTTGAGACAATATACCCTGGAAAATATTTAAACGGAAGTGCGTATAGGCCGTCCCATATTCATCTTAAAATCACTCCTCCTGGTTACCCTATTTTAACTACACAACTTTATTTCCAAGGTGATTCAGATATCCCGGCTGACACTGCAGCCTCTATTTCAAGTGGCACATATGATGCAACCCACCGAATTGTGCCGGTAACGACCAATAGCTTGGGGCAAAAAGAAGCAACTTGGGACATTGTTATAGATGGTTCAGGTGATCCAGTTGGAATTGAACAAATGCGTGCATCTATGGGCATGATTTACAAAATATATCCAAACCCATTTTCAGATTTTATTCAAATAAATTATGGTGTTTTTCAGGACGCAAAAGTAAGCCTCCAAGTATTTGACATTCGAGGGAGATTAGTTGCGAATTTGGAAGAAATAATGCTTAAACCGGAAAAATACACAGCCGAATGGAAACCTGATTCCAATATTCTTCCTGGCCATTATTTTATAGCCCTAAAAATAAATGATGTCCAAGTTCATTACCTGAAAGTTATAAAAGAATATTAGTCGGGGGAATAAATTGAGGCAATCAGTTTTTTGTATTGTAAGTAATTGTTATAGGCTATCCCCTGCGATAGAGTCTTCTTCCACATTTGAATTGTTTTCTTCAAATTCCGCCAAATCCTCTGACAAATCGGGCAGCTTTACCTCTGCAGAATCTAACGCACTTTTATCTTGTTCTTTCTCTACCTTGTCGATATCAGCCTTGTCTTCGAAATAATAAAACAAAAACACAATCAGTCCTCCAATGAAAATAAGGGCATTAATCCATTTCTTTTTCTTTGTCATAATTAAAATTTAAAGCATCGATTCTGGGTCAAACTCTTCATCATCAAGACCTAGGTCTAATTCTGTTGTGTCTTCTTCAGAGCTGGGCATTTCAGCTGCATTGTTTAAAGCATCTTCTAATTCTTTATCATTTGCAATTTCATCTCCCACTTTATTATCGGCTTTTGTTGCTTCTCCTGCTTCAAAAACTCCCATAAAATACATAACCCCAAACATTGCAATAAGAAATACCAATAAACCAATTAACTTCTTTTTCATCTTTTTCTTTTTTTAAGGATTACTACAATAATAAGAAATTTATTGTACACGGTTCTATTTCTAGAATAAATAGAAGACACTTAATACATTGAAATTTGTACATTTGCTGTCCTTAAAAAAACAGAATGTACAGAACACATACGAACGGAGAATTGAGAATTGAAAATGCAAACCAAGAAGTTACACTTTGCGGGTGGGTGCAAAGATCAAAAGATTTAGGAGGAATGGCGTTTGTCGATTTGAGAGATCGATACGGCATAACGCAATTAGCATTCAACAACGATGTTAGCACTGAGCTTTGCGAACAAGCAAAAAAGCTTGGGCGTGAGTTTGTGATTCAGGCAAAAGGAATAGTTACTGAAAGAAGTAGCAAGAATAAAAACATACCAACTGGGGAAATCGAAATTAATGTTACTGAATTAACTGTTTTAAAGGAAGCTAAACTTCCTCCTTTTACTATTGAGGATGAAACAGACGGAGGAGAAGAGTTGAGAATGCAATATCGTTTTTTAGATTTAAGAAGAAACCCATTGAAAAATAATATGATTTTGCGTCATAAAATGGGGTTAGCTGCAAGAACCTATTTAGACTCATTGGATTTTATTGAAGTTGAAACTCCATACTTGATTAAATCTACACCAGAAGGAGCAAGAGATTTTGTTGTTCCGAGTAGAATGAATCCAGGAGAATTTTATGCTTTACCACAATCTCCACAAACCTTTAAGCAACTTTTAATGGTTAGCGGATACGATCGGTATTATCAGATTGTAAAATGTTTTAGAGACGAAGATTTAAGAGCAGATAGGCAACCTGAGTTTACGCAAATAGATTGTGAAATGGCTTTTGTTGACCAAGAAGATATTCTGAATACTTTCGAAGGGTTAATCAAAAAGCTATTTCAAGAATTGAAAGGCGTCTCTTTTTCTAATGATTTCCCAAGAATGACATATGCTGATGCCATAGAACTATATGGATCTGACAAACCGGATATTCGCTTTGGAATGGAGTTAAATAACTTAAACAGTTTAACGCAGAACAAAGGATTTGCAATATTTGATTCAGCAGAATTAGTTGTTGGAATTTGTGCAGAAGGATGTGCTTCATATTCTAGAAAACAACTGGATAAGTTAACCGACTGGGTTCGTCGCCCGCAAATTGGAGCGAAAGGATTAGTATATGTAAAGTGCAACGAAGATGGCTCTTTCAAATCATCAGTAGACAAGTTTTACGCGCAAGAGGATTTAAAAGATTGGGCTGATAAATGTGGTGCTAAAGCTGGTGACTTACTACTCGTATTAAGTGGTGAAACAAATAAAGTTCAAGGGCAAATGAATGATTTGCGCTTGCACATGGGTGATCAACTTGAATTAAGGGATCCCAATGTATTTAAACCTTTATGGGTAATGGATTTCCCATTATTAGAATGGGATGAAGATTCTGAAAGGTTCCATGCAATGCACCACCCTTTTACATCACCAAAGAAAGAAGATTTTGACAAATTAGATTCTGCTCCTGGAGAAGTTAGAGCAAATGCGTACGATTTAGCCATCAATGGTGTTGAAGTAGGTGGAGGATCTATTCGTATCCATGACAAAGACATTCAATCAAGAATGTTTGACCTTCTCGGGTTTACAAAAGAAGAAGCAGAAGCTCAATTCGGTTTTTTAATGGAGGCCTTCGAATATGGAGCTCCTCCCCATGGTGGTTTAGCTTTCGGTTTTGACAGACTTTGTTCCTTGTTTGGTGGTCAAGAAAGTATCCGTGATTTTATAGCTTTCCCTAAAAATAATAGTGGTAGAGATATGATGATTGATGCTCCTTCTCGAGTTGATGCAAGTCAATTAAAAGAATTGAGTTTAGGTTTAAAGATTGAAGAAAAAGTTTAACCTCTGTAAGTCAATGTTTATGAGGGTTTACGCATATTTAATATAATCTTAACAAAAATTTATTTCGTTTTTCTTTGGTAGTCGAAAATAAAGCCACAATTTCGCGCCCCGAAAAAAAATTGAAATGAAGAAACTACATCTTAAAAGAAAGGTTTTGAGGCACTTACTAAAAACAAGTGACAAGTTTTCAAAGCAAACAAAAGTTGGAAAAAAAGTAGCTTAATTTAATTTGGGTTTTTTCTTCTTGCTTACCTGAACCATCCCTAATGAAAGCAAACCCAAGAATACTATTAACAGTGTTTGCGTAGCCCATACCAAGGCTCCAAAACCAATATGACTAGACACTCTTTCCGGCGTTGCCTCGAGTCCTTGTTGAGCCAAAAAGAATGTCAGCACTGCTCCAACCATTATCGGATAAGTCCCTATTCCTCCTTGGACAATAATAAAGCCAATCGTTCCTGCTATAAAAGCAGACAATATACCATCCGCTCTCATTAGACTAGTTTCGTCCCAAGCATAAAATGTAATCCAAAACATTAGCACATAACATGTCCAGATTATTAAGGTATGAAATAAATAACCCCATCTATCTTTCATGGTAAATATGGTTTTTATCCCATCAACAAATCCGCTGACAAATCCCCAAAACTTGGCTTTAAAATTAGGCCTTTTAAAATACAAAAACATAAACCCCAGTAAACCCAAGCCAAACAAGCCAAATATTGTGTACTTAATCCATGGAGTTGATGGTGTTGCAGTTTCTGATGTAGAATCAATTCCTTCTGCCAACTTCAATAAATCATCCATGTTGTCGAAATTGATTAATACGGCAAGACCTGCAACAATAGCTAAACATAAGACATCAATAACTCTTTCCGCCACTATCGTCCCAAACCCTTTATCAAATGGGACACCATCCGTACCTTTTAAAACTGCTGCTCTCGAAGCTTCGCCCATTCTGGGAACAACCATATTAGCAATATAGCCTATCATAATCGCATTGTAAGAATTTTTGAGGGAAGGTTCAAAGCCCAAAGGCCTTAGCATATACTTCCAACGGTATGCTCTACTTAAATGACTAATTAATCCAATTAATAAAGAAATAGAAAGAATGAAATAATTAGCTTCCTTAAAAACATCAATAAAAGCAACTTTTGCTTTCTCATCGAAACTTGTCCAAAAGTACCAGCAGATATAAAACCCAATTAATATAGGCAATAAAATCTTGAGACTATTAAAAATTTTCTTTTTCAGTAGAGTAGGTATAACGATATTAAACTCCTACCCCTCAATCTTATTGTTTTCAGGGTTTGGAAAAATAATGGTAGGTTTAAAAGATTTAGCTTCTTCAAATTCCATTGTTGCATAAGAGATTATGATAACGATATCTCCCACTGCTACTCTTCGGGCAGCCGGGCCATTTAAACAAACATTTCCTGAACCACGAAGCCCTTTAATTATGTATGTTTCAAGTCGCTCTCCATTGTTAATATTAACAATCTGCACTTTCTCTCCCTCAATCATGTTAGCAGCATCTAGCAAATCCTCGTCAATTGTAATACTTCCAATATAATTGAGGTCCGCTTCTGTTACCTTTACCCGGTGAATTTTAGATTTGAATATTTCTATTTTCATTTCGAGTGCGAAATTAGTTATTTATTTCAATAACCCATTAAACCTTCTACTCCATTTATTACAATATTTCCATATTGTCAATTAAACGAATTTCGCCAATAGAAGCGGCAGTAAAAGCTCTAATGTTTTTTGTTTCAGATATTTCTGTAATTGCAGCCAAGGATTCCGCGTCACAAATTTCAAAATATTCGGGGTTACTTTCCTTTTGTAAAATCCCCAAACATTCAGCTTGTAAAGCTTGCAAATCCATTTTTCTAAAATTATTCTTGCAATGATTCAACGCTTTTTGCAAAACCAAAGCGTTTTTTAATTCAATATTGGAAAGTCTCTTGTTCCTTGAGCTCATAGCCAGCCCATTCTTTTCTCTCACAATATCGCATCCAACAACTTCAATTTTCATATTCAACAGGTTCGCCATTTTCTGGATAACCAAAAATTGCTGAAAATCCTTTAGCCCAAAAAAAGCTTTATCTGGCTGAACAATATCAAACAAAAGCTTTACCACGCGCGTCACTCCATCAAAATGACCCGGCCTATGTTCTCCCTCTAAAACATTGACAATACTACCCAGTTCTAAGAAAACTTTTTTTTCATTTTGATAAACCTCATTCACATCGTTTGGCAGAAATAAAATATCACAACCAGCCGATTCTAATAATTCGATATCTTCTGAAGAATTTTTAGGGTAATTTTTAAAATCTGAAACAGTGTTAAATTGTGTAGGATTAACAAAAATACTGCACACAACAATATCACACCGTTTTTTTGACTCCCGAATTAAGGATAAGTGTCCTTCATGCAATGAGCCCATTGTTGGGGCGAAACCAACTTCAAATTTCCTCTCAATTGAACCAAGGTGTTCTTTTAATGATCTTTGCGTCTTAAATATCTTCATCATCGGACAAAAATGGTAAACAAAACTAGTGTAAATGTTGGAAATAATGGATTTTTTTATATATTTTTGTACCCGCTAGAAAATTTAGACCAAAATTTATGCAAAAGACCAGAGTACTTTATATAACGCAAGAAATCGTTCCCTTTCTTCCTGAAAGCGAAATTTCTTCAACAGTAAGAACTTTAGCTCAAGGTGTCCACGAACGAGACAAAGAAATCAGAATATTCATGCCTCGTTTTGGTGTAATTAATGAAAGAAGGCATCAACTTCATGAGGTTATTAGATTATCAGGAATGAACCTTATCGTTAATGATGTAGACCACCCTCTAATTATAAAAGTAGCCTCTGTTCCGCAAGCAAGAATGCAAGTCTATTTTATAGACAATGAAGAGTTCTTTAAACGAAAAAGAACTTACACGGATGAAGATGAAAAATTCTTTAAAGACAACGATGAGAGAGCAATCTTCTTCTGCAGAGGCGTTGTTGAAACAGTAAAGAAATTAGGATGGACCCCTGACATTGTTCATTGCCACGGATGGATGACCGGATTTTTGCCGTTATACCTCAAGAAAATGTATGCAGATGACCCGCATTTTTCCAATGCAAAAATTATTTATACGCCATATGCAGACGAGTTTGGTGGTAATTTAGACACAAAGTTAATGGACAAACTAAATTTTGATAATATCACAAATGAGGACGTAGATTTTTTGAAGACTCCAAATGCATTAAACCTAAATAAAACGGGAGCACAATGGGCGGATGCAATTAGTCTTGGAAGTGAAACAATAAATTCTGACCTAATCAGTTATATAAAGGATTCAGGTAAACCTGTTTTAGATTATCAAACCGAAGAAACTTTGGTTGATACACATCAAGAATTTTATGGAAAAGTACTTAGTGAGAATGGAGTGTTGGCAGGTTAAAAATTTCAGCAAAATAATTAGCTTAATAAGTAAGCGGAAAGTAATTCAACTTTCCGCTATCTTTTTTTTAGGACTAATCGTAGTAATTGGATGTAAAAAGAAGGAGGATGGAATTGGTTTAAATGTTCAACCACAAGGCGATCAATTAAACGTAAACTTAATTGATACTGCATCTATCATTACCTATTCTGTAAAAGAGGATTCGTTAAAATCTGATGAATTAGATGGCCCTAGTATGCTAGGAACTTACATTGATCCATATTTTGGAAAGATGGAAGCATCTATTGTCTCTCAAATTAGGTTGGAAGCATCAGTGGATTTTTCTTTGGCAAGTGGTTCATTAGATAGCTTAGTTATTGATTCAGTTATTATGTATCTAGCTTTACAAGGGTCATTTGGCAACCTTGATCCACAAACTTTTGAAGTGTATCAGATGGATGAAGACATTGACATTGATTCTACCTACTACACGAATAAATTAATGCCCACAACGGGACCAAATTTAGCAGTTAGTGGACCTATCACTCCTGACCCTGTTTCTGTCGGTTATGTAGAAGGATTATTAACTGAATACGCCATTCTAAATATTCCATTAAGCATTAATGAATTTGGATGGAAGATGTTTAATGAATCAGGTAACACTGCTCTTTCTGGAAATGATGGAACTGGAGAGTTTTTAGATTGGTATAAGGGCTTAGTAATTAAAGCAAATAATCCTATGCAAGGAGTTAACGATGGTGGAATATTTTATGCTGATATGGTAAATGACTTTTCAAAAGTGACCATATTTTATAGGGATACTTCCGGAACAGCCTCGGAGCATGATACTTTAAGTTTTGATTTTAATTTCAATGCTAATTGCGCGCATTATAATGCGGTGGACATCGATTATTCCAATACGTTTGTTGGTGCACAAATTAATGATTCAACCTTTGGAATGGATGTGTTTTACCTGCAAGCTTTAGGTGGAACAAAAGCGAAAATTCATTTTCCTAACCTTACGGATTTTATTGACAGTGGGAAGGTAGTGGTAAATAAAGCTGAACTAGTTCTCCCTATACAATACAATTCATTAGACAATTTCACCCCATCGGAATATTTGTTCTTAACGCGAGTTGATGAAAATGGAAATATCTCTTTTTTACCTGACGCAAATGAATCTGGTCACGGCGGACAACTAGATCTAACCACAAATAATTATACATTTAACATTACCAGATACATAAATAACATTTTTGCTGGAGAGATGCCAAATGAAGATCTAACCCTAGTTATTGGTGGTTCTGGAATAACTGCTAATAGAGTTATTCTAAATGGAGCAAATTCTCTTAATAAAGATAAACCTAAGTTAGTTTTAACATATACAAAATATTAACGATGTGTGGAATAGTTGCATATATTGGTGAGCAAGAAGCCTTCCCAATAGTTTTAAAAGGTCTGAAAAGACTAGAGTATCGTGGATATGATAGCTCGGGTATAGCAATCAACAATAATCTTCGTTTAAGCCTTTTAAAAAAACAAGGGAAAGTTGCCCAATTAGAAAAGCACGCTGAAGGTTTAGACACTAGCGGAAATGTTGGAATTGGACACACAAGATGGGCAACTCATGGAGAACCAAATGACATAAACGCACACCCACACCTATCTGGTAATGGAAAATTTGCTCTGGTTCACAATGGTATTATTGAAAACTACGCTATTCTTAAAAAAGAATTAATTTCCAGAGGTCACGAATTTAAGAGTGAAACCGATACAGAAGTGCTTATGCACTTAATTGAGGAAATTATAGAAAAGCAAAACGTTTCGCTATTGGAAGGAGTTCGTCAAGCTCTAAACGAAGTTCATGGAGCATATGCAATTGTTATTATATCAAAGGAAAATAATCAAGAGCTAATCGCGGCTAGAAAAAGTAGTCCATTGGTTGTTGGTATTGGAAAAGATGAGTTTTTTGTTGCCTCTGATGCTACACCGATTGTAGAGTACACGAAAAATGTAGTATACTTAGAAGATGGAGAGATTGCTCATTTGAGTCTAGATTCAGGTTTTAAAATCAAAACAATAGGCAATGTTGAAAAAACCCCTTACATACAGGAACTAGAACTACAATTAGAAGCTCTAGAAAAAGGCGGATATGAACATTTCATGCTCAAAGAAATATTTGAACAACCCCGTTCAATTATGGATTGTATGCGTGGACGACTCAATCTCAAAAATAGTTCCGTTGTACTTGGCGGAATAAAAGATTACGAAGAAAAAATCGTTAATGCTAAACGCCTAATCATCGTTGCATGTGGCACCTCTTGGCATGCGGGTATTGTGGGTGAATATTTATTAGAAGAGTTAGCTAGAATCCCTGTAGAAGTTGAATACGCTTCTGAATTTAGATACAGAAACCCTATCATCAACGAGGGTGATGTTGTAATTTGTATATCACAATCAGGAGAGACAGCTGATACTTTGGCCGCAATAAGTTTGGCAAAAGAAAGAGGAGCAACAATTCTTGGTATTTGTAATGTTGTTGGAAGTTCAATCTCTCGCTTAACAGACTGTGGTTCTTACACACATGCAGGACCAGAAATTGGGGTAGCATCAACCAAAGCATTTACAGCTCAGGTAACCGTTCTTACCCTATTAGCTTTAATGATTGGGAAGAAAAAAGGAACAATTCCTTCTAATCGGTTCAACAGAATATTGTTTGAATTGAATTCGATTCCCGAAAAAGTAGAAGAAGTTTTAAAGTCAGATAAACAAATCAATTTTATTTCGGAGATATATAAAGATGCTTCAAATGCTTTGTATTTGGGTAGAGGAATTAATTTTCCTGTTGCCCTAGAAGGAGCTCTCAAACTAAAAGAAATCTCTTATATCCACGCGGAAGGCTATCCAGCTGCAGAAATGAAGCATGGACCTATCGCTTTGATTGATGAAGAGATGCCGATTTTTGTAATTGCCACGAAAGATGCGAGTTACGAAAAAGTTGTTAGTAACATTCAAGAAGTTAAAGCAAGAAAAGGTAAAGTGATTGCAATTGTTACTAAAGGAGATACGGAGGTAAAGGCAATAGCAGATCACGTTATTGAAATCCCGGAAACCGATGATGTACTTGTACCATTAATTGCTACTATTCCAATGCAATTGTTAAGTTATCATATTGCGGTAATGAGAGGTTGCAATGTGGATCAGCCTAGAAATTTAGCCAAATCTGTTACCGTAGAGTAACCTGCGTAACCCTTGATAAGGTAAAGCAGAATCAAATAAGGAAAAATTCAAGCATTTAACATGTACGAAGTTTTATTGTAAACTTTCGTTTTGTTAAAACAACCTACGTAAACCAAAACAATTATCAAATTTTAACCCGTTACAACTGTGTTAAGCAAATACAAATATCATCTATGGCTACACCTTATAATATTAATTTGGGGATTCACTGGTGTTATTGGGAAAGAACTTGGATTGCTAGAAACAACAGCCGTTACAATAGTTTTTTACCGAATGCTAATTGGTTTTATTAGTTTATTTATAGTTCTTCGTTTACTAAAACATAAAATAAGAATCACAAAAAAAGGAATATTTGCGACACTTGGAACCGGTCTTATCATTGCCGCCCATTGGATCACTTTCTTCAAGTCTATTCAGCTATCTAACATTTCGCTCGCTTTAGTCTTTTTATCTACCACAGCATTATTTACTTCTTTTATCGAACCACTAATACTTAAACGTAAATATGACTTTAAAGAATCATTAATGGGAATAGCAATTATTGCAGGAATAGCTATAATTGCCAACACCTCTTCTGATTATTATTTAGCAATGATTTTAGCCTTAATATCAGCATTAGGCGCAGCTTTGTTTTCGGTGATTAATGGAAAACTTGTACAAGAACATGACCCAAAATCAATCACCATATTTGAAATGCTGGGCGGCTTTATTGGAGTAGCTATCTTTTTCTCCCTTACAGGTGAATTGAATACCGAAACCCTTACCATTGAATGGGAACAATTTGGGTATCTTTTTATTTTGGGGTCAATTTGTACAGCTTTTGCTTTTTTAGTCGGTGTTGAATTGTCAAAGCACTTACCCATATTCACTATGAACATTACCATTAACCTGGAGCCAATTTATGCTGTTATTTTAGGTTTACTATTTTACCCCAAAACAGAAGTTATGCCGCCAGGTTTTTATTTAGGTGCAACAATAATTTTGGGCACTATTTTCATTAATGCTCTATTTAAGAGAAAAAAACCTTAGTCTTTTTTCCTCCACATAAAAATATGCGGACTATTTGCGTAGTTTTCAATATTCTTTGAAAATAATATTAACCCTAAATCAGTTAAAACAAGTATTCCTCCACCTCCTAATGTAAGTGTGTACATTACAGGAACTTGAGCCTCCGTTCCTAAATATAATCGATGCACTCCAAAAATTCCTAAAGACAAATCTAAGCCAGCAGCAAGCCATTTATTATGGTCATTTTGCAACCTTCTTTTCTTTAAAAAAGGAATCTTTATTTGTATGTGAATTCGTGTTTTAGGAATATCGTAATTGGCATATGCATTGCCACGAAATATAAAGATTCCTAAGAATAATAATATGATAAGTTTTATTCTCATAAAAAAAGCCACCCTAATAGGATGGCTTAAATTTACAAAGTATTTTCTTGATACTATTTTACTGCAGCAAAGTTTTCAGAAACTTTCTCCCAATTAATTACACTGAAAAATGCGTTAATGTAATCTGGGCGTCGATTTTGATAGTTTAAATAGTAAGCGTGTTCCCAAACATCTAACCCTAAAATTGGCGCGCCTCCACAACCAATTCCTGGCATCAATGGGTTATCTTGATTTGCAGAAGAACAAACTTCTACTTTACCTCCTTCATGGACGCAAAGCCAAGCCCAACCCGAACCAAAACGAGTTGCAGCCGCCTTAGAAAAAGCATCTTTAAACGCTTGAAAAGAACCGTAAGCTAAGTTAATTGCCTCTGCTAATTCTCCTGTTGGTTCTCCACCACCATCTGGCGACATAACTTCCCAGAATAAACTGTGGTTAAAATATCCTCCACCGTTATTTCGTAAAGCTCCATTATTCATATCCATGTCGGATAATAAATTTAAAATTGGCTGCCCCTCTAATTCAGTTCCTGCTATTGCATTGTTTAAATTGTTTGTATACCCATTGTGGTGTTTACTGTGGTGGATTTCCATTGTTCTCGCATCAATATGCGGTTCTAATGCGTCGTATGCGTATGGTAATGCTGGTAATTCAAATGCCATTTTTGTATGTTTTAGTTTATTATATTTTATTTGATTAGAAATAATTCTAACAAATATAGCAAAAATGTAGCCGAAGCTCTTGAAATAAATGAATCTTTGCAGAACAGCTTTTAAGTTATGATACAACCACCAACACACAAATATTTCATGAAACAAGCGCTTACAGAAGCAAAAAAAGCATTTGAAGCTGATGAAGTTCCTGTTGGTGCGGTTATCGTTTGCGACAATAAAATTATAGCCAGAACACATAATCTTACTGAGAGATTAACTGATTTTACTGCTCATGCAGAAATGCAGGCTTTCACTTCCGCAAGTGAATACTTAGGCAACAAATACCTTGACAAATGTTCACTATACGTAACACTTGAGCCTTGTGCCATGTGCGCAGGCGCTTCGTTTTGGACTCGAATAGGTAAAGTTATTTATGGTGCCTCTGATGAAAAAAGAGGCTATAAAAGAATTACAGAAAACATTTTACATCCTTCTACTGAAGTTATAGGGGGCATACTTGAAGACGAGGCAAGGGAGTTAATTAAATTATTTTTTCAAAAAAAGAGAAAGTAGTATTGCTAATTCATTTTCTCTTTGAAAAGCTTCAAAAACTTGGAAGAATAAACAAAATCATTTACTTCTTTATTAGGTGTGGTAATTATTGAATCTTTATCCCCTTCCCAATGGTTCGTTCCTTTATATATAAACATTATATTGTCTCCTATCTCTAGAACAGAGTTCATATCATGTGTAATTACTACGGTAGTCATATTGTATTCTTCGGTCAACTCCTTAATTAAATTATCAATCAAAATGGCAGTTAAGGGATCTAAGCCAGAGTTCGGTTCATCACAAAACAAATACTTTGGCTTCATAACAATAGCCCTTGCTATTGCGACTCTTTTTTGCATCCCTCCGCTAATCTCAGAGGGAAAGAGATTATTTTTATCGACAATATCAACTCTTTCTAAGCAAAAATTGGCCCTATCCAACATTTCTTTTCTGCTCATTTTAGTGAACATTTTTAGAGGAAATATCACATTTTCAATAACGCTTAGGGAATCGAACAACGCCCCTCCTTGAAAAAGCATTCCGATTTGAGTTCTAATTTTCTTTTTTTCATTTTTTTTCATTGCTGAAAAATCCAAGCCATCGTAAAGTATTTGACCTTTTTCTGGATTGTGCAACCCAATAATACATTTCGTTAATACAGACTTTCCAGAGCCACTTTGCCCTATAACTAAATTCGTTTTGCCCCGCTCAAATTTAAAGGAAACATCATGCAATACTTGCGTATCACCAAATGACATATTTATGTTTTTAACTTCTATCAAATTAACAGTAATTGAGTTAGCAAAAGGTTTGCTAAAAGAATTAAAACACTACTATAAACAACCGCGTTGGTACTTGACTTACCTACTTCTAGTGCTCCTCCACTGGTGTAATAGCCATGGTAACTAGAAACAGAAGTTATAATGAAAGCAAATACCGTAGCCTTTATTAAAGCATAAGTAATCATCCATAAATTGTCGTCATAGAAAGACTGGATTCCAACTAAATATTGCTCTTCTGGAATTAAGCCTGTTCCAAAAGAAGCCATCCAACCTCCACCAAATCCAAAAGCCATGCTAAAGATTATTACTATCGGGAAAATTAATACCGCAGCTATAATCTTTGGACGAATTAAGTAAGCTTTTGTATTAATCCCCATAATTTCTAGCGCATCAATTTGTTCAGTTACACGCATGGATCCTAATTCAGAAGCAATATTTGAACCTACTTTCCCTGCTAAGATCAAGCTCATTATCGTGGGTGAAAACTCTAGAATAATGGATTGTTTAGCTGTGAATCCAACTGTATAATCAGGAATCCAAGCAGAATCAATCGCCGTAGCTGATTGAATTACAATAACAGCTCCCATAAAAGCAGACATCAAGATTACAATGCCCAAAGATTTGATTCCAAGCTGCATCATTTCGTCCATTAGGCGCCCCCAGTAAACCGAAATTTTTTCGGGTTTGGCAAACATTGACAGTAACATCATTGTATATCGTCCTATGTGGTAAAAAATGCCCAATGTAACTTAGTTAAAAAAGAAACGTTTCTAGTATTGCAATAATACTTAAATATTATGCGTACAAATGTATATGAATTTGTACTTTTAAACATTCAATTATTCATGACGTGCTACAAATAACAAAATATTCAGTTGCAGTTCTGTTAATTTTCTTAATTATAGGATTCAATTCTTGTGGTTTGTTTAAAAGTACAAACAAATGTGGAGACTGTCCTACATGGGGTATAAAAGAACTTCCGTCAGATAATAAAAAGGGGGTAAATGTCTGACAAAGAAAAACTTCAAACGCTTCTTTCTCCATTTTTTCATGACAGTATAATAGCTTATATTGAAGACCTTATTATTCTGCATAAAGTTCAATTTATTCTTTCCAAACCTCGAAAAACTAAATTAGGGGACTACCGTGCAATTCCAAATGAAAGCCTTTTTATTGTTACAGTAAACAACAATCTCAACCCCGTTCAATTTTTGATAACAGTTTTGCATGAACTTGCACATCATCTTACTTGGGTAAAATATAAACGCATTGTAAAACCGCACGGAAAGGAATGGAAGCAAGAGTATCAAAGAATTTTTATACCCGTACTAACAAATGAACATGTTGACGAACCGCTGAAAAGAATGTTAGCAAATCATTTAAAGAACCCTAAAGCTAGCAGCTATAGTGATATCCATCTA
>Ga0315315_10000732_pt1 | contig 28685 bp, 27 predicted proteins | sample M140m3416metaG_FD_203699 | JGI IMG/M metagenome (GOLD analysis project Ga0315315, IMG submission 203699) | Ammonia-oxidizing marine archaeal communities from Monterey Bay, California, United States - M1 40m 3416 | ecosystem: Environmental > Aquatic > Marine > Intertidal zone | place: USA... | reverse complement strand
TCTTGCTTATCTCTTGTTGCAAAAGCTTTTTTAAGATCATCTGTAAATGTAGCTTCAAGTTTTTTCTTAATTTCAGACAAATCTTTTTTCTCAACAGTCCACTCAGGTTTTTTACATTCTTTTGCAAGATCCTCAATCATTTTAATTACAGGAACGAAACCCTCATGACCAAATTTAACTGCGTTTAACATTTCCTCTTCCGTTAAACCGTTTGCTTCAGACTCAACCATAAGCACAGCATCTTTAGTACCTGCTACAACCAAATCTAAACTTGAATTTTCCAATTCTGCTTTTGATGGGTTAAGAATATACTTACCATCAACAAAACCTACTCTAGATGCCCCTACAGGGCCCATAAATGGCATTCCTGAGATAGCTAATGCTGCTGATGAAGCAGTAATTGCTAATATATCTGGTTGATTTTCTTTATCATATGAAATCACAGTTGGTAGCAACTGAACTTCATTTTTAAATTCGTCAGGAAACAAAGGTCTGATTGGTCTATCAATTAATCTTGAAATTAATGTTTCACTTTCAGTTGGCCTTGCTTCTCTTTTAAAATAACCACCTGGGATTTTTCCACCTGCGTAATACTTTTCTTGGTAGTTTACTGATAATGGAAAATAATCCATGTCTGGATTTACTTTCTTTGCTCCTACCACTGTCGCTAAAATAACTGTTTCACCACATGAAGCTATAATTGCTCCGTCTGCTTGTCTTGCTACTTTGCCTGTTTCTAAACTTATTTTTTTTCCTGCTACTTCAATTTCCTTTTTATATACTTTAAACATTTCATTTCCATTTCTTTTCGTTCTTTTCGTTCCATTCCGTTCTATCTAGCTTGATTTCTATTTTCTTAGGTTCAATTTCGACAGTACATTTTTGTAAGAATCCATTTTATTTTTTTTTAGGTATTCTAACAATTTTTTCCTTCTATTTACCGCTCTCAACAGTCCAACAGATGAATGTTTATCTTTTTTAAACTGCTTTATATGTTTAGAGAGAGTTTCAATTTTATCTGTTAGCAATGCTATCTGAATCTCAGACGATCCTGTATCTTTTTCATGTATTGCTAATTCTTGTGTTTTTTTACTCATGTATTATTTTTCCTATTTGTTAGTTTGTTTTATTAAATTTTCTATTTTTTCTGCATATTCAAAAGACTCATCTTTTCTAAAAAGTAATTTAGGTAAAAATTTCATATCCACTTTTTGTGATAAAATTTTTCTTATTAAAAATGAATATTCTTTTAAAACATTTATTACTTCTTCCGCATTTTTTCCACCTAATGGAAGAACATACGCTTTAGCAATTTTTAAATCTTGACTCATTCTTACTTCAGTAACTGTTATAGTATTAGTTTGTAAATTCGGTACTTTAGCTTCATTTCTGATAAAAATCATGCTTAAAGACTGTTTAATCATCTCTCCGACTCGAAGCTGTCTTTGTGATATTGGTTTTCCTATTCTATCTGCCATTAAATTGACCTTTCTGTAGATGTAACACTAAATGCTTCTATTGTGTCATTTTTCTTAAAGTCCACATAGTCTTTTACCGTGATTCCACATTCTTGACCGTTATTTACCTCTTTAACCTGATTTTTTTCTCTAAAAATACTTCCAATTTTGCCTGTGTGAACAATAGCCCCGTCCCTAATTATTCTTACGTTAGAAGAGCTATTAATTTCACCCTCTATAATCTTTGATCCTGCAACTTTACCGGCTCCAGATACTTTAAAAATTTCCAAAATTTGTGCTGTTCCAATAATTGTTTCTTTTACATCTGGCGAAAGCAACCCTGACATTTTTTGTTTAATATAATCTAATACCTCATAAATAATATTATATGATGAAATTTTAATATTCTCATTTTCTGCTAACTTTTTGGCTTCTTTGCTTGGTTTAACATTAAAAGCTATAAGAACTGCATTAGAAGCTTTTGCCAAAGTTACATCCGTTTCAGTCACCATTCCAATATCTGCTAAAATTATTTTTGGTTTTACCTCATCGTGTTTAATCTGACTAATTGCATTTTTAATTGCTTCTGAAGATCCATGAACATCTGACTTAATTATTAGGTTAAGCTCCTCTGATCGATTATCTGAAAAAGCTGAGTCTTGGGTTGCAAATGTTAACGGGTTTTTTCCATCTTTGTTTTCATCAGATCTGTTTTCACTCAATGTTTTAGCTTCCTTTTCATTATTTAGAACAATGAAATCATCTCCTGCTTTAGCAGCACCATTAATCCCTAAGATTTCTACTGGTGTAGATGGTGGTGCTTCATCAATATTATTGCCTTTATCATTAATGATAGCTCTTACTTTACCCCATTTTAATCCACTTACAAAAAAATCTCCTTTTTTAAGAGTTCCTGTTGTTACAATTATTGTTGCAACAGGGCCTCTTCCAACATCAATTTTAGACTCTAAAACTATTCCTGTTGCTTTTGAATCAAAGTCAGTTTTTAAATCAAGTATTTCTGCTTGAAGTACAATTGCTTCCACTAATTTATCTAAATTTTTTTTATTTTTAGCTGATATTTCAACCATTAAAGTATCACCAGATAAATCTTCTGCTATCAATTCATGCTCCAATAGTTGATTTTTTATTTTTTGTGGATCTGCTTCAGGTAAATCACATTTGTTTATTGCTACAACAATAGGAACCTTTGCAGCTCTAGCATGTTTAATGGACTCAACTGTTTGAGGTTTAACTCCATCATCAGCTGCCACAACTAGTACTACGACATCTGTCAATTTTGATCCTCTCGCCCTCATTTCAGTAAAAGCTGCATGACCAGGTGTATCGATAAATGTTAATTTATTTGACTGGCTTTCTATTTGGTAAGCCCCAATGTGTTGGGTAATTCCACCAAACTCACCTGAAACAACATTTGCACTTCTCAAGACATCTAACACTGATGTTTTTCCATGATCCACATGTCCCATTACTGTAATTATAGGTGGTCTATTTTTTAAATTTTCTGCCCTAGAAGCTTTAATTTTTTGTATTATTTCTTCAGCTTTTTCTTCACGAATTGGATTGTGGCCAAATTCTTTTACAAGATATTCAGCGGTATCTGCAGCAAGTGTTTGGTTAATTGTAACAGTGACACCCATACCGAAAAGAAACTTGATAACATTGCTTGATTGTTCTGCCATTCTGTTTGCGAGTTCTCTTACCGTTATAGCCTCAGGAATATTTATATCTCTTTTGATAGGCTTTAAATTTTCTTTATTTTCATCTTTGATCGAATTTTTAAGTTCTTTCTGCCTTGCTCTTTTAACTGAGGCCAAACTTCTTTCTCTTGTCTCAATTTCATCACTTAAAGCTCTAGAAACTGTGAGTTTAAGTTCTCTTTTTTTGGTTCCTAATTTTCCCTTTTTTTCTGTATCACCCTTAAGCCTTTTTGTTGCACGTTGCTCAGCAAGTTTTCTTTTTTCAAAGTCACTAGTAGCCGCTGAGGTTTTTGTTGGAAAAGATGGCTTTAAAGGAGTATTTTTTTTAAAATTTGTAAATGGTTTCGACCCAAACTGTTTATTTGTGCTTGGTTTGTTAAAAGATCTATTCGCCTGTTTATCTATAACTACAGTTTTTTTTCCTTGATTTTTATTAGGATCAAATTTTTTAAATGACTTTTTTGGATTTCCAGAAATAGTAAGTTTTGTTTTTTTGTTTTCCATTTCTCATCTCTCAATCTTTGTAAATTATATTTCTTGCAGACATAATTAATTCGTCTGCCTCATTTTTTGATAAAGCAAAATCTTCTAAGTAGCCCTGAAGTTTTACTCTTTCTCCCTTAACAACATCGTAACCACCTGTTAACTCATCAGATGCCAAATCTGCAAAATCTACCAAATTTAATATTTTTTGTTCACCAAGAGTTACTAGCATTCCCGGAGTAAGTCCTTTAAGATTTATTAAATCATCAGCCAATCCTAAATCTTTAATTCTTTTTGAGATATCTTCTTGATCCTTTTGGTAAAACTCTTTAGCTCTTTCTATTAAAGCACCAGCTGTATCCTCTTCTATACCCTCTATCTTAACAAGACTTTCGACATTGCTATCTTTTATATCATCAATCGTTGAAAAACCTTCTGCTACTAAAAGTTGCCCTAATGTTTCATCAAGTTCTAAGTTTTTAACAAAGTTATCTGTCTTCTCTTTAAATTCTAATTGTCTTTTTTCAGAATCCTCCTGATCAGTCATAATATTTATTTCATAATTAAGAAGTTTAGTTGCTAATCTAACATTTTGTCCTCTTCTACCAATGGCTTTACTCAAATTTTCTTCTGTCAAAATAACATCTAATTTTTTTCTTTCTGAGTCAACATTTACTCTCTGAACATCAGCTGGAGATAAAGCGTTCGAAACTAAAATAGCAGGATCCTCTGACCAGTTAACTATATCAATTTTTTCACCTTGTAATTCATTTACCACAGCTTGAACTCTTGACCCTCTCATTCCCACACATGCACCTACTGGATCAAGAGAAGTGTCAACGGCCTTAACACAAATTTTAGCTCTACTCCCTGGATCTCTAGAAGATGATTTTATTTCAATTAGTCCATCATATATTTCTGGAACTTCTTGAATAAAAAGTTTTTCCATAAATTTTGGGTGTGCTCTAGATAAAAAAATTTGTTGGCCTCTTGGTTCTCTTCTTACGTCATAACAATAAGCTTTAATTCTATCTCCAGCCTTAATATTTTCTCTTGGTATAAGTTCATTTTTTTGAATGATGGCCTCTGTTCTACCTAAATCAGCTATAACATTTCCAAACTCTAATCTTTTTACTATTCCACTTAAAATTGAGTCTTTTTTATCTATAAAATCGTTATATTGTCTCTCTCTTTCAGCCTCCCGTACATTAAAGCTTATAACTTGTTTTGCAGTTTGAGCAGCTATTCTACCAAAGTCAAAAGATGGTAATGGTTGTAAAACCTCATCGCCTATTTTTTTATCTTTATTATTTTCACTCAAACTGACAGCATCAGTTAATTTTATTTCTGTATTCGAGTTTTCTGGGTTTTCTACTATTATCAATTTTCTAAAAATTTCAATATCTCCATTATCTCTATTAATTAAAACCTTTATTTCATTTTCTTGACCAAATTTAGATTTAGCTGCTTTCGCAATACCCGTTTCCATCGAGTTAATAATCAATTCTTTATCAATTGATTTTTCCAAAGCTACAGCCTCAGCTATCCTTAATAGTTCAAGTTTATCCGCTCTTTTATTTAACATAATTTTGTTTGCTCCAAAAAAAAATGGGCCAAAGCCCATTTTGATAATTCAACAATGTAACTGGAATATATTTAAGTTTTTTAATTATTCAATAAAAACTATTTAGAAAAAATGTCGATTTTGTCGGTTTTTTCCCATGAAAATGAACCACTTGGTTCTGGATTTCTTCCAAAATGTCCATAAGCTGATGTTTTTTCATAGATAGGTTTATTTAAACTCAACATTTCTCTAATTCCTCTAGGACTTAGATCAAAATTTTGATTAATTTTATTAACAACAAATTCATTTTTTTCTGAGTCGTTATCAAACAAATCAACAAAAATAGAAAGTGGCTTAGAAACCCCAATCGCATATGCTAATTGGATTAAACATTTTTCAGATATTTTAGAAGCAACAATATTTTTAGCTATATATCTGGCAGCATAAGCTGCTGACCTATCTACTTTAGTTGGATCTTTGCCAGAAAATGCTCCTCCTCCATGTGGGGCTGCACCTCCATAAGTATCAACTATAATTTTTCTCCCTGTTAATCCACAATCACCATCTGGGCCACCTATAACAAAGTTGCCCGTAGGATTAACATAAAATTCTTCTTCATTAAAATCTTGCAAAAAGTAATCTGGGATTGATTTTAACATGTAGGGTCTCAATAAATCTCTCACCTGTTCTTGATTTACATCTGCAGAATGTTGAGAAGATATTACTACAGATTTGACTTTGGTTGGTTTACCATTATTATATTCAAATGTTACCTGGCTTTTAGAGTCTGGTTCTATACTTTTTAGTTTTCCAGACTTCCTATCTTCTGCCATTAATCTTAAAATTTTATGTGAATAATGAATTGGCGCAGGCATGAAAACATCTGTCTCATTGCATGCATAACCAAACATAATTCCTTGATCACCAGCACCCTCATCCTTATTACCAGAGGAGTCTACTCCCATTGCGATATCTTTAGATTGGGAGTGCAGGTGGCTTTCAATTTTTGTAGCTTCTTTCCATGTAAAACCCTCTTGATCATAACCAATATCTTTTATGCAATCTCTTACTTTTTCCACTAGTTCATCTTTTTTAATTTCAGGTCCTCTGACTTCACCAGCTAAAACAACTTTATTGGTTGTAGTTAATGTTTCACATGCAACTCTTGAAAATGGATCTTTTGATAAATAGCTATCAACAACCATGTCTGAAATTCTGTCTGAAACTTTATCTGGATGACCCTCAGAAACAGACTCACTGGTAAAAAGATAGTTTTTTAGATTACTCATTTTTAAATCTATTAAATGAAAATATAAAAAAAATATACAATAAAATTAAAAATCCAAAAATTTTATTTCCATAAATTGAAAATACTGTTGGTTGTATTTTTTTATTCTCATTATAGTCAATATAGCCTGATTTACCAAAATCAACAATTTGTTCAATATTTCCAAGTGGATTTATAATTGCTGTTATTCCATTGTTTGATGAACGAATTATATATTTTCCACTCTCTATAGCTCTAAAAATACTGTGGGCAAAGTGTTGTCTTGGACCAATTGAATCCCCGAACCAACCATCTTCAGAAATATTAATAATTAAATCAAAATTATTGTCATCAAAGATTTTGCCTGAATATATTATCTCATAACAAATAAGCGGTAAAATTCTTATAGAAAAATTATTTTTCTTTATTTCAATAATTTCTCTTTTTTTACCTTTTGAAAAAGAATGATGCTGATTTGTAATTGCTCTAAGACCAATTCTACTTAAAAATTCTTTAAATGGTAAAAATTCGCCAAACGGGACAAGTTTAATCTTGTTGTATGATTTTAATAGATTTAATTTATAATCATATAAAGAAAGTGAATTAAAATAATTCTCATGGCCATTTTGATAAGATTGGCTATTGATACCAAGAATAAGTAAATGATTTTCACTAAATTTTTCATTAAATAACCAATCATACTCTATAAGTTCTTTTTGAGAAACATCTGGAAGAATGCCTTCTGGCCATACAAATATTGTTTTTTCATTTTTATTTGGTTCACTCAATTCAATTAAATCATTAATAACTGAAACTGTATCAATATTTGTAAAAAATCTATCAATACCAATATTTGATGCTAATACTCTTACCTTGTAGTCATATTTAATTTTTTCTGCAGAATTAAATTTATCTTCATAAAAAATTCCGTGAATATAAAAAAAAAAATGTAAAAATATAAAAAAAGCTAATAGGCTAATATTTTTTTTTGAATACCTAAACAATAGTAAGGCGGGGCTAGTAAATAAAGATATACATAGTAAATTTAAACCATACGTTCCAGTAATTGAGAGAATGCTTAAAAATTCTAATTGATTTGAAAGGCTATAAACGATTAAATTCCAAGGAAATCCAGTAAACAAAAACCCTCTTACAAATTCCAAAATTCCAAAAATTAACGAAAAAAATAAAAATGAACTTATAATTTTATTTGATTTCGCAATTATAAAAAAAAATGAAATTAACCCATAAAAAATTCCAAAAAAAGCAGGCAATAAAAATATTGAGAAAGGGATTAAATAATTGAAGCTTGAATCAAAAGTCAGTGAAATCGAAACCCAATAAAGATTACTTATAAAATATCCAAAACCAAATGACCAACCGTACAAGAAGTAAGATATTTTATTTTTCTTTATATAGATTTTTTTAAATAAAATATAAAAAAGTAATGTAAAAGTAAAAAAATTTACAATCCAATAATTAAATGGTGGTAAACTTAATGATGTTATCGCTCCTAAAAAAATTAAAAATAGAAGCTCAATGTATAAATTTTTATTCAATTTAATCTATTTTTTTTTTAATTGTATTATAAATTAATTTTTCTTCCTTTAACATTTTTTTGTAATCTTTGTCTTTAATATGATCGAAACCCAATAAATGAAGAAATCCATGAATAAAAGTTTTTACAAGTTTTTTTTTAAAATTTGTTATTTGCTGAGATTTTGGTTTATCTATATAATTATAACTAATTATTATATCCCCAATATAAATTTTCTTAGACATTTTTATTCTTTCACTTGAAGGAAAAGATAATATATCTGTTGATTTATTTTTTTTTCTAAAATTTTTGTTAAGCTTTTTGATATTTTGATTATTTGAGAGTAATAGAGTCAAATTAATTTTTTTGTTTAAAAATCTATATTTTTTAGGAAATGCTCTACAAATTTTTTTAAAAAAAATTTCTTTTTTTTTTATTTTTTTTGACCAAGCCTTCTCTTCCGAGAAGACATCAATACTAATCATTATTTGAGTAAGCTTTAACTATTTTAGATACAAGTGGATGTCTCACAACATCAGAATGATCAAAATCAATTACTGATATTTCATTCAAATGGCCCAATAATTGTTTAGACCTTACTAAGCCAGACATATTTTTATTAGGTAAATCTATTTGAGTAGGGTCACCATTCACAACTATTTTTGAGTTTTCTCCAATTCTTGTTAAAAACATTTTGATTTGTGTATCTGTAGCATTTTGAGCTTCATCTAAAATAGCAAAAGAATTTTTTAATGTTCTTCCCCTCATAAATGCTAGAGGTGCAATTTCTATATCACCAATTTCAATCATTCTCTGAATTTTTTCAAAATCAAATAAGTCATAAAGAGAGTCATATAAAGGCCTAAGATATGGATCAACTTTTTCTTTCATATCCCCAGGCAGGAAACCGAGCCGCTCACCTGCTTCAACCGCTGGTCTAGACAAAATTATTCTTTCAATCTTTTTTTCTAATAACATTGTTAAACCTACAGCTACTGCTAAAAAAGTTTTACCCGTCCCGGCAGGACCTGCGGAAATTATAATGTCACTTTGTCTTAAAGCTCTCACATATCCTTTTTGTTTTTCAGATCGTGGAATGATTGATTTTTTTGGGGTTTTAATAATATCTGTTATATTATTATTTTTAACTTTTTCATTAATCATAAATTTATCTACAGATGAAATTATGTCTTTATTTTCAATATTACCATTATTAATAAACTGTTTTGCTAAAAATTGAATAGCATTTTTAATAACATCATTCGTTTGTGGGTCAGATTTAATCACGATAGAGTTTCCTCGAGAATATAAGTTCGATTTAGTAATTTTCTCTAATTCTTTAAGATTCTTATTAAACTCACCAACTATTCCCATTAATAAATCATTATCATGAAATATAACACTTAATGAATTATTATCTGAATAAACAAATTTCATTGATGGGTCTAAGTTTTTTTTATTTAAATTAGTCAAATTTTCTAAGCCACTTTTTTATTTGTATCAATTTTTGAAAGTCCAAATAAAGTATTTCTATTAAAATCAACAATTTTTATTGGAATAATTTTTCCAATATCTTCCTCTTTTCCACTAAAAATAACTGGCGTCATATATTCTGATCTTCCAAAAAGTTGTTTTTTATCATCCGTAAAATTTTCAACTAAAACATTAATCGTTTTGTTTTTTAAAGATCTATTCATTTCAATTTGATTTTCAGATAATTGATTTTGAATTTTAGTCAATCTTTCCATTAAAATTGATTTTTCTATTAATCTTAAATTTGCAGCAACAGTTCCAGGCCTAGGGCTAAAAATAAAAGAATATGAATTTATAAACTTAACTTTTTCAATAAGTTTAAGCGTATCATTAAAATCTTGATCATTTTCACCTGGATAACCTATAATAAAATCACTCGAAAACTTTATTTTATCGTTAATTCCAACCAATTTTTCAAACGTTTTTAAATATTCTTTTATTGTGTGTTTCCTATTCATCGAGTTTAAAATTTTGTCTGATCCAGTCTGAACTGGTAAATGGACTAGTGGCATTAACTTCTTTGAAACTTTATAAACATCTAATAAATCTTCTGTCATATCTTTTGGGTGAGATGTCATATACCTAATTCTTTTTATTTCTGAAATTTTTTCAATTTCTAAAATTAAATTAGATAACCTGTTTTTTTTATCGTTATATGCATTTACATTTTGTCCAAGTAAAGTTATTTCTTTCACTCCATTGTCAATTAAGCATTTAGCTTCATCTATAATTTCATTCATTGGTCTAGAATATTCTGGTCCTCTTGTATATGGAACTACACAAAAGTGACAAAATTTATCACATCCTTCTTGTATAGTTAAAAATGAAGAAATTTTTTTAGTTTCACTTTTAATCTTATTAAAATATTTAAATTTTGAGATTGCATCAAATTCAGTTACCTCAGTTTTTTTCTTTTTTTCTAAAAAATCCATAATTGTATTATTAATTTTGTGGTACGATTGTGGGCCAATTATCAAATCTATATAAGGTTCTCTACTAAGCATTTGACTGTTTTCTGCTTGTGCTGAACAACCAGCAACTATAACTAATGGTTTTTTTTTAAACTTAAACACATCTTTTACTCTCCCAATTTCATGATAAATTTTTTCTTTTGCTTTATCTCTTATATGACAAGTGTTAAGAAGATAACAGTTAGCTTCTTCCTGATTTTCAGTTTTTTTGAAACCAATTTTTTTAATAGAATCATATATACGATCTGAGTCGTACTCATTCATTTGACATCCAAAAGTTTTAATAAATATTTTTTGATTCATTTATTGAGGTTTTTTTTTAACCCCATAGAGTTCTAGTTTGTGGTCAACTAAATTATAACCATATTTTTCGGCAACTTTTTTTTGAAGTTTTTCTATTTCTTCATCTACAAATTCTATAATTTCACCAGATTTAATATCAATTAAATGGTCATGATGTCCTTCATTCAATTCCTCATACCTGGCTTTTCCACCTTTGAATTCATGTTTAGTAAGGATACCAGACTCCTCAAAGAGTTTTACTGTTCTATAAACAGTTGCAATACTTATCTTTGAGTCTAACTTTGAAACTCTGTTATATAATTCATCAACATTAGGATGATCAGTTGATTCTGACATTACTTTAGCTATTATTCTTCTTTGATCAGTTAGTTTTACACCTTTTGATAAACACTTTTGCTCAATAGTATCTGACATAATTGATTTTAACTTAAATAAATGGGTTTAATCAAATTTTTTTTAACATTAAATTTCTCGCATAGATTGGGAATATTTTCATCATTAATTTTATCAATATTATTAAAATCATCGAAACTATAACAATAATAATCAATTTTTTTTGCGACATGTATAGCTTTTACTACAGATAGAGAGTTTCTTATTCCAGCAAAACTACCTGGGCCTCTATTAACATAGATTTCCTGAATGTCGTTGATTTCTAAATTTTTCGATTTGAGAAAATTTTGAATTAAAATGACTAATCTTTCATAGTTAGTTTTACTATTTTCATATTCAATATTATGAGTACTATCAGCTTGAATGATTGTTAAAAAAATTTTTTCTCTTGCCGCATCAATAATTATTTTATTCATTTTTAATTTTTTTTATTCAAATTCTAAAGCAGACAGCAATAATATCAAACAGTATTCTGGTGATGAGGGTGTTTTAGCGATTATGTATCATCGTTTTAATGAGTCTAAGTACCCCTCTACCAATATTCAAATGGATATTTTTAGAAAACAAATGGAAATAGTAAAAAATTTTGGCTATTCATTTTATGATCCTAATGAATTTATTAAAAATTTTGATGTTAGGAAAAAAGAGAAGAAGATTTTATTAACAATAGATGATGCTTTTTTGTCATTTTATGAGGAAGCATGGCCATATTTAAAGAAAAATAAGATTCCTTTTATTTTATTTGTATCTACAGAGCCAGTTAATAAAAATGGGTATATGTCTTGGGATCAAATTAAAGAAATTGAAAATGAAAAATTTGTAATGATTGGACACCATTCTCATTCCCATGAATACTTAATTGATAAAACTGAAAATGAGTTTATTTTTGATATTGAAGAAGCGACAAAAATTTTTTTAGATAAGCTAGGATATAAGCCTCCTTTATTTTCTTACCCTTTTGGAGAATATTCAAAATTTATGAAGGATTACATCTCAAAAAATTTTGTATTATCTTTTGGTCAACATTCTGGTTTAATAGATGTCAATAAAGATAAATATGAATTGCCTAGATTTCCTATAAATGAAAATTACGGTAAACTTGATAGATTTAGTTCAATAATAAATTATTCACCACTAGAATATAGAAAACTTAGTCCTGAGGAAAAAAAATTGAACTCATTGAATAATCCTCCTGAATTTAACGTAACTTTTTTTAATGAACAAAAGAATATAGAAAGAATAAATTGCTATTCTAATGAAGGTGGTAAATGGGAAAAATCAAACATAACAATTTCTGAAAAAAATTTAAGTATAAATTTTAGAGGACCTTTTCTTCCAAGACGTGGAAGAGTCAATTGCTCACTTAATGAAAATGGAAAATGGAAATGGTTTGGTACTCAATTCACTGTTATATTAGATTAAACTTTCAAGTTTAATGCTTGATGGAAGCAACTTAGCATCATCAAAATCTTTTAAATTGTTTTGAATAATAATTTTATTTAATACTTCAACATATTGATTTCCTGTTTCGGCATATTCCTTTAAATATTTTGATAATATCAAACTATCTAAGGACATATCTCGATCTCTCAATTTTGCTCTTTCAAGTCTAAATTCTTTGTAAGTTGAATGAGTGTTCAAGTTTCGTTGATAAGCTCTAACTGATGCTTGAAGCACATTAAATTTCATTACTTTATGTCCTTCATTTTGATCTGCCTCTTTAGGTTTTAAACCTTCACCCGACCAAGTCCATTGTCCAAAAAGAGCATTTCCCTCTTGAGCAAATCTAGAAGTTCCCCATCCTGTTTCTTTCGCAGCTTGTGCAATTGCAAGTGATACTGGTATTTCATCCATTCTAATTTTTAGAATAGACAAATCTTTTGAAGGAATACCATATTGTTTAAATTTACTATTAAGCCATTTTTTTTCAAGACTTGAATTATTACTTTTATTTATAATGCTAAAAAGTCTTTTTCTATCTAATTTAATATTATTATTTTCTTTTAATATTAATGGTAAAATTATTTGTATAAAAAAATCTTTCCTCTTTTTGGTATTTTCGATCATCTTTATTTCCTGAGGAAGTAAAGTTAACGCAACTGGTTTTACTAATTTTTTTTCTCTAACATCTTCTAGTTTATATCCTGTATCTTCAAATAGTTGTTTAATTGTAGATGCGTTTAATCTTACCGTATCTGTTTCTAAATCGTTTAAACTAAAAATATCAACCAATAAATCTGTCTCATCTAAAATTTCACTACCATCATTAGGCATATTCTTTTTATTTAAAGTATAAGCCAAAACCTTTTTCGAATTATTTTTATATTCATTTTCATTGCTTGAAAATTCACTAACTATTGGCAGGGAATAAAAAAATAAAATTACTACTATACCGCTTATAAAAATTCTTGGCAAAGAACCTAGGTTTCTTTCATCAAAAAATTTTAATACTTTTAGATTTTTTCTTTTGAATCTATCTCTCATATTTTATATTGCTTCTACGTTTTTAACTTCAGGAATATAGTGACATAATAAATTTTGAACACCTTGCTTCAATGTCATTGTGGAACTTGGGCATCCTGAGCAACTTCCTTGTAACTGAACTTTCACTACACCATCTTTAAATTCTTTAAATTTGATATCACCACCATCCTTAGCGACAGCTGGTCTTATCTTTTGATCTAGTATTTGAATAATTTTCTTTTCAATTTCCTCGAAATTTTTTGTTTCTTCGTCTAAATTATTTTCTATAACACAATCTTTTCCATTAGAATAAAAATCATTAATTAATGAAATTACTATATGTTTGATTTCATCCCATGAAGTAGTGTCATATTTATTAATTGAAATAAAATCTTTTCCTAAAAAAATACCCTCTACTCCATTAATAGATAATAAATTTCTAACTAATTCATTATTAGTTTTGTCTTTTCGTGATATTTCAAATGATCCATGCTTTGAAACAATTCTTCCAGGCAAAAACTTTAATGAGTTTGGGTTTGGTGTAATTTCAGTTTGAACAAACATGATTTATATATAGTCAATAATTTAAAAATTGAAACTTGTTAAAAAATCTTTTTTAAAAACCCACTATTTCATGTATTTTTTTTATCTTCTCTGAGGCAATTTGGTCTGCTTTTTTACAACCTTCAGCGAGTATTTCATCAATATAACTTTTTTCGTTCAGTAATTTTTTAATTTCTTTTGATATTGGGTGTATTTTATCAATCAAAATCTGTGTCAAATCAGTTTTAAACTCAGAGAAATTTTTTCCTGAAAATTGTTTTATAGTTTTTTCAAAACTTAAATTATTTAAGCTAGAGTAAATACCTATCAAATTTTTTGCTTCAGCGCGTTGACTTAATTCTTCAATTGTAGACGGCATAGGCAAAGGGTCTGTTTTAGCTTTTTTTATTTTATTTATGATTTCATCTTTTTCATCAGTTAAATTTATTCTGCTTAAATCTGATAATTCAGATTTGCTCATTTTTTTTTTTCCATCCTTAAGACTCATTATTCTTGAAAATTCTTTTTGAATTAAAGGTTCTGGTATTTTAAAAAAATCATCCGCTTTATAATCATTATTAAATTTTTGGGCAATATCTCTACAAAGTTCTAAATGTTGTTTTTGATCATCACCAACGGGCACATGAGTTGCGTCATATAATAAAATATCTGCTGCCATTAGGACTGGATAGGAGTAAAGACCAATACTTGCTTTTTCTTTATCTTTTCCAGCTTTTTCTTTAAATTGTGTCATTCGATTTAACCAGCCCATTCTTGCAATACAGCTTAATATCCAGGCAGCTTCTGAATGAGCACTAACTTGAGATTGATTAAAAATAATACTTTTTTTTGGGTCAATACCACAAGCTATGAAAGTAGCTACAGTTTCACGAATATTGCTTCTTAATTTTTTTGGATCTTGATTAACAGTTATTGCATGTAAATCTACTACGCAAAAAACACATTTGTTTTCAACATCATTATTTAGTTCTACAAAATTTTTTATTGCCCCTAAATAGTTTCCTAAATGAAGATTTCCAGTTGGCTGAACACCTGAAAAGATTTTTTTTGTCATAGTTAATACTTTAGTTGAAGATCTTTATAATTAAAAGCTTTGATAAAAAAAGATATTAATAAGTAGAAAATCAGAGCTATCATAACTGTTAAAACTAAATAAAAAGATTTAAAATTGTAATCATAAATCATCTGGTTTTCAAAAATTGCAATCAAATACTTGAAAAAAACACCCATTAAAAATGAGGTAAAAACAATTTTTAAAAGACTTATTAAAAATGTTTCATGAAATTTAAACAAATCTTTTTTTTTTAAAAAAATGAATAAAACACCAGCATTAAACCAAGAAGAAATAGTTGTTGCAATTGGAATAATTATAAAACCAATGTTATTAAAATAGTAAATACTTATAATTATATTTAAAACTACAGATATTAATGAAATATAGAATGGTGTTTTTGTATCATGATTAGCAAAGAAAAAAGTGGAGAAGATTTTTATAAGAGCAAATGCAGGTAAACCTAAACCAAAATAATATAGAGCTTTAGCAGAATTTAATACGGCCTTTTGATCAAACTGACCATAGCCAAATAATGCAGAAATAATTTCTTCTGAACCAATAATCAGTGCAACAGATGCTGGTAAACTTAAGAACATACTTAATTCAAGAGCTTTGTTCTGAATTTTTAAGATTTTATTTTTTTTCTTTAAATAAACATGTTTAGAAAGTTGTGGTAAGACTACGACACCTATGGCAATTCCTGCAATAGCTAGATTTATTTGATAAATCCTATCAGCATAATACAAATATGATACAGCGCTTGCTTGAAAAGAAGCAATAATTGTACCAACTAAAATGTTAATTTGTGTAACTCCGGAGGAAAAAATACTTGGTAAAAGTTTTTTAAAAAAAATTTTAATTTTATTATCTATTTTTAGTTTGAAATCGAATTTTATTTTATAAAACTTATGAACAAATTTATATAAAAAAATTAATTGTAAAAAACCAGCCAAAGAAACTCCAAAAGAAAGATAGTAAATCAATTTATCATCTAAATAATTTCCTATAAGCAATACTCCAATTAAAATTAAGTTTAAAATTATAGGAGCAGCAGAAGCGGCTGCAAATTTATTATGTGAATTTAATATTGCTGCAAAAAAAGATGATAGACATACAAACATTAAAAATGGAAATGTGATTCTAGTAAGATCAGTAGCAAGCTGAATCTTTTTACTATTTTCAACAAAACCTGGTGCAATTAAACTCACAAATATTGGCATAAAAAGTTCAATGAGTAATACTAGAATTAACAAACCTAAAAATAATAGATTAAAAACTCTATTAGCAAAAATATTAGATTTGGACTTATTTTTTATTAATTCAGATGTGTAACTTGGAACAAACGCAGCATTAAAAGTTCCTTCAGCAAATAATCTTCTGAAAGTATTTGGTATTCTAAAAGCAACAAAAAAAGCATCTGCAAAAAAACTTGTTCCAAGAAAGATTGCAATCAAAACATCTCTCAAATATCCAAGTAATCGGCTGATTATAGTATATAGACCGAAAGTCCCTGTTGACTTAACTAAATTCATAAATCATATTAGTCTTAATTTTACCCCATTTGTACACCTAATTAACATAAATGAAAAAAACAAAAATTGATCATTATACTGACAAAGAAGCTTTAGAGTTTCATAGCCATAAAAAACCTGGCAAGATTGAAATTGTAGCATCTAAAAATATGATCACAAAAAGAGATCTTGCTTTAGCATATTCTCCAGGAGTTGCTGTTCCAGTTAAAAAAATAAGTGAAGATCCCGAGGCAGCTTACGATTATACAAGTAAAGGTAATTTAGTAGCTGTAATAAGCAATGGTTCTGCAATCCTTGGAATGGGCGATTTAGGTGCTCTTGCCTCAAAACCTGTTATGGAAGGTAAAGCAGTATTGTTCAAAAGATTTGCAGATATAGACTCGATCGATTTAGAAATCAATTCAAAAGATCCTGAAGAAATTATAAATTCAATTAAAAATTTTTCTCCTTCGTTCGGTGGTATAAATTTAGAAGATATTGCTGCTCCTGACTGTTTTGTAATTGAGGAAAAACTTAAAGAAATTCTTGATATCCCAGTTTTCCATGATGATCAACATGGAACCGCCATTATTACAACAGCTGCACTAATTAATGCTCTAGATATTAATAAAAAATCAATTGATAAGATCAAAGTAGTTATTAATGGAGCAGGTGCATCAGCAATGGCATGTGCTAATTTATTTAAAAATAGTGGCGTTCCTCAGAAAAATATTACTATGATTGATCGCAAAGGTGTCATCTACAAAGGACGAGAAAATTTAAATCAATGGAAATCAGGTCATGCAATTGAAACAAAAGATAGAACTTTGGATGATGCTATAAATAATGCCGATGTATTTTTAGGTCTTTCAGCTAAAGGAGCTTTAACAAAAAATATGGTAAAAAAAATGGCAAAAAAACCAATTATTTTTGCCTGTGCAAATCCAGATCCTGAAATTAAACCTGAAGAAATTGAAGAAGTTCGTGATGATGCTATAATAGCAACTGGGAGATCTGATTATCCAAATCAGGTTAATAATTTAATAGGTTTTCCTTACATCTTTAGAGGGGCCTTAGATGTAAGATCAAAAACAATTAATGAAGAAATGAAAGTTGCTGCAGCTCATGCGATTGCAAAGCTTGCTAGAGAAGATGTGCCTGACGAAGTTGTTGCTGCAATGGGAGGAGAAAGACCTCATTATGGTAAAGATTATATAATTCCATCTACATTTGATCCTAGATTAATAAGTATAATTCCTGCGGCTGTAGCTCAAGCAGCTATAGATACTGGTGTTGCCAGAAAGAAAATAGAAAATTTTGATCAATATCAAGAACAACTCAAGCAAAGGTTGGATCCCACTGTAACAATTATGCAAGGTATAAATAGTTATATTAAAAAAAATCATAAAAAAATTGTTTTTGCTGATGGAGAGGATGAAAATACACTTAAAGCAGCTATCGCTTTTAAGAATTCTAAATTGGGGACTCCAATTTTAATTGGGAAAAAAGAAAAAATTAAGGAACAAATAAAAAAAATTGGATACAATGAAAATTTTGATATCGAGATTATAAATTCAAAAGATACTCCAAAAAGAGAAAAATACGTTAAATATTTATTTAAAAAACTTCAGCGAGAACAAGGTTTGTTAGAATGGGATTGTGATCGTCTTGTAAGAAATGACAGAGTCATCTGGGCATCCTGTATGGTAGCATGCGGAGATGCTGACGGGGCAGTAACAGGTAATACGAGACGTTTTGGTGCATCTTTAGATAAGATTAAACAGGTTGTAAATGTAAGAGCTGGCGAGATAATGTTTGGTTTAAATCTAGTTGTACATAAAGGTAAAACTATTTTTGTTGGTGATACTAGTGTTCATGAATATCCCTCTTCAGAACAAATGGCTCAAATAGCTATATCAGCTGCTCGTGTTGTAAGATTATTTGGTTTTGACCCAAAAGTAGCATTTGTATCACACTCAACCTTTGGGCAGCCCTTAACAAGCAGAACAAAACATATTAAAAATGCTGTGGAAATTTTAAAAAGTATGAATGTAAACTTTGAATTTGATGGTGATATGCAGCCCGATGTTGCTCTTAATGATGATTATAAAAGTCTTTATCCTTTTTCAAAAATAGTTGGGAATGCAAATATTCTTATCATGCCTGGCCAACACAGTGCTGCTATTTCCTATAAAATGATGAAAACACTTGGAGATGCAAAAGTAATAGGTCCACTATTAATTGGTTTAGGTTTGCCTATTGAAATTGCACCCTTGAGAAGTTCAACCTCGGAAATCTTGAATTTGGCTTCTATAGCAGCTTATTCTGCAGATGTTATTGATTACCAAAAAAACTAATTTTTTTGAATTCTGAGATCATCAACAAGTAGAATGCTTGCTATTACATCTTCAACATCTAGAATTTGTTTTGCTTCACTTACTACTTTATCTTTTTCTTCAGATGTCAGAGCTATACCGTAGAGATAAATTTTTTTTTTGTAAGTATCTATTTGATAATTTGAAGCTTTAATATTCTTATCCAAAATCATAGCTGTTCTTAACTGTGAGGTTATCAGAATATCTTTAGCAGATTGTTTAAAATTAAACTTTTCTTTTATTTTAATATCATTCCTAACAGATCTCACCCCATCAGTTTCCCAAGCCATTTTTGTTAATTTTAGTTTTTCCTCAGGATCGTCTACTTTTCCTGTTAAAAAAATTCTACCATCTAAAACTTTAGAATTTATTGTGATTAAATATTTTTTATCCAATAAAACTATTCTTGCACTTAAATTTTTTTGCATAATAGAGTCGTCAATTTGGGTTCCTAATGATCGTGGATCTAATGCAACACTCACACCAGTTCCAAATATACCTTTTGAAGATACACCAACACAACTATATAAAAATGAACAAATAAAAAGAAAAAATAGAATTTTAGTTTTCATTTTTTAGCATTAAACAGTAGTTATAAATTTCTTTTTTTGAAATTTCAGAATTTGAGCTTATAAGATTCGTTATTTCTTTAACACTAAGTTTATTAATCATTTTATTTATATTCCTTTTATCTGATTCACTTAATTTTTGAGACATTTTTTTATTTTCAGGGAATTCTGATATTATCACTGTTAATTCGCCTTTTAATTGCGTATTAAAAACTTCTAATTGATCAATATCGCTTCTTATAAACTCTTCATACAGTTTTGTAATTTCCCTACAAATTATTATTTTTCTACCTGAAAAATTTTCTTTTAAAAATTTAATAATCTTATTTATCTTCTTTGCTGATATAAAAAAAACTATTGAACAGTTCATTCTTGATAGTAAACTTAAGTCGCTATTTATTATTTTTAATTTTTCAGGAAAAAAACCGTAGAAAAAAAATTTTTCTGAGAAGCCACTTATAGATATTGCAGTTGAAACGGCTGATGGCCCTGGTATAGGTATAACTTGAATTTCGTTTTTCACACACTCTCTTAATAATATCGAGCCAGGATCTGAAACTCCTGGTGTTCCAGCATCAGATACAAGTGAAATTATTGCACCACTTTTTAATAGTTCAGTAATTTTTGATAAACTTTTTCTTTCGTTGAATTTATGATACGGGATTAATTTTGATTTAATTTCATATTTTTCAAATAAAATTTTTGAAACTCTAGTATCTTCGCAGAGGATGTAATCTGAATTTTTTAGAATTTCCACAGCTCTAAATGTTATATCACCAAGATTTCCTATAGGAGTTGCCACCAAATATAACCCTTTTTTAATTTCTTTGTTGAGAGATTTAGAATTTACAATCATAATTCCAATTTAAATAATATAATATCATTAATATGTACAAAATTTTTAAAAATCTTACTTTAATATTCTTAATTATTTTTTCAGTAAATTCAGGGGTTAATTCAGAAGAACAGAAAATTAAGATTGGTGTTTTGGTTCCTTTAACTGGTGATGATAAAGAGATAGGCAAATTAATTATTAAAGCCACAAGAATGGCTTTAAATGATATTAATGACAATACGATAGAGATATATCCTAAAGATACAAATTCTGACCCTAATACAGCACTAATATCTGCATTAGAATTAAAAAAAATGGGTATCAATATAATTATAGGGCCTGTGTTTCATAAAAATTTAACATACTTAGATGAACTAAAGGATATTACTTTTTTATCTTTGACTAATAAAACAATCGATCTACCAAAAAATGTGATTAGTACTGGTGTTAATGCATCATCTCAAGTTAATGCAATTAAAAAATTTGTAAAATTAAATGAAATAAAAAAAACAATTTTTTTAACTCCTGATCTTGATTATAAGTCAGAGATTAAAAAAGCGATTAAGCAGTCAAAAATAAAAATTTCTAAACATCACATTTATGATACTGAACCAACTAAATTAACTAAACAAATTGAGAAAATAACAAATTACAAAGTTAGAAAACAAAATGTGGTTGATGAAATTAAAAGAATAAAAAAATCAGATCTTAATGATGAGGAAAAAAAAAGAAGGATAAAAAAATTAGAAAAAATTTACACTATTGGAAATTTAAATTTTGATTCTATAATAATCTCTGATTTTGATGAAAGTCTTAAAAGTGTTATAACTTCACTACTTTATACAGATGTATCACCAAAAAATAAGTACATAATTACGTTTAATCAATGGTTTGATGAAAGTTTGTTTTTAGAAAAAACTTTACAACCAATTTACTATCCTTCAATAAATAAAAAAAATTTTGATAATTTCATTAAAAAATTTAATAATGAGTATAAAGAAAAACCAAATCACATAGCTTTATTGAGTTATGATTTAGTTGGTTTAATTTATTATTTAACAAAAAATAATAATTCATCAAAAATTAATAGTTTATTTGAAGATAAAAATTCTTTTAAAGGGAAAATTGGAATTTTTGACATTCAAAACAATAAAATAATTCATAGATTAAATTTTTATCAAATTGACTCTGGTAAACTTAAAGAAATTTTCTAATTTTCTTAAAAGCTTTGTATCGATGATCCATTTTATATTTTTCTGATAATCTCATTTGTCCAAAAGATTTTTTTTTGTTATTTGGAATAAAGATAGGATCATAACCAAAGCCATTTTTTCCTTTAGGTTTAGATGATATTGTTCCTTCTACTTTGCCTGTTACGCAAGCTATTTTCTTATTAAGGTTGCTGATTGATAGGGCACAAACAAAACGAGCCTTAATTTTTTTGTTCTTCCAATTTTTATTTTTTTTTTTTAATTCCTTATAAACTCTTTTAATTGCTTTACTAAAATCTGATTTTTTTCCACCCCATCTAGCTGAATATATGCCTGGCTGTTTATTTAAAAAATCAATCTCTAATCCAGAGTCATCTGCAAGACAAATTAAATTTGTTTTTTTTGAAAAATATTTTGATTTAATCAAAGAATTTTGCTCAAAAGTTTTGCCATTTTCTAATGGACTTTTGATTTTAAATTTTGATGTAGAAAATGTTTCTATATATTTAGGTAATAAACTCTTTATTTCTTTGAGTTTTCCCTCATTATTGGTTCCAATTAACAACTTTTTAATTTTTTTATTTTGCATCTAGAAATTTGGAATTTTCATACCATATAACATTGAATGGAAAAAGAACATAACCAAAATCTAGAAAAAAATACATCTGATGAAAAATCAGATGAAAAAATTTCTCCTAATACAAATGAAAGTTTAGAGAATAATAATGAGACACAAAACGAGGTAATTGAGAAAAGTTCTGAAGACAAAATTTTAGAGTTAGAGGACAAATTAGCAAGAACTTTTGCTGAAATGGAAAACCAAAGAAGAAGATTTGAAAAAGAAAAAGAAGAAGCTTTTGAATATGGTGGTTTTTCTTTTGCTAAAGAAGCTTTAAATTTAATTGATAATCTTGAAAGATCAAAACAAATTTTACAAAATGACGATACTTTGAAGGACTCTGAGGCATTAAAAAAAACTCTTGATCATTTTGATATTATTAATAAAGATTTAATTTCTATCTTTTCAAAAAATAATATTAAACCAATCGAAAGTTTGAATAAAAAATTAGATCCAAACTTACATCAAGCAATGATGGAAATAGAAGATGATCAAAAAGAACCAGGAATAATAATTCAAGAAATTCAAAAAGGTTTTACTATTAAGGACAGGTTATTAAGGCCAGCTTTAGTTGGAGTTTCAAAAAAAACTAGTAATAACGATAAAAAAAACGAAGAAAACAAAGAAAATTTGGAGAATAAATAATGATTGGATTAACTTGTAGATTTAAATTTAACCCCTATATGAAGGAAGAGAAACATTAATTATGAGCAAAATAATTGGAATAGATTTAGGTACAACAAACTCTTGTGTTGCTATCATGGAAGGTAGCCAGGCCAAGGTACTAGAAAATGCTGAAGGTGCAAGAACAACTCCTTCTGTTGTGGCTTTCACAGATGAAAAAGAAAAATTAATTGGCCAACCAGCCAAAAGACAAGCTGTAACAAATCCAGAAAATACAATTTTCGCAGTTAAAAGATTAATTGGGAGAAACTTTGAAGACTCAACTGTAAAAAAAGATATTCAAGCAGCACCGTTTAAAATTGTTAACTCTGAAAAAGGTGATGCTTGGATTGAAGCTAAAGGTGAAAAATATTCACCATCACAAATATCAGCTTTCATACTTCAAAAAATGAAAGAGACAGCTGAAAAATATTTAGGTCAAGCAGTAACAAAAGCTGTAATAACTGTTCCAGCGTACTTTAATGACGCTCAAAGACAAGCAACTAAAGATGCTGGAAAAATAGCAGGCTTAGAGGTTTTAAGAATCATAAATGAACCAACAGCTGCTTCATTAGCTTACGGTTTGGATAAAAAACAAAATAAAAAAATTGCTGTTTATGATTTAGGAGGAGGAACCTTTGATGTTTCTATTCTTGAATTAGGTGATGGTGTTTTTGAAGTAAAGTCAACCAATGGTGATACATTCTTAGGTGGTGAAGACTTTGATAATGCTGTAGTGGAATATTTAATATCGGAGTTTAAAAAAGATAGTGGAATTGATTTAAGATCGGATAAATTGGCTTTACAAAGGTTAAAAGAAGCAGCTGAAAAAGCTAAAATTGAACTATCTGCTGCTGAACAAACTGACATCAATTTACCATTTATAACAGCAGATAAAACTGGTCCTAAACACATCAATCTAAAGATGACTAGAGCAAAGCTTGAAGCTTTAGTAGAAGATTTAATTACTAGAACAATACCACCTTGCAAAACAGCTCTCAAAGATGCTGGTATTTCAGCAAGTGATATTGATGAAATTGTGATGGTTGGGGGCATGACTAGAATGCCCAAAGTCATTAATGAAGTTAAGAATTTTTTTGGCAAAGAACCAAATAAAAGTGTTAACCCTGACGAAGTAGTTGCGATGGGTGCTGCTATTCAGGCAGGTGTTTTACAAGGTGATGTTAAAGATGTTCTTTTATTAGATGTTACTCCACTATCACTTGGAATTGAAACTCTTGGAGGAGTATCAACTAAACTTATTGAAAAAAATACAACTATACCAACAAAAAAAAGCCAGGTATTTTCAACTGCAGAAGACAATCAACCCGCTGTTTCTATTAGAGTACTTCAAGGTGAGAGAGAAATGGCGACTGATAACAAATTACTTGGAAATTTTGAGTTAGTTGGAATAGCCCCATCACCAAGAGGGGTGCCTCAAATTGAAGTAACTTTTGATATTGATGCCAACGGAATAGTAAACGTTTCAGCAAAGGATAAAGGGACTGGAAAAGAACAAAAAATTCAAATTCAGGCATCTGGTGGCTTAAGTGATGATGAGATTGAAAAAATGGTTAAAGATGCTGAAGCCAACAAAGAAGCTGATAAAAAGAAAAGAGATTCAGTAGATGTAAGAAATCAAGCAGATACTTTAATTCATTCAACAGAAAAAAACCTAAAAGAACATGGCTCTAAAATTTCAGACGCTGAAAAAAAAGCAATTGAAGATGGTTCTGTTGCATTAAAAGATTCTTTGAAGGGTGAAGATATTGAAGATATCAAGAAAAAAACTGAGTCACTTGTTCAATCATCAATGAAATTAGGAGAGGCTATATATAAATCGCAACAAAGTGCAAAACCAGAGTCTAATAAAGATAATGGAAATGATGAAAAGGAAAAAAAAGACGATAATGTTGTTGATGCGGATTTTGAAGAAGTAAAAGACGATAATAAAGAAAAAAGCGCTTAACTAACATCTATTTGTCCAGGTTATATACATGGCTAAAAGAGATTATTATGATGTCCTGGGCGTTAATAAAAGTGCAAGTCCCGAAGAACTAAAATCTGCTTACAGAAAACTTGCTGTTAAATATCACCCAGATAAAAACCCAAATAACAAAGAAGCTGAAGATAAATTCAAAGAAGCTAGCGAAGCCTACGGTATACTCTCAGATAAATCCAAAAAGGAAAATTATGATAACTTTGGACACGCAGCTTTTGAAAATGGGGGCGGTGGACAAGGAGGATTTGGTGGGTTTGGAGGCTTTAGTGGCGCAGATTTTTCGGATATTTTCGAGGATTTTTTTGGAGATTTCGGTGGAGGAAGACAAAGTTCAAGAAATCGAAATTCTAATAATAGGGGATCTGACTTAAGGTATGATTTGTCAATTTCATTGGAAGAAGCTTACGCTGGAAAAAAACAGGATATAAAATTTTCGACCACTGAAAAATGCACTACTTGTAAAGGTAATGGGTCTAAACCAGGCTCCAGTGCTGATAGATGTTCATATTGTGGAGGTAATGGAAGAGTACGCTCAAATCAAGGTTTTTTTACTGTACAGCAAACTTGTCCTCAGTGTTCTGGTAGTGGAGAAGAAATTACTAACCCATGTTCTGCTTGTAGTGGACAAGGAAACAGTCAAACTTCCAAAAAAATATCAGTAACTATTCCTAAAGGTGTAGATGATGGAACAAGAATTAGACTTGCTGGAAAGGGTGAAGCTGGGATAAGAGGTGGAGCTAGTGGAGATTTATATCTTTTTATAAATGTCAATTCTCATGAGCTTTTCAAAAGATCAGATGTAAATTTATTTTTTGAATTTCCTATTTCAATAGCTGATGCTGCACTAGGAACTACGATAGAGATACCTACGATTGATGGAAAAAAAGCAAAAATTAAAATACCAGATGGAACACAAGATGGTAAACAATTTCGACTGAAAGGCAAAGGTATGCCGTTCATGCGAAGAGGAGATTATGGTGATCTTTACGTGCAAGTCAAAACAGAAGTGCCTGTATACTTAAACAAGGAACAAAAGGATTTATTAGAAAGATTTAGAAAAATTGAGAATGAAAAGTCCAATCCTAGTATCAAAAAATTTTTTCAAAAAGCTAAAAGTTTTTGGAATAGCTAGAAATGAGAATAGATCAGATTATCCCAGCAATCTTTTTGATAGCGGTTTTGATCTTAGTTCTTCCTGGCTTTTTACAGTCAAATAGTAAATCAAAACAATTTTTTAAAAATCTATTCATTTGGTCTGTAATTGTTGTATCTATTGTGCTAACTTCATATCTTATCTCTCAATGAAAAAAATAAATTTAGCAATAACTGGATGTATGGGTCGAATGGGCCAACAACTAATTAAGTCAACAAAAAAAAATAAAATCTTCAAACTAGTTGCACTTACAGAAAACAGATTAGTAAATAAAAAATTTAATGGAATTATTCCTGAGTTAAACTCGGTTAATGCATTTAAAAAAACAGATATAATAATTGATTTTACTGTCCCTAAATGCACTCTAGAAATATTAAAAGTAGCCTCTAAACTTAAGAAAAAAGTAGTAATTGGAACTACTGGATTTACCAGAAGCCAAGAAAGACAAATTAAAAAATATTCAAAAAGGATACCTATTTTAAAAGCTGGTAATATGAGTTTAGGCGTGAATTTATTAATGTATTTAACTGAGATTGCTTCAAAATCATTAAATGATAAATACTTAAGTAAAATATTTGAAGTACACCACAAATACAAAAAAGACTATCCATCAGGAACAGCCTTAATGCTTGGAAAAGGAATTGCAGATGGAAAGAATAAAAATTTATATAATTTAATTGGTAAAAAATTTTTAAATAAAAAGTTTTTTCCTTATGGAAAGAAAATTAATTTTAACTCAATTAGAAAAGGTGAAATTATTGGAAAACATGAGGTAAACTTCTCAAGTGGAAAAGAAATTATCACTTTAAACCATGAAGCCTTTGATAGAGCGCTTTACTCTGATGGAGCTTTGACTGCCTCTGAATGGTTAATAAAAAAAAAACCAGGATTATATTCTATGAGAGATTTGCTTAACTTTTTATAATGAATGAAAAACAAAAAGCAAAAATTATACTTAAAACTCTAAATAAAATTTATCCTAAAGCGCCAGTTCCTCTCGAAAGTAAAAATACTTTTACATTATTAATCTCTGTACTGCTTTCAGCACAATGCACTGATGTTAATGTTAATAATGTAACAAAAAATATATATCCAAAGTATTTTAAACCGGAACACTTTGTAAAATTAGGAAAAAAAAAAATTGAAAGATTAATTAAAAAAATTGGTATTTTTAGGATTAAGGCAAAAAGTATTCACTTAATGTCAAAACAAGTTTTAGAAAAACACAATGGAAAAGTACCTAAAACTTTTGAAGAGCTTGAAAAACTCCCTGGTGTTGGTCATAAAACGGCTAGTGTTGTAATGTCCCAGGGTTTTGGATATCCAGCTTTTGCAGTTGATACTCATATTCATAGACTTGCACAAAGATGGGGTTTAACAAGTGGAAAAAATGTGGTTCAAACCGAAAAAGATTTAAAGCGAATATTTCCTAAAAAAACTTGGTCTAAACTTCATTTACAAATAATTTTTTATGGCAGAGAGTATTGTAAGGCAAGAGACTGTTATGGTTTAACATGTAAAATATGTACTACTTGCTACCCAAATAGAAGAAAACCTGTTATTACCAAAAAAGCTTAATATGAAAATTCTAGGAATAGGAAATGCAATAGTAGACGTCATTTGTAAAGTGGATGATAGTTTTATTAATGAAAATAATCTCACTAAAAGTACAATGAAATTATTTTTTGATGAAAACGAATTCAAAAAATTATTAACCAATATTAAAATAGAAAAAACTGTTTCTGGTGGCTCAGTAGCAAACTCAATAGTTGGCATTTCTCAACTTGGTGATGATGTGGGTTTTATTGGTAAAGTTTCAGATGATGATTTGGGTAACAAATATGAAGAAGGTTTAAAAAGAGAAAATGTAAAATATTTTTATTCAAAAAAGAAAGAAGAATTACCGACAGGTACTTGTTTAATACTGGTTACTCCAGATTCTGAAAGAACAATGTGTACTTTTTTAGGGACAGCTGGAAAGATAAATGAAAATGATGTTAGTTCTGATGCAATTAAAAAAAGTGAGATAATATTTTTAGAAGGTTACCTATGGGATGAGGGTGAACCTAAAAAAGCATTTGATAAAGCAATTAATAGTGCAAACAAAGTGGCTATGTCACTCTCAGATCAATTCTGTGTAGACAGACATAAACCTAATTTTTTAAATTTAGTAAAAAACAAACTAGATATAACTTTTGCTAATGAACAAGAAATTATATCTTTGATTGATGCAAAAAATTTTGACGAAGTTATAAATTTTTCAAAACAACTTAATAAACAAGTTGTTATCACTAGAGGTGAAAAAGGTGCAGTTGCTGTTAATGGTGAAGAAATTATTGAAAATGATGTACATAAAAGCCTGAAAATAGTAGACCTTACAGGAGCTGGTGATCTTTTTGCTGCTGGATTTTTACATGGGTACATTAATAAATTATCA
>Ga0315315_10000730_pt1 | contig 28695 bp, 25 predicted proteins | sample M140m3416metaG_FD_203699 | JGI IMG/M metagenome (GOLD analysis project Ga0315315, IMG submission 203699) | Ammonia-oxidizing marine archaeal communities from Monterey Bay, California, United States - M1 40m 3416 | ecosystem: Environmental > Aquatic > Marine > Intertidal zone | place: USA... | reverse complement strand
AAAGTCGTCCTTATGAAACAATCTACAACGAGACCATTATGTTTTTAACATTAGGTGCTATTCTTATTGGTATCCAAACTTCAATACCATCAGTTGTTACCAAAAAAACATATCCAGGTTGTGTTCGGTCATTTTCTGGGTTTCCGTTTGATGGAGATGGTGATACTAGCGGGTTAGCCTATATTGCATGTGTAGCACGTAAAGGAACAACTACAACGGGCGTATGGAGTGTTATTAGACGCAAATCTCCAGAAAATATTATGAAGTCTGTTAGAGGATTTATTGAAAATTATTATCTAACTAACACAGAGGTTGTATCTAAAATACATACTAAACGTGAATATTTGTTGGAACATCCCGAAGACACCATACCTGATGAGAATCGTGTGGAACAATGGAAAACTTTTATACCACCTTTACGAACAATACGCTTACCACGGTTAGAGCCTATAGCTAATGGTTTCCGTGAGTTATTGATTTCTGATATAAAAATGGGTAGTTCAGCACAGTGGAGTAAGATAGATGTTATTCAGGGAAAAATTATCCAGTTTTCATTAGCATTTCAGCTAGGCATTCAACAAACTATTGACGAAATAAAGAACCATCGTGAAGGTATTGATGAATTATTCCTTGATGAGTTTGGCAGTGAAAGTTTGGGAAAGACTCAAATTGAATATTTTTCAAAACTTAATGGTGACATTCCACGTAGTGAAGCGGTAATTCATGGTTTGCAATCAACTATATCTGATGTAAAACGCTTATCTCGTGGTCATACTATTTACTGTGATATAAATGATAAAAATGCACGAGCCTCTCTTACTACTGGATATAGTGAAGTTACAATCTATCGTGCATTTATTTCGATTTGTCGCTTCAATAGACAAGATATATTAGATGACAATTTATCAAATATTTGTGGTGGAAAACCAGACAATTTTTCTAGTTCTGATCCCATATTAGAGAAGATTCGAAAACTAAAAGATGCTGGAAAAGTATATGATGAAACATATTTATATAAACTATTACGAACAAGTGGTGAAAAAAATCAAATAATTCCACAATATGACAAAGGTATAGTTACACAAGTTCAACGTCTTCGTAATGTAATTTCACAATACTCTGACGAATTATCTGATAAACAAGACCATATGGCAGAGATTATGCGTCATTTAGATATTGTATTGGACACTTTTGACTATGACACATATCGATCGTCTCCTGAAGTGCGCACATTACGTAATGCATTATCAAAACATAATGAACATATGCGAAATACTATTTCTACTTTTATTCTTGACCATATGGCAATAGCACCAGCACACGTAAGATCTATGAACACCCTTTTGAACAGTCTCTCTTCTTGGCAGGAAGACGACTCAGAGTTTGATGATAAATCTAGCGTATATTACAACTTATTTGCATTTATCAATACGTACATTCAAAACATGGCTATTGTGTTTCCAAGTATAATTCGACATAAAATACTACATAATAATACTACGAATTATTCTACAGCTAAGCGTAATAACTGGTCACGTAAAGCAATAGATGCGATTAATAATAGCGTCGAGAAAGAATATATAACTTTAGAAGAGTTTTATAATGAACAAAGTATTGTAAATATATTGGATAACATAGAAAAAGAATGCAAAGTCGTAATGAAAATGGCAGAACATACCCCATACTTCACAGAGATACCACAATCCAAAGACAATAAACATGCACCTATTGTTTCTGTATTAGATAAAACAACATGTAAGATGCTTTTCGAATATTATATCCTGACAACAATGAATACATATGTTGAACTATCAAATGATGATAGATTACTTAACTTAGATTCTGAAAAGAGTGAATATACTACAGAAGACTTAGCACAACGTATTGAAAGTGACATTCCATCTATTGATCCTAGTATTTACATGAGTGATATGAACAACATGAAACGCAATACTGCAAAATTACTGTATCAATATGTGGATATTATGCATAAGCATAAGGATATAGTTCAACAATCGTATTTCAGTATTATGGATACAAACTTTAAGATTCGAGAGGGAGAAAAAGCACTTATTACGGGTCGATTAGAAAGTATGGCAGAGCAAGCTGACCGCGATTTGGATAATATCATGAAGGCAAATAAGCAGGGAGTATGGAGTAAAGGTTTACAAAAGAGTTTGAGATTTCACGTGAAAGAATCGTATGATGATGAGCGTGAGTTTATGGATACAATGCAAGAGGTTGAGAATCATATTCGAAATACCAATCGCAATGTAACCGATGAAAACTTTGTCCAGTATCAAGATGATTATTTAGACGATATGGAACACTTAGAACACGAGAATGAAGAGCGTGACATATCACGAGTTAGAGGTGATGATGCAGATGGAGATCCATACGGTGATGAATATGAAGATGAAGATTTCTAAAGAGAGAAATAACAAGTCCTGACGCCCGCTTTTTTATCGAAGTAAAGTACAGTACCTGTCCTTCAATGAATCAGAACGACATTATAAAAAACCCCACTTACTTTGCTATATTTCTTTTCACTGGTCTCTTTCTAATTTTTATGTATGGGGCTCCTCATTTATTATTTGAAGAAGATGGGAGTATTCGTCAGTTTGGGGTAGGCTTTAGAAAAAAGACAATCTTACCTATATGGATGGTGTCTATTGTCTTAGCTATATTATGCTACTTATTTGTACAATTTTATTGTTTAAAACCTATACTATAATACTGTGGTTTAGATGAATAAATTATTTTCATAATGTTAAAAGTTAAACATAACACGATAATCGTGTTATATTTTACGTATAAACAATCAGACTAATATTTAACTAGTATAGGTAACTGATTCTTTCTTTTTGATTTTTGCATTTTTTGCATCTTGAGTTTTATTATGCGTGTCCATACGTTTTGTAATTTCTGCAACCGATGTTGCACATGGTAACTCTGCAATATTTGATTTTACAACAGTCACCAGAAGAATTGTGGTATAGAGATACCAACAAGCCTCTCCTATATTGTCCTTTAGAACCACATTCTCTAAAAGTTTCTCTTTTAGTTCTTGGTGACTAGATTTTTCTTGTAATTCTGGTCTGATAAGGGGTGTAATTGTTTCCCAGAACTCACTGAAATTAGTAGGAGTAATCTGATTTACTAATAGTGAAGTGTTGCCAATGATCTTCACAACTGCGCCAGCAGCTTTGGTTAACTCCTCCTTAGCGCTACTATCCTTAGGATCTTTATCTGGGATATCATTAATTTGTGAGTTTGTTTCACTGGAACCAAGAAGTTTAACTAGAATATCATTAGATGAACTCGCTACAGCGTAATATCCTAATACATTAGAAAAGGCTCCTTTAAATCCAGGAAAAACTAAAAGAGCGACCATGACACTTCCCATGATAAATGCCCAAGGAAAGAATGTCGCGCTAAAAACTTTTCCAAAATTACTCATAAGATTTCCATGACACTTAGATTGGTAACCAAGAGCGTTGAATAAGATTTGAATTGTAAGAACACATATAAAAAGGATACCTACTGAACTATAGGTATTGTTAATGATAGAAGACATCTTTTGGGGATCGTCAAGGATGTCCAATGTCATAACAGGCTTAAGGTACATGAAATATAAAATATACAGTATAATAGAGAACGTGATAGCTTGAGTACTATTATCCGTTGATTCGGCTTTTCCCGCTGACATAGTGTTGTGTCTATTTTACCAAGATATAATAAAAGCAAGGTGTACTACACAACATGAATTCATTTAATGAGTTTTCCGAAGTACCTAGATTGGTTGAACCCGGAACACGATACTTCCTAGGTGAAACATTAAATAATTGTGCTGCATTTAAAAAAAAATATTATAATGACATGTTGAATTGGTCAGTTGCATGTATTCTCATTTGTATATTTGGTATATTACTCTATTACAAATATAAGGGTAAGCCCACACCGTCACAGAAAATGCTAAAGGATAGAGAAAAACAACACTACGTTCTATCACGTATTCAAAACTATCAAGAAGCTAAGAAAGCACAATCACATGCAATCATTACAGGATTACCGTCATGGGAAAACGAGTATGATACAGTGTAAAAAAATAATCGTATACTACATATACCCAAGATATGACTACGAGAAGTTCTTCGACAACACTATCTAGCCCCACTGTAGGAGATGAAAGTTATCAGGATGATAAAGTAGAAAAATATACAGATGCACTGCATAGGTATTACCAACTTAAATCTAGATATGAGCAAGGTATATCTGCAAAAAAATCTACTATTAAGAGGATGCACAAGTCAAATCGAGAGAGACGAGATGCCTTTCGCAGGTTTACACCAATGTGTGTTAGTTGTGGTAGGAATGTAGGAAGCAATTTCATATCTACATCCAATGCTGATGAAACAACACATGTAGCTAAATGTGGAGATACACAAAACTCATGTCAATTAGATATTGAACTAAAAACCGGAACACCTTTTAATATTCGTAAGTTACGCGCATCTGAAATAGAAAAAATGAACAATTATGGTAAAAATATTATTCGTTTAACAAATGACGGTATATTTGGATATATGGATGGAGATAAAGTTATCGAATTACACGAAACATACGAGCAAGAACGTATTGTAAATGAAACTATTAAAAAGAAACGTGATGAAATTATGGAAGATCGAGATGAGGTTAGCGAGATTGAAACGGCTTATAATAATGCATCTCTTGCAGATAATACTAAAAAACAGAAAATAATTCATAATAATATTGATCTATTGAATCAACATATAGCAACAATCAAGTCTAATATGGAAGAATACTCGAGAACAGGTAACAAACAGTTTATACGTGATAGCATCACGTTATATACAAATGAAATGAGAGATAATCTTAATCATTTAAATACTCTTAAATATGCACGCATGGAAGTAGAAGTTACTAGTCTAAAACCTCTTATATTTACTCTTTATCAAGAGGTTGCTACGATTCAAACTTGGTTATTAGATGACATTAAACCACAAATAGTAAAGTTTTCTGTTGGTAAAAGATTGACAGTTCCAGAAATAAACGAGAACGAAGAAGAGTTTGTCCCTCCAGCAATTCCAGATATAAGTTCTACAGAATTAGATACAACTAATACGATTATCCCAATAAATACAGAAGATTTAGATGTGAATGAAAATGCGATATCAGATATACCTGTAACCGAACTAGAAGAGGTTGACCCAACTGCCGAATCCGATGCCGAATCCGATGCTGAATCCGATGCTGAATCCGATGCTGATTCTGATGATGAGCCCACTACCTTACCGCGTATAAATATAGGTGATACTGTTGATACATCTTCCGATGATTCATTTATTCCACCTCCGCCTCCGATAAGTGATATGGAATTAAGTAGTTCTAATGAAGGATTTATCCCACCACCTCCACCTATTGATGAAATAGAAGACAGTAGTTCTGAGGGTTATGTTCCTGCTCCATCACCGTCAAAAGAAGAAATAGAAGATACTAGTGAAAATAATTAATTATCTTGTTATAATATATATTTACGATGCCAAGTATCATAAGACAAGATATGGACGTACAAAAAGTTGCCAACAAAAGAAAAAATGGAAATGATTCTCCAATATCTGTATCTGAATCAGTAAGCACAACAACCAGTCCAAGAGGTACAAAAAGTCCAAGAGGTATGAAAATGTCACTTTTAACACCAGACGAAGCAGATGATAGATTAAACGCATATAGGAGTGGTGACGATTCGGTAAAATTACCATCACCTATTAAGCTATTAGAAGATGAACGAAAAAAAATACATCCCAGTCTTTTAAACACGTGGGACAAACACCCAGAGCAACGTGAACATCTTCATCAAAGAAGTAAGATTATATACAGACTGGAAAAGGATAGAGAAGAATTGGAGATACGAAAAAAAGAAGCCCATGCGAAAGCGCATATGGAATATCTAGCAAAATTAGATCCAATTGATAGACCTGCAAATATAAAGAAGCATGGACAACTTGATGACCCATATACTGCATACTACGGAAGATACATGGCAGATGACATAAAAGGCCATAAAGAAATGGAAGAAGATGGTCTTACATTTGGGGGTAAAAAGCATAAAACCAGAAAAAATAAAAGAGTAAAAAAGCATTATAAGAAGAGCGTTAAAAAATCTAAGAAGACTATTAAGAAATCTAAGAAATCTAAGAAATCTAGAAAATCCAAAAAATCCCGTAAGTAAATGTATAAAGCATAGAAGCGCATTACGCATCTATGTTTTACTGAGTAGTTATATCTTATGCCATATATGTCACACCGCAATTACCAGATACAAAATGTAGGATATTGTATTTTTCCTCAAAGACTGTAAGGTCGTAATTGTAGTCATATATCCGCCATGTTGGTTTATTGATAGCTACAAGTTCTCCAGTGTCAGGATCGCAAATGGCTAGTGTTTGTGCATTAGGGTCTAGAGGAGGAACAATAGTAGTAATTTCAAGTTCAATAGATTCAAATGAAGAGAAGTTTGAAGCACCACTGGGCTGACCAGAATATGGGGTATCGTTCAATGAAAAATTATAACAATATAGCCCGTCTTCTGCATTTCCAGAGTTTCGTCCATATTTTTCAGCGTATTCAAATACTGCAGATGTTTGCGTATTCTCACGATAATTGCCATCATAAAGTATAGCCATACTTTCTAGAATATCACGCGTATTTGAAACTTTAAAATCGCCTGTCAAATACCAACCTGTCTGCATTCCATTTGCGTTTACTCCAGGTGCGATATATAGTTCTTCGATATTTCCATTAGGATGAACACGCATAATCGGGTGTGTAAGTGTGGTATAATTACTAATTGTTGTTGTTGGTGCGGGAGTAATATCGTATGGTATATAATTATATGGCCAGTTAGTACGATTTGCCCATTCATTGCGCATATGAATATCATTACGTTTGAATGCGAACATAAGACCAGATGTTAGTCCATGTGTATCTAGTTCAACCTTTTTTGAACCGGCAACATCTTTTACGATATGCTCACGCACCTGTTTAATTAGGTATTTCTGCTCTTTTGCTGCAAATAATCTTTGTTCATCTTTTGACAAAAATCCGTATGTGCATATAAGATGCACATCTGCGTTCCATCCTGTTCGTTTATCATCATACGAGTTTTGTTCTAATGCTACATCGGGAGGAGTTTGTAAAAAACGATGAAATTGCATGTATTCTAGATTAAAATTAGGGGCAACATATGGATAGTTATGTTCATAATCTAGAACGTCACGAATCTTAAATAATTGTTGGATAGGGCGAAATGTTACATGTATATGCATTTCATTGTACTGAAGACTTACTAAAGGAACTGAGTTTTGAGTTTTCATACAAAACCATGCATTAATAGGGATAAGCAATTGTTTTCCTCGAATAGATGGTTCTGCGCCATTTGGAGATTCAGTGAAAAAAGCATTGGGATATACATTTACACGTGTTCCACTGTTGGCAGGATCATTAATTTCAGGAATATGTCCTGTCATACGATAGAAAAGTTCTCGTTTATCTGCTGGAAAATCACGTTGAACCATTGAAAGTAGATATTCACCACTGTATTCCTGTATGGTAAAGTTTCCGCATGTTATGGAAATATTAGCAATCATCATAGCTCCTAAGTAATCAATCCATTTGTATTCGTAAGGTATCCATACTCCAGTATTCTTAATAGGGTCAATATCGTTTGTCTTGGGTGGCATAATAGGAGACCAGATATGTGGTAAATTAACAGCAATATATGTGTCCATAAGAAGGTCTCCATATCGTGGTATTTTAAATGACATTTTTGTCTCTTCACTCATTCGAAGCGAACGCGCACCTTCAAAATCTACACGGAACTTCTGTAGCGAAAAGTTGGTATATTTACTATAAGCAACCTTGAAAAAGGATTTGCTTGGGTTACCCGTGAGAATAGTATCTTTATCCCCATGTTTTGTAAGTTGCATAAGTGCTCCTGGCATATCTTCTAGTTATTAGTGTACTTGGATATAAATATTTATATACTTGTAGTAATGACTACATATTGTCTATTAATTGCTTACTTATTTCGCAGAAATGACGTATGATTCTTTCGCCTGTGGGTAAAATAAAAAATATTTTGGTACGGTAGACAGACAACACACCTGAAAATGCCGGATACTACACCTGATCCAATTGGTATGCTCAAAAACATGAAAAAGGAGACCATAACAGGATTTTTATATTTTATCATGTGTCTCATTATCATCTACCTAATTTGGTGGTTTTATTCCATGTCTACAAAAGAATCGACTACATGTAAGAAGTTTAATACTTTATACGGTAAGATAAATGGAAAAATTAGTTCTGCATATACTTCTTCAAATAATGACGATTTTGATTATATGTTCCGTGACTACTATATTAAGACCGCTTATAACTGTTGCAGTACTGGTGATTACAAAAACGGAGTTGTATCAACCTGTGCATTAAAGAGTGTTTTAAAGCAGGGAACACGTGCATTAGATTTTGAGATATACTCGATAGACAATGAACCCATTGTTGCTACTTCAACTGTGAAAAATAATTATGTTAAAGAGAGTCTTAATAGTATAACTTTCAATGAAGTTATGAATATGTTAGTTAGTTATGGTTTCGCTTCTGGTTCAGTTCCTAACCCATTAGACCCTATTGTAATTCATATTAGGTTTAAAAGCACAAATATTGCAATGTATAACAATCTTGCAAAAATATTTAAGAGTAATGCTAAGCGTCTGCTTGATTCATCCAAATATGGTAATGAGAACAATCATGAAAACTTTGGAAAAGTTCCTCTTCAGAACTTGATGGGGAAAATTGTTGTAATTGTAAATAATAACAATAGAACATTTGCAGATGTCCCAGCATTGTATAAATATGTTAATATGGCTAGTGGGTCTATACTAATGCGACAACTAACACTAAATGAAGTGGTCAATAATCCTAATACTCAAGAATTAACTGAGTATAATAAACGTCAAATGACAATATGCATCCCTAATGAGTTTGACATATCTCCTTCAAACCCCAGTTCTATTCTTTGTCGAAACTTAGGCATCCAAATGGTTGCCGTGCGCTACCAAGAACCCGATGTTAATTTTGATGAACAAACACAGTTTTTCAACAAAGAGAACCATGCGTTTGTGCTAAAGCCTGCCAAGTTTAGGTATATCCAAAAATGTGTTCCTATTCCTAAGAAACAAGACCCAGCATTATCATTTGCGCCTAAAAAATTGGCAGGACCTTTAGGTAACAAATACACTATGTAAATAAGGGATAATGACAATATATCAATAATCATGTAATATTTCTTTTCGTCGTATAATGTATATTATACGTCAAATAGAACACCAATTATATGAAGTTCCGACATCCTAATTGTGATTCAAAAATGACATTTCAAGAATGCGAGATGGCAATCTTGCGCGCGGCGGTGGACAAGGCGGGGCAGGTACAATCCAAACGTGTAGTGAACTCCATAGAGGTTCAAAAAATGATCTCCATTGTAGAACAGTTTCTTCGCAGAAAGCGGCTGGTATGCTATGGAGGCACAGCCATTAACGCACTACTACCCAAACACGATAAGTTTTATAATAAGGATACAGATCTTGCCGACTACGATTTTTTCAGCAAAAACCCAGTAAAGGATGCGAAAGAACTAGCAGACATATTCTACAAAGCAGGGTTCGAAGAAGTGGAAGCGAAATCAGGGCAACATCATGGCACATATAAGGTGTTTGTTAATTTTATCGGTATGGCTGACATCACCTACTTAAATAAAGACATATTCGACACCCTACAGAAAGAAGCGCATACGGTAGGAGGCATTCTATATTGCCCTCCCAACTACTTGCGTATGTCTATGTACCTCGAACTATCACGACCCGAAGGAGACGTGAGCCGATGGGAGAAGGTTTTGAAGCGTATTTCTCTCTTGAACAAACATCATCCTCTCAAAAAATTGGATTGTGAGCACACATTGTTTCAACGAAAACTATCTTCAGCCACACAGAAATTAGTAGACGACAAAACACTTTATAATATCGTTAAAGACACCCTTGTTGGAGAAGGTGTTGTATTTTTTGGGGGGTTCGCTATATCTACTTACTTAAAATACATGCCGCAACATGTGAAACAAAAATTAGAAAACATACCCGATTTCGATGTATTTTCAGAGGATGCCAAGACAACTGCAACTATTCTTAAGGAGCAATTACACGCAGAAGGAATAAATGGTGTAAAAGTTTGTCGTAAAGAAGGAGTCGGTGAAGTGGTTTCACCACATTACCAAGTCATGGTCAACGATCTGGATACGGTCGCATTCATTTACGAACCAATGGCATGTCACAACTACAATAAGATCCAGATTGATGGGTCCCCAGTTCAGATTGCAACTATCGATACCATGCTTAGTTTATACCTTGCCTTTTTGTACTCCAAGAGAGAATACTATAACTTAGATCGTCTGTTGTGTATGGCTAAATTCCTCTATGAGGTACAAGAGAAAAATCGATTGAATCAAAAAGGAGTACTTAAGCGATTTAGTATAAACTGCTATGGACGACAAGAGACTATTGAGGACATGCGTGCAGAAAAGACAATTATGTTTAACAAATTAAAGTCCGACAGAACATCCAAAGAATACCAAGAATGGTTCTTGAAATATAGACCTGATAACACAACTATATCTAAAAAACTAGTTATAAAAAGTTCGTCAAAGAAGAATAAAACAAAATCGTCACAAGGTACACGTAAGAATAAAAAGACACGTTCAAATAAAAAGAAGACCCGTTCTACTAGAAAGAAAACACAAAAAGATCGTGTAGCTATATACTTAAAAAAAGTAATAGGCTTCAAGTAATTAACAGTTAATAATAATATATAGAAATGTCGTATATTTCTATATATGGATTTTACAAAACAATTGCCATTTGTAAGTATATGTACACCAACTTTTAATAGACGACCTTTCTGGAAAATGGCCATAAAATGTTTCGATGATTATGATTATCCCAAAGATAGAATGGAATGGATCATTATTGATGACGGAACAGATAAGATAGAAGATTTAGTATCACATATACCACAAGTTAAATATTTCAAGTATGATACCCAAATGGTATTAGGTAAAAAACGAAATCTTATGCATGAGAAAACAAAAGGGGATATAATTATTTACCAAGATGATGATGATTATTATCCACCAGAACGTGTTTCGCATGCAGTATCTACACTAATGAAAAATACAGATGCATTATGTGCTGGAATTACAACCATCTATGTGTATTTTAAACATATATCACAGATGTATAAGTTTGGACCATATAATCCCAAACATGCAACTGCGGGAACGTTTGCATTTCGTCGAGAATTATTACAACAAACCAGGTTTAATGACGAGAAGGCTCTTGCGGAGGAAGGAGAGTTTTTGAAAGGTTTTACGATTCCACTTGTTCAACTAAATCCATTAAAAACTATATTGGTATTTTCACATATTCATAATACATGCGATAAACGAGAACTTCTTGCGTATGCACCAAATCCTACATGTAATCCAGTTTCTGATATTAAAGTAGATAGTATCATAACAAATAAAGACATATTTCAGTTTTTCATGAAAGATATTGATACTATGCTTGAAGAGTACGAACCCGGAGATCCAAAACATAAGATAGAAATGAATAGACAATTAGCTATACTTAAGGAAACCCAGTTTAAAAGAATGGATGAACAACATAATAAACAAAAAGAAAATGAACTACAGAGTGCTATGAACAAAATCATAGTTGACACTGATAAACGTGTTCATGAAGAACGTGCGAAAGCAATCAAATTTATGGTTCAAAATAAGAAGATGTTACTTAAAATACGAGAATATGAAGAAAAACTTGGTATAAAATTAGAAGACGCATTTAAGAATGAGGTATAATTGACAACAATGTACATATTATAACCTGTACATTGTATAAGAAGAATGATTTCCAAGTATCTATCTATTTATACATTTATCATTAGTTTAGCAATTGGTCTATTTGTCGTATATATATGGGGTCCAGAAGAACATGTCGTGTTTGTATATCCTACACCAGAGAACGCATCACGAATTCAATATAAGGATAATGCTAACAATTGCTTTACATTTAAAGCATCTGAAACAGATTGTCCCACTGATGAAGCCGAAATAAGTAAAATACCTATTCAAAAATAGAAGGGTGTATAATAAACTGGAAAATACATAATATATCTATACTATATCATGCATTTGTCAAAGTTTGTTCAATCTGAAACAGGCAGACATATTATGTCGGCTATTTTAGGATTTGGATTTGCGACCCTTTTTAGAGTAGCATGCACAGAACGTAATTGTATTATTTTTAAAGCTCCGGATATGAATAATATAGATGGAAAGACATTTAAGCATGGTAATAAGTGTTACAAATTCACACCCGAAACTAACAAATGTTCGAAATCCGTTAAAACAGTTACTTACTAAGCTTATAGATGTTGGTGTGCGTAATCTAGGAATACAAACTATGTGAACACAAAGTAGATTATGTCAAACATTGCATCATTGCCGACTGATCCTGCTGGTGGGGGGTCAATCGGAGGAAATGTCCAATTAAGCGCAGTAGAACAAAATAAGGTTATTAGCAATATGCAAGCAAGTGTTAATGCGCAAATGGGCTCGGGACAACCAGCTAATCAACCAGTAGAGTTGTCTCAATCGACAATTGCAGAACTCGTGTCAGGAATTCAAAAAATGTCAAATAGCGGCAATACATCACTTCCAAGTAAAGATGTACCTATGTCAGAATCAGAAGTAATTATAGATGAAACAGTCAAACCCAATTATGTTCCCGCGTCTGATAATACTGATTATATTAAAGATTATATATCGAATGACACTATTTTACACGACCACGAAAAGACGGAACTAGCAACAAAAAGAGTTGAAGATATGTATGACGAACTCCAGACACCTATTCTTGCAGCCATACTTTATTTTATGCTTCAACTTCCAGCTGTTAAAAAATACGAAACAAAGTTTATTCCAGGTTTGTTTAACACTGACGGAAACATCAATCTGTATGGTGTTCTTTTTAATAGTATTATTATGTTTTCTATATTGTTCATAGTAAAACGCGTTCTAAACTCAGTATAATATATCGTTTCTTTTTACGTAACGTAATTACGTAAAAAGTTTTCCCGATTACCTGATTCGAACAGGTGACCCTTTGATATCCAGGATACACATAGTATCAACCACTACAGTCAAATGCTCTACCAACTGAGCTAAATCGGGAGTAGGCTATTGCCTATTATATAACTATAATATGTCTTTATATACCCTAATTATATGTATTATATATTTTCGATACATTGAATATGTGTAACGACATCGAAAATAACATGAATGAAATCATTATACCTGAAATTACCAAAAAAGATGTTAGACAACTTAATGATATCTATTTTAAAAGAATATCTGAAGTACAACTTCCAGATATCCAGTATGATAATGATGATGAAATTGACCAAATACAGGAAAATATGATATATAAAGAATTTAGATATAACGAGTTGATCGATGAACATGTAAATATTATTGAAAAACTGACGTTGAAAGTCTCTCATTATAATTGCATGAAAAGTACGCACAAACATCCATTCACATCAATGGAACAGATTCAACAATATTTACAAAATAGAATAACCAAACGACTATTTTATTTTAACGAGATAGAACCTTTATTGACAAAGGATAAAGAGAACTTATTTGAAGTCATTTCTGTATTAGAGACTGATGAACAAGCTCAATTTAATTGGTAAGTTTCTTTTATTATTATTCTACTGAATCATCGATTGTTTTAGTAAGTCACTATAGTCCCACTGACCCCATTGGATCCATTGATGATTTCATAGCAGCTGCTGGGTTCATTGACGCATATATTTTGGCAATTTTACCTAATATATCTGGGAATCCGGCACGCTTTTCTTCTTCATCTTTGTAGGGTTGTTCGGGAATAAGATCACAATTACGTTGACTATTGGTATAACCTATAAGTTCGTCAGTAAAATTATCACATGCCGATATCTTATATTTATGATATACCTTAGTAAAATATGACATGGCAATAACTGCGAAAATACCCGATAATAACCATTGTGTTCCCATTGTAGAATAGATATCAATAAGCATATAAATTGTCATAACAATCATTATGATATGTCGATACACCTTAAAGGTTAATTTCATCTGTTCTATCAAGAAAAACTTTTCCTTCTTTTTTGACGTTGTTTTGTTGGAAAGCTTACATGCATTTTCTTTTGCTGCAGCTTGTTCTTCAGGACTTGGTGTCTTTTTATCGTCATCACCATCATCAGCACCATCCGCACCACCAGTTTGCGGCGTATCTACATCAGATTCTGTTTCTGAACTAGTATCTTTTTCTGATTCGGCCTTAGAACTCATGGCTTTGTCGATTTCACTCTTTTTGGAGTATAACAGTTCTGGCTTTGTTAAGAAAATACTCAATCCTAATACAATAACAACTACAAATCCTGCGCCACAAATAATTGGAAGGCCGCATATAACAAGAAGGATCACTAATACAGTAAATGGAGACGAGGGCCATGTCCAAATACCATTATCATATGTCCATTTTTTCTTAGTAGGTTCCTCCTTAGTAACTTCACCCAATTCAAGTAACAATCCCCAATTGGTAATTGCACTAATAACAAATACAATAAATGAACAAATTGCTGCAAGTTGGAATATGATGGGAATTATGGTAAATGACATAAACATAATAAACCATTGGGGAAACCAAGAGTTTATAAACCCATACATACTATTGTGCATTGAGTAATAGGTAACTGCAGCAGAACCCATACATGACCCAAAATAATATGTCATATTACTTGAATTAGCACCTATTGTCCAGTTACGAATAGTCCTTAACAAGATAGAATCTTGATAAATAGCTAAGTTATCTTTTAATGGAAATGTTGCTTTGATTGATTTATCTACGCCTTTAACTGAAGTAGTAAGGAAATCCATATGAATTTGTTCCATCTCAATATCCTTATCTGTATATGGGGCAGTTGAGGAACAGGTTGGTAAAATCCCACTTTGAGCTAATCGACATTGTTGAATACAAATAATACCAAGTATAATATGTAAAACCAACTTTACACCACTTTTTGCTACTGCTTTACTAAGGTCTATGAACCTATCTTTCAAAGGAGGTGTTTTATTACTTTTACTCTTTACCCGAGATGAACTAGATGATTTTGTCATAGATATTCGTACGTACTATACTCGAATATAATTATTTGCTTAGCCAGACACGTCATTCTATTGAGAACTATTAGACAGATATTGTAATAATCATTATTATTGCTACATAGATAATCCGATAACATCCTCATCTCCTGCCATTATAGAAGAACTGATATTATCAGTCACATCAGTAACATGTTTGTCTAAATAACGGTCAATCCTACTAATATCTAATTTAGTTATATCATAATTATCATAAAGAGTTGTTCGACAATCACTATTCTCATCATGATTTAATGTTCTAAAAAACAAGAACATATCCTTTTTATCCATTCCTATCTGTTGACACATATTATGAATAAAGGTTGAGTTGTTATATTCAGTTGAATACTTTGTTAATACCTTTGTAAAACGTACACTATTCAAAGTAGTATCTAATGAAAAATCAGATATGTTATTATGTAAAAGATGACTGTTATAAAATGTTTTCATAAGTGAGCTTAACTCATTAAACTGCCATATCTGTTTTTGAAATGTAATTCGGTCTATATAATCTGAATAGCACATATTACTAAGAAACTGTAAATACATCATAACTGCATCATTCTTATTTTTAATCCTCTCTAGAATATCAATCACATTTTCATGCCATAATAACCCAACAATTGTACGGTCTGTCTCGTTCATAATAATATTATGTTCATCAATTGCGTACGATGTAGAAAACAACTTTGTTGTTATTTGTTTTGTATCATCATTACAACATTTTGGAAACATTGTTGTCTTTAACATACCAATAGTTATCCGCTTTGGACATTTCATATATATGCTATGTAAAGTTGAAATACGACGCATATCTCCCTGAATATTGTTTGCTATATATGTTTTACATTGTAAGTTAATACTTGGCATGATAGTTTGAAGTATCGATTGTATCTGTTGAGAAGAAATACGAGGAAGCTCACAAACCATGCACACTTTCATAAGCTCTTTGATTTTTTTGTCAGTGTGATGATTACTTATACAAATAATAGGAGAATTAGCCACCTCTTCATTACGTTGCTTTTTCGTTTTCTTTGGTCGGATAAGTTTAATAAGCGCATTAATACCCCCTTTATCACCACTATTCATTCCGTCAATCTCATCCATAATGATTGCAATTGACTTCTTCTTTTTTGTAAGAGTACTCATGATGTTTGTATCCGACATATTATGACGAGCCAATCCATCGATCACACCCTTATTACGTATATCACCTGCATCATATACTACTGCATCGTAGTCTATGCTTTTTAATATATTTTTTACAAAATGTGTTTTTCCACATCCAGGATCTCCATATAAGTAGATTCCACGCTTACGAGTCAAATCACGCTTATTCTCTTCGAACTCAATTAGAAAATTACGAATATCATCAGCAATACTGTCTCGGATAAGTATTGTATCTAAATTAGGAATGTTCATAATATAGATACATAGAAGGCTAGGTTTATGTTATGTTGCAATACTAAGATTATTTATCTAAGATATTCATTATCAGAACTTTCTTTGCTAAACCCAAATTGTGTTCGAGGAAGTTGCTTAGGATAAGATGATAAAACTGGATGTGACATAGGCTGAACTAATGTACTTGCATCACGTAAGTATTTATTGTATGATATAGTTGCACTATAGACCTGAGGAATTGCATAGGCAAGAACTTTATTATTTAGGGATAATACTTGTCCTGAAATACTATCTTTAGAATGTTCTGCGTTTTCTAAAAAAATACTACGCATAATAATTTTAAGGGTATCTTCATTTTGGTTACATATACGATATTGGTGGTTTGATTTTTTATACACGCCATTCTTAATTCCGATTTGAATATTTTGTACATTTTCTTTTGAAAAGAAAGCATCTGATAGAGCAGTGGGATTCCAAATGCCTTCAGTGGCATTCCTAAACGAAGCAGGGTCGGATACAGGTATTTTATCATACATCTTAAATAAAGATGATGTATCCATATCTGGTTCCATTATATTCACACGACCATTATAGACAGAGTCTCTCTGTGCTTGTTTTGACATTGTAATATACCCTACAGTGATACTTTATTTTTACACACGTACTATAATATTAACAGTATATATAGAACTATGCTTGGTCTTGGTCCATTTGAAACTAAAGTTGTCGGAATTGCGTGTATTATCCTTATTTTTCTGTTAGCGATTATAGGATATATTTTATCAAAAGCAAAACATGAGTCTAAACCATGGCCACCTACTATTGCACCGTGTCCAGACTATTGGGAAGATACGACTGGAACTGGAAAACACTGCACTAATCCTCATAATTTAGGAAGATGTGGTATTGATAGCATCCCTCCGGAAGGAGTAGATCTCACTTACTGGAGTCAGGCAAAAAATCGTTGTGAAGCCAGCAAAGTATTTAGTGAAACGTGTAACCTAACATGGGATGGTATTACAAACGATGATATGGCATGTGCAACACCACCTAAAGCCAGCAGTTCGTCATCCATACGTTCATACTTGTCGATAATTGCTGCGATAATAGTTGCCGGTGCATTGGTCTATTTAATATCAACACGTGCTTAGACATAATAAATATTAAGATGATATCTAAATATGGTGTAACATTTATTATACCATATTTATATCTTATTATACTATATATAGTATGAATACAACTTCCGGTGAAAATCAAAATAAATCTACTTCTACCAACACATTAACACGTTCTAAACGTTCTCCAGATAAACAAGCAGATGCTGCATTATTGGAGAAAATGCGCTATCAATTATGGGCAAATAGTTCAATTGGTAAGAATGCTAGAAAGAATGCAAAGAAGAAAAAATCAACTGAATCTTTAGAAAAATCTGCACCTGTCGTTGCCGCAATGAAAAATTACGTAGGAAGATGCTCGGAAGCAACACAAGAATGTGCTGTTGGACCCATGAGCGATTTTCTTGGAGTAATAAAGGATGATGCTATGACTGCATCAAATATAGCAATAGAAGACACCACTAATTTTTTAGGTTCTACTAGAAGTAGTGTTCAACAGGCTAAATCATCGATATATGACTTTGGTTTAAAAGCAACTTGGGGATTATATGATTTTATTTCTAATAAAATGGGTAATCAAACCATGGATTCTGCGTTACTGATTCATGAAATGCATATTTATAATGCTATTCAAGACTACTATGAAAACAATAAGGATAAGTTTGAGAATGACACTAGAACAGGTGATATTTTGGATGCTATATTAGCAGAAGGTGATGATGATAACACGCTTAAAACTATTATGGCACACATAGAGGCAGCGACAACACTATTCCATTTTAATGTCATGGGAAAAAGTGCGGTTCATGATATGAGTATTCGTTCAACAGACCAAATCAATCCTCATGTTGGACGAGCTTCAACATCCATTTTCTTTCACAGGGATAATGAGAATAGAGTTCTAGAAGAAGTAAAAAAAGGCACTGAAGAAAATGCTAATATATTTACTCGTAAAAACCCAGATTTTGCCAGAGAAGTTAAGTTCTTTGCATTGATGGTAGTTGCTAATATTGATAATACTAAAGGTACTACCGAACATGGTGTTTTAGAAGCATATAAGTATTATGGCGCACCCAAAGAAATGCCCATTTTCGTTCAGGATTTAATCCAAGAACTATCTAGTTCGGTAAATGAAGCGGTTGCATCAGTCGAAACACCATGGAAACATTATGTTGAAAATGCCATATCTAGTGGTGGTTCAATGGAACGTTATAAAGAGAGAATAAGTGTAATAAATCAATATACTCAGGAACAGATTGAAGAGATACAACGAACCGTTGAAGGTATGCTTTCAAAGCGTAGTCAAATGTTACAACTAGGATTCGATCTATTTGATGAAAGAGATAGTGCTGCTATTACTGAAATAACTACTAATGTGCGTGCACAACTTAGTGAGTTGAGCGAAACTCTTCCAACTAGAGGACTTGAATTAGAGAACGAAATAGATAAGGCTATTTTAGGGAGAAAATCAACACTAGATGAAGATGCACAAATGCAAGTTGTGCCACCAAAACGTAAGATTAGAGCAAAACTAAATCCTTCGGCTTCCGAAATACAAAGAGAACCAGCAATCAAAAGAACAAATAGTGAGTTATCCTTAGACTCTCAAGACTCTGCTGAACACAAGGATAAAAGAGAAAAAGCAGAAAGTGTACCAACAACGGTTGATGAAGAGGAGGAGGGAATGTTTGGTGGAAGAAAACATTCTGTCAAAAAGAGACGCTCTCACCGTGTTCCTAAAAAGACACGTAAGGGAAAAAAGGGTAAGGCTGGTAAGATGTCACGCAAGACTCGTAAAACCACACGAGGACGCAAATCCAAAAAATCGAAGAAGACACAAAAAACCCGTAAGGCAAAAAAACACACCCGTCATCACCATAAATCGCGTAAGTAATTATAAGGTGAAAGAGAATTGAATTATATCTTTATCTATGCTTTCAAGCATACATAAAGAAAGACATATAGTCATCTACATTTAATTAAATGTTTGCAGTAGAGTTTATGGAACGTATTGCAGCCCTATCTGTAGATACAAAGTTAGAACCTATGGCAAATATGATAACTGATACAGTATGTTATATTGTTAACTCACCACGTAATAAATCAAATAATGAAGAATATATACCACACCCAGTTTGGTGTTCTAAACGTGAAAAATATATTAAAAAACGATACCTTCCAATATGTGATAAAGTATAAAGTATAATATGTACAATAATATTATATGTTACCTGATATGAAGTCAAATAAATAAGTTATTTTTATATCACTTATTTGCGGCTCTTGCGGCTCTTGCGGCTTCCCTTCTTGCTGGCCTTCTTAGTGGCAGACTTGACAAACCCAAACTTACCCTTACGAGTCTTGTAACCAGCCTTTTCAAGACGTTTCTCCTTCTTGGCGGTTCCATGCTTCTTCTTGGACACGATTCTACCGTGCTTGTTCATAATAAGATGATGCTTCAAAAGACCACCACTAGTCTTGTAAGCAGTCTGATGCCAAACCTTAGCACGAGAACCCTCAAGCTCTTCGTATTTGCGACCATGAATGTGGTATAAGCCATCGCTGGATTTCATGTGTTTCTTTACCATGATGTTATAATATGACACAAGAAATAAATAATTTGGTATATAGTTTTACGCGCCTAAATATCTTGTTCAATGATTCAAAACTTATTTTTACGTATTCTTACGGGAACAGTTCCATGATGAAGTCCATCAATAATTGGAGGGGGAGGATTATTATACATGTCTATCTGAGGATTATATCCATAAACAGTCTTCCCACCACGGCTATATCGAACAAGATCAACAAACCGAGCAACTTTGGTTTGTTTCTTACCTGGAATAGAATCTTTGGAAGCATCCCCAATAGGGGTACATTTGAATGATGGTTCTGGAACTTCAGGAGTTTCTTGTATATGATATACGTTACACTGAGTTTGATCTTTGATAATTTGTCGGTATCTTGCAGAAAACATACTATTGAATGAGTTAGGTACTCTAAGTACACACCTTATATTCTTATACTTGACCCATGCCTAAACTTGAATACAAGAATTGAATAAACATATATAGGCACAACGGTACATACACTATCACTATTTGGTTGTATTTTCATTATGAGCGCTAAATCAAGTAAAGCATCTACTAAACAATCTGCTAACGATAACCAATTGGCTAATAAATATCAACAAAAAACTGATAAACAACACATTTTAGACAATCCAGACACGTATGTTGGTTCTGTAGAGAATGTGGATTCTGATGTTTGGTTACTCGAGACAGACTCTGGTAAAATTAAATCTACTTCAATTGAATATATTCCTGCATTATATAAACTATTTGACGAAGGTATTGTTAATTGTCGTGACCATGTAATTCGTATGGCACAAGCATGTGCGAATAAAGAGGACGGTGCACTACCAGTTACAAACATTGATATTACTATTTCCGATGATGGAACTATCACCATGTATAACGATGGAAATGGTATTGACATTGCAAAACATCCAGAATATGATGTATGGATTCCTGAACTTATCTTTGGACGCCTTCGCACCTCTACCAACTACAACAAGTCAGAGGAAAAGATCGTTGGTGGAAAGAACGGGTTTGGATTCAAATTAGTTCTTATCTGGTCTACAACGGGTTCGGTAGAAACAGTTGATCATAAACGCGGTCTTAAATACACGCAAGCATTCCATAATAATCTTGAGGTTATTGATGAACCAAAAATCACCAAGTGCAAAAATAAACCATATACTCGTATCACATTCAAACCTGATTACGCACGTTTAGGTCTCCCTGGACTTACTCAACATATGATAGCATTATTTCGACGTCGTGTATATGATGTCGCAGCACTCACAGGACGTGGAGTTCGTGTCAAATGCGACTCTGTTCTTGTTCCAGTAAAAACATTTGCTCAATATGTGGATTTATATCTAGAGACTGCAGCTAAAAAGGTATGCGATGCACCACATGAACGATGGGACATTGCAGTTGCATTGGCTCCCAGTCATGAATTCACACAGATATCCTTTGTAAATGGTATTCACACATCAAAGGGTGGAAAGCATGTTGATTATATTGTTGGTCAGATTACACGTAAGCTTATTGCATATATTGAAAAGAAAAAGAAAGTTGCTGTAAATACAGCTGCTATTAAAGAACAACTTATGGTATTTGTGCGCTGCGATATTGTAAATCCTTCATTCGATAGCCAGACCAAAGACTATATGAACACACCATCATCTAAGTTTGGTTCAACATGTGTGGTTGATGATAAGTTTATTGAAAAGATTGCTAAACTTGGTGTAATGGATGTAGCATGTGCTATTTCGGAAATAAAAGACACACGTGCAGCCAAGAAAACAGATGGTGCCAAGACTAAAAATATTCGCGGTATTCCAAAGTTAATTGATGCAAACTGGGCAGGAACCACGCGCTCTAGTGAATGCACTGTTATCTTATGTGAGGGAGATTCAGCTAAGGCTGGCATTGTATCTGGATTATCATCAGATGATCGTAACACTATAGGTGTATATCCTATGAAGGGAAAGATTATGAACGTGAGAGGTGAGAACCGTAAGAAGATTTCGGACAACGCAGAGATTATCGATATCAAGAAGTTCCTTGGACTAGAAGTAGGTAAAGTATATAAGGACGCAGACGCAGTGCGCTCCTCTTTGCGCTACGGTAAGGTTCTGTTTATGACAGACCAAGATTTGGATGGAAGTCATATCAAAGGTCTTTGTCTTAACTTGTTTCAGACAGAATGGGCGTCGTTATCTCAGATTCCTGAGTTCATTGGGTTTATGAATACTCCTATTCTGAAAGCACGCAAAGGTTCCCAGACACTCCTATTCTATAATGAAGGTGAGTATTCCACGTGGAAAGATACTGCAGATACTAAGGGATGGGATATCAAATATTACAAAGGTTTAGGTACCAGCACAGGCAAAGAGTTTCGCGAATACTTCGCAAATAAAAAGATTGTCTGGTTCTCACATACAGGCGAAGTCAGTGACGATACCATGGATATGGTATTCAATAAGAAACGCAGCGACGACCGCAAGGATTGGTTAGGTGGATATCAGCGTGAGAGTTTCGTAGATACGGGTCTACCTACTATTCCATATGAAGAGTTCATTCATAAAGAGTTGATTCACTTCTCAAAATATGACTGTGAGCGTAGCATTCCCAATGTGATGGATGGTCTCAAGATTAGTCAACGTAAAATCCTATACTCCGCTTTCAAGAAAAATCTCAATAGTGAAATCAAAGTAGCCCAATTTACTGGCTATGTTTCAGAACACTCGGGATATCATCATGGTGAGGCATCACTCAACGGTGCTATCGTAGGTATGGCACAGAACTATGTGGGTTCTAACAATATTAATCTATTCGCACCCAATGGTCAGTTTGGCACGCGGTTGCGCGGCGGAAAAGACAGTGCTTCAGAAAGATATATCTATACACATCTGTCACCCATCACACGTCGTCTTTATCCCAGTTCTGATGACCAAGTCTTACAATATCTAGACGATGATGGTATGCCTGTAGAACCATTGTATTACGCACCCATTATTCCTATGGTACTGGTCAATGGCACCAAAGGTATTGGAACAGGATTCAGCACCGATGTCATGTGTTACAACCCAACAGATATTATCGCACATATACGCGATAGGCTAGCCACGGGATCTTTCCCGGAGCGCAAGTTTGTACCGTATTACGAGGGATTTGGCGGAACTGTTAGTGAATTAGAAGATAATAAGTTCTTGATTCGCGGTCGTCATGAAATAGTTGGAACGGATAAGGTGCGTATCACAGAACTGCCAGTAGGAACATGGACAGATGATTTCAAAGAGTACTTGGAAAAACTGACAGATACCACTGATAAAGCAGGTAAGAAAATCGTTCCTGTTGTAAAGGATTTTGATGACATGAGTAAGGATACCACTGTTGATATTACGATTACCATAGCAGCCACCAAACTATCTGAGTTACGAGACAAGGTTATTGATCCAGTCACATGTTGCACAGAGTTAGAAAAGGTTCTCAAGTTATACACCACTGGATCTACTAGTAACATGCACTTGTTTGGGGCTGATGACAAACTCAAGAAGTATGCGACTCCTAACGAAATCATTTCAGACTACTTTGATGAACGATATATCATGTATGGAAAACGCAAGGCACATATGATTGAGGTCTTGACATCAGAGTTACTTGTCTTAAAAAACAAACACCAATATATCCAAGATACTTTGAATGATGAAGTGGATTTGCGCCGCAAGACACGACAACAGATTAGCGAGTTGTTATCAAGTCGTGGATATGACGTAATTGATGATGATATGGATTTTAAGTATCTGACCAAGTTGGCAATGGATTCAGTCACAGAAGAGAATGTTGCAAAGTTATCAAAACAGTATGCAGAAAAACAGAATCAGCTGGCTGTGTTAGAGGCAACTACCATCGAGCAAATGTGGACAGAAGAATTAGATGCGTTAGAGGTTGAATATACTAAGCATCGTGAGACTCTACGATTAGCAAACGCTTCCGACGGAGGCGCACCGAAAAAGAAGAAAGTAGTGTTAAAGAAAAAAAGTAAAGCATAAATATAAATCATCATGTATATATAGAAAATGACAAAGGTTGATTGTAGTAAAGTATATGTAGATACTTCAACATTTTCTACTCAAGAGAGAAAGTTTGATGGTGCGTTTGCTAGGATAAATATCAAAAGTGGAGAGTTGGTTGAAAAGGGAATCATGCGGCGCCTGAGCGATAATGAAACCAAAATATATGATGGAACAAAGAGTCCATATGTTTTTACTTGGTCAGAAGATATACCCAATCATACATGGGCGTTCTCGTCCGGATGCGCCGCGTTCTACAACTCAGGATTGGATGCGGATACGAACACACACATGGTGAGATTCATGTCTGAAGATAGGTTTGAAATCTACGCCAAGAGAGATATTTCTGCTGGCGAAGAACTGACGCACACGTACAAAAGCTTGCGATGGCGGGAGGCATTTAGTGATTTGTATAGTGAATTGGTAAAACATTAAGAATATGGTAATTTACATGTTATTTTTTTTGTATAATAGTATATTATAAATATGTCAATGATCGAAGCATTATGGGGAAAACGTGCAGGAGGAAATAGTAATGCGTTGAGTTATGCAATCGCCACGGATTCCAATGGCAATGTCTATGTAACTGGATATTTTCAGAATTCGATGACTTTTGACGTCTATGGCGGTGGGACCGAGACTCTAAATAGCGCCGGTGCTGATGAGATGTTTGTATTGAAATATGACAGTAACGGTAATGTACTATGGGGAAAACGTCTAGGAGGAATTGGTGGTGAGGCTGGTAATGAAATCGCCGCGGATTCCAATGGAAATGTCTATGTGACTGGATATTTTAGAGGTTCGATGACTTTTGACGTCGAAGGCGGTGGGACCGAGACTCTAACTAGCGCTAGCGCTGGCAATGTTGATATATTTGTATTGAAATATGGCGCGAACGGTAATGTACTATGGGGAAAACGTGTAGGAGGAAATGATGGTGATAGTGGTCATGCAATCGCCACGGATTCCAATGGCAATGTCTATGTGTCTGGAAGATTTAGAGGTTCGATGACTTTTGACGTCTATGGCGGTGGGACCGAGACTCTAACTAGCGCTGGCGGTAGTGATATATTTGTATTGAAATATGGCAGTAACGGTAATGTACTATGGGGAAAATGTGTAGGAGGAATTGGTACTGATTCTGGTAATGCAATCGCCACGGATTCCAATGGAAATGTCTATGTGACTGGATATTTTAATAATACGATAACTTTTGACGTCGATGGCGGTGGGACCGAGACTCTAACTAGCGTTGGCAACGCTGATATATTTGTATTGAAATATACATCAAACGGTAATGTACTATGGGGAAAATGTGTAGGAGGAGATACCGATGATGCTGGTAATGAAATCGCCACGGATTCCAATGGAAATGTCTATGTGACTGGATATTTTAATAATACGATAACTTTTGACGTCGAAGGCGGTGGGACCGAGACTCTAACTAGCGCTGGCGGTAGTGATATATTTGTATTGAAATATGGCAGTAACGGTAATGTACTATGGGGAAAATGTGTAGGAGGAATTGGTACTGATGGTGGTCATGCAATCGCCACGGATTCCAATGGAAATGTCTATGTGACTGGATATTTTAGAGATTCGATGACTTTTGACGTCGATGGCGGTGGGACCGAGACTCTAACTAGCGTTGGCAACGCTGATATATTTGTATTGAAATATGTTACATCCGCACCCGCACCCGCACCCGCACCCGCACCCATCTGTTTCCCAGCGGGTACGCCCGTCCTTACGGATCAGGGAGAGGTAGATATCGATAAGATTGATCCTGAGAAACATACAATTCGCGCAAACAAGATTGAAGGGATAACAGAAACAGTTGCTATTGAAAACTATGTGATTATGATACAAAAGAATGCATTTGCTACAAATGTCCCTTGTCGTGATACGACTATATCAGCAAATCATAAAATTATGTTTAATAATCAGATGATTCAGGCTCGTGAGTTTGTAGATAAAAACATGTATCCTGACCATATTTACAAGATTCCCTATTCTGGATATACTTTGTACAATGTGTTACTAGAAGACAAACATGATCTGATGATAGTGAATAATCTTATCGCAGAGACATTGAGTCCTAATAGTATTAACGCATGGCTCTTCCGCAAGTTAAAGAGTGATATATCCAATGTAGAGAGAACAGAGGTGATGGATGCGTATATGCAACGATTATTTCCGGCACCTGTAATATCCTCTTTTATGGTTGGGTGTAAGTAAATAAACGTTTATCAATTCATAATAGTGGTATGACTATTTAATTAGCCTTTAGGGTAAATGTATGTTATATATTTTGTATAATTATATAACATAACAAATGGTTTTAATCTCATACAGTTCAGGAAGTACCACCTTTACCAAAGCTATGTGGCAGGCCGCGCCTTACAATTCGCCCACCGTGGTTGAACTCGGTGAGGGATGGACGATCATCGGAGCGAACGCGTTCGAAAATACCGCACTCACCTCCATCACCATCCCCGCATCCGTCACCGCCATCGGGAATTACGCGTTCTATCAGTGTTCCGATCTCGCATCCGTCGCCATCCCCGCATCCGTCATCACCATCGGGAACAGTGCGTTCCGTTTGTGTTCCAGCCTTGCATCCGTCACCTTCGCTGCGGGTAGTGTTCTCGACACCATCGGGAGTGGCGCGTTCCAATGGACCGCGATCACCTCCATCGCCATCCCCGCATCCGTCACTGACATCAGCGGGGGCAGCGCGTTCAGCTCGTGTTCCAGCCTTGAATCCGTCTCCTTCGCCGCGGATAGCGAGCTAGAAACCATCGGGTCTGGCACGTTCGAAGGCACCGCGCTCACAACCATCGCCATCCCCTCATCCGTCACCGAGATCGGGAGTTACGCGTTCTATCAGTGTTCCGCCCTTGCATCCGTCACTATCCCAGCATTCGTCACCGATATCGGGGGTAACGCGTTCTATGAATGTTCCGTCCTTGAATCCGTCACGTTCGCTGCAAACAGCGTGCTCGAAACCATCGGGTGGGGCGCGTTCCAAGAGACCGCGCTCACCTCCATCACTATCCCCACATCCGTCACGTCCATCGGACAGCGCGCGTTCAAGGAGACCGCGCTCACCTCCGTCACAATCGCTGAAAACAGTCAATTAGCAACGATTGGTAATGAGGTGTTCCAGGATTCAGGATTAATTAGGATGGCTATACTTACTCCATCAGTATTAACCGTATTCGGAGTAACTGAAGGTACTGGCCAAACGGTTAATAATAAGTCAAACGTTACTATCTATACATCACTTCCACTTCCACCACTTCCAACTTCAACACTGCCTGCACCCATCTGTTTCCCAGCGGGTACGCCCGTCCTGACGGACCAAGGTGAAATAGCAATTGAAAAGATTGATCCTGAGAAACATACAATTAACACAAATAAGATTGAAGGGGTAACCGAAACAAAAGGTATTGAAAACTACGTGGTTATGATCAAGAAGGATGCGTTTTCTAGGACCGTTCCTTGTCGCGACACGATTATATCAGCAAATCATAAAATTATGTTTAATAATCAGATGATTCAAGCTCGTGAGTTTGTAGATAAAAACATGTATCCTCGCCATATTTACAAGATCCCCTATTCTGGATATACTTTGTACAATGTGTTACTAGAAGACAAACATGGTCTGATGATAGTGAATAATCTTATCGCAGAGACATTGAGTCCTACCAGTCTAAATGCATGGCTTTTCCGCCAGTTAAAGAGTGATATCTCCAATGCAGAGAGAACAGAGGTGATGGATGCGTATATGCAACGATTATTTCCGGCACCTGTAATATCCTCTTTTATGGTTGGGTGTAAGTAAGCACTACAATAAAAATAGAGTACAATATATACTTTATTTTTATTATTATGAATATGTAACACAATAAAATATCCAGTAAGTATATAAATATGCGCCATACACGCCGTATTAAAGGTAGTAGATCTCATAACAAAACACGTTATAGAGGGGGTAAATCTCATAACAAAACACGTCGTCATAGAGGCGGTAACTCTCATAACAAAACACAACGTAATAATAAGGAAGCTGCAGCAGCAAAAAAAGCGGCAAAGGAAGCCGAAAAAGCAGCAAAAAAAGCGGCAAAGGAAGCCGAAAA
>Ga0315315_10000729_pt1 | contig 28696 bp, 20 predicted proteins | sample M140m3416metaG_FD_203699 | JGI IMG/M metagenome (GOLD analysis project Ga0315315, IMG submission 203699) | Ammonia-oxidizing marine archaeal communities from Monterey Bay, California, United States - M1 40m 3416 | ecosystem: Environmental > Aquatic > Marine > Intertidal zone | place: USA... | reverse complement strand
CGCGCGCAGGGCTACCGGTACCGCCAGGAGCATCCGGGCGCACGGACTTAATCCCCCGAACGCGGTTCCCTCCGCCGGCAAGTCATCGCCTCGCAGCACCGCGATGGAGTCGTCGCGTCCTTCTTGCCCGACGTTCACGGTCTTCTTCGAGCGGTGCAGCGCGTTGGCTGACGTAAGGCACGTGGTTAACACGTGCTTGGGGAGGACGTCGTCGAGGATCACGAAGCCGTCTTTGCACAATTTATCGATCGCTTCCGTCGACACCACGTCGTCGGCGATGGCCGCCGCCTCTTTTGCCGCATCCTCTTGGGATTGTATCGCCGCGTTGGGCTTACTCGGGGTCTTCTCGGCTGGTGTGGATGCGGCCACGGCGGTGTTGCCCTCCGGTGCGTATCCGACGGCTCCGAGCCAGGCTTTCCACGCCGCCTGGAGCGCCGGTTTTCGCGCGGTCTTCGGCAGGTCCGCCCACGCCACGGTGACGTCCTTCAGGTCGTCGGGGTCGATGCCCGTGGAGGACGCCGCGGATGCGAGCGCGTTGCCGGCATCCTTCGCGACACCGACGTAGTGCACGCGGTCGCCGAGCGGTGACGGGAGTAAGAGCGCGAACACCGCCGCGCCCTTCGGTCCGTCCGGTCCCATCGCCTCAGACAACGGAATCGCATCTCCGCGCGCCTCCTCGAGCGACGTGACGGTCACTTTCCCCGCGGCTGCCGCTCGAACGATGGCACGGCATATCGTGCGGCGTTTCGGTCGCCGCGTAAGGGTGATGCGAATCCTCGGCGACGACGCCGAGACGGTCACACGCGCGGCGCTCATGGTGGAGTGGATAAAGCAACAAAAAGCGAGTTTCCTCGTAAATAAACGGTGCCGTCCGATGAAATGGAGTCGTGAAATAGCCCCTTCTAAACCATAAATAGACACCCAAACTCCTAACTCGTTGCTATACGAGACGGCGTTTTTCAGTTTGCGCGACAACGAGCGGCGGAGCGCTGCCCGACGGAGGGAGACGCCGCTTGGTGTTGGACGATGATGGCGGAAGCCACCTCCCAGTCGCCACTCTTCCCTACGCGTTGTCGATCGAGGTGAGCCCCGTTCCACCCACGCATCCACCCGATACCCTCGACACTCCCGTAACACCCGATGAAAGGCGCCCGGTCGTCCCCGCGGGCGATACCGTCGCGGCTGATCCCCATCTGCGCCGGCGACGTCGAAGAGAAGGCACCGCACGATCGAATCGATCGCGCGTCCGTCGTCGACTCAACCTTCCCCGGGGTTCGCATCCACGGGGGTCCGCGGCGGCCCCACGGCGTACACACGGCACCCCCACGGCACCCCCGGGACGGCACCCCTCTCCTTTTCCCAGGAGTCTCGGCGCGTCCGAGGAAAGCCCACCACCGATCGCACCGCCATCGACTGACCATCTTCTTGCCCAAATCCACGTTCTCCAGCGTTCCTCCCCGGTTCCAGCGTAAACGACGCCAGCCCATCCACACGCCGGTCCGCCACAAGCACCGCCGCCACACCCACACACCACACCACCACTACCTCCGCCGCGTACCAATGCCCACCACCCTTCCCGCCGTCAAGGCTCTCGGGGATCAGCACTTCTGCCTGGACCAAGCCGACGAAGGCGTCAAGCGCATCGCCAAGTCACTCCCGTGGTACGGACCGAAGTACTCCCCGCACGACGTCCCGTCCTTCTACGACGTCTCGGGAATCACGGAAGATCCGGAAGTGTTCCAGCTCGTCGTCGACTTCTTCGTGGAGCGATACCGGTCGCAAGGCGCGGATGGCCCGACACACATCGCGGGTTTCGACGCTAGAGGCTTCCTCTTCGGTCCCCCGATCGCGTTGGCGCTCAAGATCCCGTTCGTGATGATCCGCAAGTCCGGCAAGCTCCCGGGCGTCCTCGTCACCAGCGGCAAGTACGTCACCGAGTACAGCACCGACGAGACGGTCATGCGGCTCGGCAGCGTCAAGGCTGGCGACAGAGTCGTCCTCGTCGACGACCTCATCGCCACCGGCGGCACCGCGCTGGCCGGGTTCGACCTGGTGGACCAGCTCGGCGCCAAGGTGCACGAGTTCGCCGCCATGGTCACCCTGCCGTTCCTCGACGGCGTGGGTAAGATTCACGCGTACAAGGAGGGCAAGTACAAGGCAGTGCCGTGCTTCACCATGGTTGACGACGCGAGCATAGGGCCGGAGATGTGTTCAGATCCGCCGGAGGGGACCCCACGGATGGTGTCCGCGGAGCAGGCGGCGGCGCTGGAGGCGGATATCGTGGCCAAGCGGGCGTGCTGATACGTGATGATAGGGTAGATACGTCGTATGATGAGTTGTTAACGACGCATTCTTTTCTTATTCGCGGAGAGCATCTGTGCGCACGGACGGCTCGTACAAAAGATGACTCGATTTTTAGAAAAAGTAAATCAGAACGCGGTGCGCGATGGTCGCCGACGAGGGCCGGCTTCCGCCGCTCGCGAAGCCTTTGCTAAAAAGTAGTCCCGAGACTGCCGGGTTCAAGGATGGTTGGAAGCCGTCGGATGTCAAGGTGGCGATGAACATCACCCTCGACGCATCGTTCGTTCCCGCCACCGCGAACGCCCTGGATCTGAGCTCGATGCCCGGAGCGCCCCGGGGATGCAGAGCTTCGGTTTCGCGCGTCGTGGCGCTCGATAACCTGATTGACGATGAAGCGCTGAGGTCGATTAAATTCTGTTACGGCACTTTTGATGCACGTTATGGGTCTTACTGGGAGCGCCGAACCGCAGACGACGACGTGGCGAAGCCGACCTGGGGGCTGAGACAGTTTAACATGGATCTCTTGGTGAATGAGATAACTCGCGGCGAAGACCCTGATAACCCTAACCCCTTCAAAGAGTTTCACTCGCGGCTTCAAGCTCTCTATCCCGACTGGATCATATGCCACATGCCCGCCGAATCACTCGTGGCACCCGAGGGGGAGACGGTTGAGGATGACGACGAACATACGGGAAAGTACAAGTGCGAATCCTTTGTGGCCAACGCGGCTGTCTTCGGGGATGAATACAGGTGGCACGTGGACGCGGACCCGAGCTCCTTCCCGGACGAATGCGAGTGGGTGAAGACGTACGGCGACTACGTCAACGGCGAGCCCGGCAAGCCCTTGTTCGTGAGCGCGATCATATACCCCAACGAGACTTGGAAAGAAGACGAGTGGGGAGCTGAGACGCATTTCACGGATAAGGACTCCGGCGTCGGCGCCATGGTGGCGCCCCGGCCGGGGCGCGTGGTGTTGATGGACCAGGACGTGACGCACAGGGTCTCGCCACCGAGCCGAGCCGCGGGTGAACGCGCGAGGTATTCGTTGGTGTACAAGCTCGTGTTCTTCCCTCGAAATGGAAATGGAAATGCAAATGCGGAGTTGTGGGAGCGTGGAATAGCCAGGCCGGAGTGGGGTGTGCCGTCGCCGATCGGGTCCGCGGCGAAGCTCGCGGCGATCGTCAACGCGGCGGCACGACGCGCGGGGGGTGTCAAACGCGAACGCGAGGATGAATAGAACTATGAAGATGAATAGAACCGACTAGCGACGGATAGCTAAAACTAATTAGCGCGAAAAGAATCACTTATCGCCCTCGCTTACGTCTTACTACTTGGCCACGAAGGAGGACCCGCAGCCGCACCCGCTCTCCGCGTTGGGGTTATCCGCGATGGCGAACGACGACCGGATCATCTCCTCCACGTAGTCCACCGTGCTTCCCTTGACAAACTCGAATGAGATCTCGTCCACTACCACCTTGACGCCGGAGTTCTCAAACACCTTGTCCCTGGGCGCGGGCGTACTGTCCAGGGAGAAGGTGTACTGGTACCCGCTGCACCCGCCGCCGTCCACGGCGACGCGCAGCACGGACGTGGACGCGTCCTCGGCGGCGAGTTGGCGCAACCTGGCGACGCACGCGTCGGTGAGGGTGATGCCTTCGGTCGTTGAAGGGGATGATGGGGATCCGTCGCTCGGGCGATTCTCGCCGGTCGCCGCCTCGGCCGCCGCTTGCGCGGCCTCGCGCGCGCCGGCGCTCGTGGCGATCCCACCTCGGTTCCACGAATCTGAACGATGATACACGGCAGGGCGAGACGCCGTCACCCACGGTCGCCATGACTCGGTCCTGGAAGGTGGAAAGAGGGTCGGGTTGGGGGTCAGGCGGTGAACAAACGTGGGTGCCGAAGCGCGATGAAGGGCGCCGCGCGGTGCGTCGATCCCGGGGGAAGATGCGCACCTCACGCCCTCTACCGCGTGTCTCCTCGTCGTCGCGGCGAGCGATCGCGCCGCGGCGAGCAACGCACGACTCCTCATGCGTCTCCTGTCGCTCGAAGTGTCCCCGGGGGCCCTAGTCGACGGACTATAAATGGCGGTCCTCGGGCTCCCGTCAGGATCGATCGGCCGAAGAGAAATGTCGAACCACTCGGCGCGTAACCTCCATCACACGACCGACACGCGAGCCATGTCCTCGGCGACCAAGCCGAGGCGATCCATCAACGGCGGGAAGTCCCCGTCGTACGGGCGCGACCATTCGCCCCCGCCGGGACGCGAGATGGCCGTGAAGAACCACCGGCGAGGTACGCGACATCGCCCTCACCCCCCACGGTTTTGGATCGCGTTCTGTTATCAACCGCGATTTTCCCTCCAAAACCGAGAGCCATGCGGGCCCCACCGATGATGCCCCGTGTCCCCCGTGCGTATCCCCTGACAATCGCGTTCCTTCCCCGGGTCAGGCCCCTCGTTCGAGTCCGTCGGCGAAGCCACGGAGGACGACGATAGCGTCCTGGGCGACGGCGCCCCGAAGGCTGCGCAGCTCTCCCGCTCCCGCTCGCGCGTGGAGGGCCGCGAGGGCGCGCATCAATCCTCCGTCGCCGCCGTCAAAGGCTTCGAACAGCGCGACAGCCAGATCGCCGAGGCCATCAAGGCGCAGGAACGAGGCGACGGCGCCATCGACCCACTGGTCCTCCACCCGAGCTCCGAGTGGAGGCGCTGGTGGGACGGCCACTGCCACTTCATCGTGTTGATCTACGTCGCCTACACTGTCCCGTACAGACTCGCCTTTGACCTCCCCGCGATGGGCGGGTGGTACGTGTTCGAGTTCATCATCGACCTGTACTACTGGACCGACTTCGTCATGTGCTTCCACACCGCGTACTGGAAGAAGATCGACGACGGCGAGGATGTTCAGTACGTCACCAACGTCGAAGAGATTCGAGCCAATTACCTCCGAACCTGGTGCGTACCCGATTTCCTGGCCATCCTGCCGGTGGAATACATCAAACGAAACGCGCAGAACATCGCGGTGTGCTCCTGGTCGCTCGCAAAGAGCCCGTGCGCGGGTCACGCCGTCAAGGGTGTGGACCACCACGTCATGCGCGCGTTCACGGTGATTCGCATGTTCCGGATGTTAAAGCTCGGCAAGTTGCCGCGGGTGAAGAAGATTGTGTTCGGGTTCTTCGACGAGTTCATCCTCCAGTACCACCTGTTCTTCAGCATGGCCAAGCTGATGCTGGTGCTGTCGTTCATCTCGCACTGGATGGCGAGCCTGTACGGCAGCCAGTACAACTTTGAACGCGAGGACCACAGCGGCACCGAGAGCATTCATTGGGAAATGTACATCGCGGCGATGTACTGGGCGGTTCAGACTGTGACCACCGTTGGGTACGGAAACGTGGTGCCCACGACCGTGTCTGAAAGAATCATCGCGTGCTTCGTCATGTTACTCGGCGGGTTTGTCTTCTCGATGATCATCTCGAAGGTGTCCAGTGTTTTGGAACCCGACAGCGGTGAAAACGTGGAGGTGCGGAGACGACTCGCGCTGCGAAGGTACGTTTCATTTTATTTTCGTACGTATGGGCAATTATAGTGACCTGACGTCGTGTTTTGTGTATAGGTTCATCGACGAGAAGCGAATTCCCCGGTCGCTCGTCGTCCGCATAAACGCGTATTACAAAAACGAGAAGGACGACTCGTACGGCAACAACGAGGTCATCGCGGGACTACCCGACGTCATACGCACCGACGTCAACTACTTCGTCTACGGCCAGATCATCATCGACGCCTTTGCGGGTGAGTTTATACTTTAATCTTCGTATGGGTAATTTGTATGACGTCGTGTTTTGGTACAGGGACGGTTATGCCGAACGAGATGTTTGTCGAGTTCATGTGCCGACGCATGTTACCGAAACGCTTAACGCGGGACATGCCCCTCGGCATGACCAACGAGTTCGTGGAGTCGATGTACATAATAACCGAAGGCCGCGTCGCGGTCGCCGCGAAAGAGATGGACCTGTTATCGGACGACGGCGACATCGAATCCAAGAGGTACAACGAGAAGATCAGCGACCAAAATTTCCGCGCCGACGAGCCCGGCGCCGGGTGCCTCATGCCGCCCGGTTCCATCATCAACCCCGGTGTAGCGCTCGGATATAACCGCGGGATCTTGTGCTCCAGGCCGTACGACAAGACGGTCAACGCGATCGTCCTCGCCAAGGCGGACCTGCTGGAGCTCGTCGAGGAGCACCACCCGCTTTTGATGCGCAACGTTTTAGACGAATTCATCGAGCAGCTCACGTGGTCGCGCAGGTCCGCGCAGAAGCTCGGGCTTGAGGCCATAGGCCGCGGCGACCTGTGGGACGAGCAGCACAAACGCGTCAAGGCCAAGTGGGACGTCATCTTGCAGCAGGAGCGGCGGAAGGAGGATGAGGCTCGGCTCGCGCGGGGCAACTCTTTGACGTCGAACGACGACGACGTCGACGTGAACATCGAGGTGCCGCAGCTCATCGAAGCCGAGGCTGGATCCAGTGTCGATAAGTTCGAGCTGGTGCAGAAGCAGGTGCAGCAGCAAAGCATCGTGCTCGCGCAGGTTGCGAACTCGTTCAAGGAGTCCGCGGAGAAGACCCGGGACAAGATGTCGGAGCAAAACGCCGATTTAAAAAAGTTTCAGAGCTCCGTCGTCGACGCGCTCAAGAGCCATTCGCATCGCATAGAGCGAATCGAGGGTGCCATCGAGGGCCTCCACAGGCTCCTCGTCGCGCAGATGGGATCCATGCCGTACAACGCGGAGACCGGCAAGGCGTCCGGCGGGTCGTACGGGCTGGAATCAGACCCGTACCTCGCCAAGGCGAAAGAAGACCTGCGCGAAGGCGGGCGAGCCTACGCTGGGCAGCCGAGGCCGAGGGGAGGCGCCGATGACTTTGGCGTCGAGGCGCTCAACCAGGACGTCGCGGACGACGACAACGCGCGCATGCTGAAGTTCGCGGCGAACGCGTCGGGCGGCGGGCGGCCGGGGTCGAGGTCGCCGCCGCCGCTCTCGGGGTACGAAGCTTCGAGACTGAGACGGGCGCTGTGATTGAAATACAAGTAAGATTAACGTCGTCAAGTCGTCGCCTTCAAGTTAATAGTTTTGACCGATATACATCGAAGTTGTTCACGATCGTCTAACCGCCGTCTAACCGCCGTCATCGCCTCGACGCCTTGGCGGCGTCGAGCACCGCGGACGCCTCCGCCGCCGTCTCCGCGTTGGCCACCGCGTCGATGAACCCGCCCTCGTTGGACCGCGGCGTAGTCAGCCCGAGCCCGAGCTCCCACACCCGCACCGCGAACCCATCCGCGGTGGCTAAATACTCCGGTAACACCGGGTTGAACGCGACGCCCTGGACGTTCGTGCCCCTGTCGCACGCCCTGAACTGCGCGGTAGGCTGCACGTCCTCCCCGCCGGTGACCGTCAGGTCGTAGAGGCACACCCGGCCGCCGACTCCGCCGCAAGCTAAGGTCCCGGGCCTGGTCGGCGACCACTGCGTTGCAAACAACGCGCCGTCCAGCGGGCTCAACTCCAACAGACTCCGTTTGTACATTTTCGTGTACACACGCATGGCGCCGTCGGAGCCGCACGTGCTAAACACCCGTGTATCGTGCGGGTTCACGGCGACGGAGTGGACCGAACCGGCGTGTCCGTCGTACTCTTGCTTAATCGGCGAATACATCGCGGGCGTATCGCTCTCGTTGTCGGTACACTTGGCGTGGAACTCCGTCGTCATCCCGCGCGTGTGCCGGGTCAGGCAGCGGAACACGGGCCCGCCGTCGGATCCCACGAGGAACGAGCCGGTTTGCCCTTCGGTACCCCGTTTCTTATCGCGTCCGGGCGCGGGTCCGGATGTCATAAAGGACGCGGACGCCGCTCCCCACGCGGTCATAGCGCCGCCGTCCCTCCCGCGTTGCGCCCGCAGCTCGTACCCAAACACGGGCCGCGCCATCGACCCCGGGCACCACACCAACACCCGCCCGTCCCCGCCCGTGCTCACCAGTTCGTGGCCGTCCACGTACCCACCCGTGCCGGTCGAACTCGAGGATGTCGCGAGCTCCGGGTTGTACGACCAATGCACCGAAGTCACCGGCTCCCGGTGCGACGCGTCGCTCACCTCGCTCTTACCCACCAACGCATCACCGACCGTTTTTGTGGCGTTACGAACATCACCCGCGTTCTCCTTATCGTCCCGTGAGAGGTCCCACACCATGACCTCGCCGTCCAGTGACCCCGCGGCGATGAACGAAGGGTCCGTGGGGTGAAACGCTACGCATTGGAGGCACGACGACGTCTCGAGGGTGACGTGCGGCCGCCTCGGGTCGACGTCCGCCCGTCGTAGGTTCCACACGCACAGCGCCCCGGGTGAGTCGCACCAGCCGGTGACGTCGAACCTGCCGTAGGACACCGCGAGTGAGTACCCCGAGCAGTTCCAGCTCACCCCGGTGGGCACGAGATCTCTCCACGGAAACGCGTTGGCATCTGCGTCGTCGTTGGATGCTGCGGCGTCGGGGTCGTACGGGGAGAGCGCGTGCATGGGTACGATGGATACGCTCGCCGGATCGTCAAGCCCCGCGACGTCGGCGGTGGACGCGAGATCGCCGTCGAACGTCGCGCTGCGCTCGTTCTCTTCGAGCGCGGCGACCATGACGGGCACCGCGCGACGTAGAAAACCGGGAAGATCGTTGAGGACGTCCGCGGCTCCCACGGTCGTCGCTCCCGCGAGCCATCCCTCGGTCTGGCACTCCGAGTCCGACCTGACGTACGATTGGATCCTGCGTTCGAAGTGTGAATGACGGGTCAGAGTGATGGAGGCGCGGTGGGATGGAGCTCCGTCCATGGGGGCGGTGGATGGTTTTGAAATCTGCATCGCGCACCTGACGTTCCGCCGCGACACGGGATCTGTGGACGTCTCCGCGTCCGAGCTGCGAATCGCGCCGCGCCACGTGGATGGTATCTCCGCCGCAGCCTCCGGCGGCGTCGCGTCCACCAGCTTCGCCGGGCTGGGGCCCACCTTCGGCCCTCGCATCGGCATGGTGGGGCGAAGCGTGCGGTCAACTACTGAATTCATCGCAACGATGGACCGCACTTTTTTGCGCGCGAACGTGACTGAGCTCGTTCAGTGCTCACACATCACACCACGCGCCGGGCACTCGTGTAATAAGCCCGTCGCCACCATGCCGGGCCGTAAGCGGAAGAGGGACGTCGTCCCCAAGACGGATGCCGCGCTCTCCGTCTCGCCGCTAGTCGCGTTGCTGCGAAGCGGAGATCTCTCCATCCTCGGAGCGATCAAACACGAGCTGCCCGAGGTGTTCGCCGCAGAGATACTACCCAAACTCGACATGGAGGCAACCCTGAACTTGGCTCAGGTGAACAAGTTCTACAACAAGACGGTGTGGAGCGTGGACGGCGTTCGGTCGTTGGGGGCGAAGTTGGAATCTGCCTTTGAGAAGCTGAAACTTGCCTCCAAAGCCTCGCGCATCCCCTTCCGACCAATACCACAAAGTGTATTTACAGAACCGATACACTGGGCAGCGGGACGAGGCAACTTGCCCGCGGTCAGGGCGCTTCTGGACTCTGGGGTGGACGTGGACAAGGCTGCGACCTATCACCGGATCTTTCCAAATACGCGGTATGGGTCTTCGGGCGTCAATTCAACAGAAGGCGAAATTGCTCTGCAATGCGCCGCTAAGAAGGGTCACCTGGCGGTGGTAAAGGCGCTTATTAAGGCGGGAGCTGATGTGAACAGGCAGGACAATTATGAGAATACAGCTCTGGGCGCGGCCACTGCACAAGGTTCCACGCTTGTTGTCATGGAACTCATAAAGGCGGGCGCGGACGTAAACCTCGCGGACGATATGGGCGCAACCCCCATCTTCAGCGCTGCCGAACTGGGAAATTCGATAATCGTGGCCTTGCTTATCCAAGCCGGCGCGGACGTGAACAGAATAGACGAAGATGATATGAAGCCGATCGACCTTGCCCTGAGGTATTCGAATGACGATGATTGGCGCGAGGACCTTGGCGCGAACGGTGCAAGTATCGAAGAGTACAAGAAATGCGTAGAGATGTTGCGATACGCAGCTTCGTAATACAACACGTCAACACTCTCACGCGGACACGGCCTGGGCCCGGGCCAACTCCTCCTCCTCCTCTTCCTCGAGCCGCTCCGCCTCCTCCGCCTCCGCCCGCAACCGCGCCAGTCGTCGCTCCTTCATCCTCCGATCCAACTCGTCCGCGTCAACGCCGATGATGGAAGCCGCCAGGTTCTTGTTCAAGTCGCCGCCGTGCACACAAAACTTCATCACGTTGTCACTCGCCCGCAGCGTCCGCCCCAGCACGTGCTCGCACGCGTCCCGTCTGTTGGCGTACGCCACGCACCGGTCCACGACGCCGCGTCTGTTGGCCCTGGACGCGAAGTTAACGGTGAGACTGACGCCGTGGTCGAGCGCCACCGCGTAGTGGGGCCACTTTCGGGGAATGTAAACCGTCTCGCCCTCGCCCAGGACGAACTCGATCGGCGTCGCCTTGTGAAAGCGCGGGAACTTGTCCAAGTCAGGGGCGTGGAGGTCGACGTACGTCCCGGTGGTTTCGTCGTGTATGTACTCGAGGTGGGCGGGGTGGTACATTATAAACTTTTTTGACCCGCGGAGCATGGTGAGCCACGCGTCGGTGTGCCAGACGTCCACGTGCAGCCGCGTGGCGCATCCTCGCGGGCCTAGGAAGAGCCAGGTGAAGGGCGGCCTCCACGTGGGCTTCAGGGTCTGGAAAAAGTCCCGAAAGTAGGGCGAATCGTGCGGGAACCCGTCGCTGAGCTCCGGCACGTCATCCTCGAAATTCCACGTTCGCAGGTACGGCACGGTGACGCTCGGCCTGCCCGTCGGGTCGTCGCAGGTGGACGCCTCCGCATCGCGCGCGAACTCGTCGAACCGGTCGATGTACTCGCGCATCGTCGTTCGCATCTTCCCCTTGCTCCCGTCGTCCACGGATACCTCCATGTCGCCGTACGTATCGGCGAAGAAGGACAGGCTCCATGCGTGGCGACACGGCCACTCCGCGGTGACGTCTGTGAGAACGCACGGGATGGCCCTGTGGACGTAGTCGCGCTCGAACGCGTCGGGGGTTATGTCCGCGACGCTCTTCTTCTCGCACGCGATCGCATCCGGGAAGGTCGGGACCGCCGTCCACTGAACCTGAGTGCTACCCATGCGTGCGACACAACTGTCGATCGTCTGTAGATCTGCGTCGAGAAGTTTGAGCAGCCCGAGCGGCTTTTGCAATTTCAAATCCGTTGGGTGGGGGGCGCGCCAGACGGGGTGGCGCAGAGAGCGCCGCGGGCGTCACGAGTGGAAAAAACACCATGTCGCGCCCCGATGAACTCGTGATCAAGTACGGCATCGACCTCGACGGCAGCGACACCGACGATGACGACGGCGAGGCGCCCGTCGGCGTCGGCGGGTTCGTCGAGATCCCTACCTCAGATCCCACGCAGCAGACCGCCGACGACGGGATGGAGGACGACGGCATCACCGCCGCGGGGGCGAGAGACGCGGGGGTCGCCGCCGCCACCGCGCCGCGCCCCGAGCCCACCCACATGGACGCGCTCGAGACCCCCCAACCCGAGATGTTCGATGCGCCGCAGCCGACGCCCGGGCGGATCGTCTTCGGCGGCGCCCTGGACGCGACGAGGTCATCCCGCGGATGGGGAGAGCCCGACAGCAGCCATCGCCGCCCGGCGTTCGCGTCCGCCGCGGCGTCCGAACTCTTCGCGCCGCCGACGATGAACATCCCGACCGCATCCGGCCGCGGCGGCGGCTTCGGCTTCCAGCCGTCCGTCGAACCCGTCGTCGCACCGACCCCGGTGACCGCGCATCCCAGCGCCTCGCACAGGCCCGCGCACAGACTACCCCCGCATCACCATCACGCCACTCCCGCTCCCACCGACCCGGCGCCGACGCCGACACACACGGCCGGCGGCAAGCGACGCGACCCGCCCATGCAGACCGCGTACGCCATCGCGTGCGCCGCCATGAACGCATCGCAGAAGAAGCGGCTGGACCTCCCCTTGAGGCCGAGGACCGATCGATCGATTGAGACGCTCACCGATGCGCAATCTTTCCACGGAGCCGCGTTCCGGGTTGGATGGGGACCCGGCGGCCGGCTCGTACACGCCGGACGCATGGACGCCTCCCAGGCGACTCGCGTTGGAGGGTACGCCGCGCTGAGTGGCGAGGCTGCGGCGAAAGGGCGCGTGCACGCGCCGAACGCGGCGGTGACGGTGGAGAGATTCGCGCCTGGAGCCGGCGGCGGCGACGTTAACGCGAAACGATCCGCGCTGGACGTCGCGCTCGCGCACACGGTCGGCCTCAACGGGTCCCGTAGAACCGGGCCGTCCACGCCCGGCCGCGAGTCCGACGGCGACGTCGCCATGGACACAGCCGGCGAGACACACGGCCGAGAGAGACGAACCGCGCCGTCGGTGGGGCCGCACGGACCGTTCCTTAAATTCAAGTGCGACAGGCTGGAACTTCCCAGCCTTTGCGCGCAACACCTGTCCGCGGTTGAACGGTCCACCACCGCGTTCGGCGCGTCCACCACCACGCCGCCGCAAGAGCTCGCGGCTGAGGTTGGCGTCTGGGACCTACTCGCGACGCTCTTCGGCGACGGCGAGGGATGCGCGCCTCGAGGTAGCGCCGCGGATCGACACGCGCGGCGAGCCGGCGTGGGCGCGTGGCTCCGCAAACAAATCGCACGCGACGTACCTGCGCCGGGGGACGAATCGCTCTCCGGGCGTAACGCCGCGGGGACGCACGTCGCCGCCGGGCGGAGCGTCAAGGCGGTCGCCGCCGCGGTGTCCGCGCGGGACCCGCGGCTGGCCACCCTTCTGGCGCAGTCCAACGCGGGGGGTAAAGGGAAGGAACTCGCGGCTGCGCAGTTGCGAATCTGGCGCGACTCACCCGCGGCGAACTACGTGGACGCCCCGACGCGCGTCGCCTTTGGTTTACTCGCGGGGGACGTCGCGCCGCCGCCGCCCGACGCGACGCCAATCGCTCCCGGAAACTGGAAGGCGAACTTTGGTTTGCACCTCTGGTTCGGCCATCCCCCGACGGCGACGCTGGCGCGTTCGTTGGAAGGGTACCTCGGCGCCGTCGCGAACGATACCGCGGCGTTCCCCGCGGCTCCCGCGGATACGTTCATCGACCCGGACGCGGCTCGGCTCAAGGATCTGTGCTTTAACATCCTAGCGCTCGCGTCCGGCGGAACGGTTCCGGATGACGTGGGCGTCGAGAAGACGTTTCACCCGCTGACGTACTGCCGAGGCGACTTGACCAACGTATCACTCGCGTGGCACCTCTTCGTGACCATGCGCGCGGTGGGCGCGCTCGGCAACGGGGATAAGATCGCGGCGCTCGCCGACGAGATGCACGTCGCGTTCGCCGCGCAGTTGCTTGCGGTGGGCGCGGGGGGCGGCGGCGTGGGCGACAGGAAGCGCAAGGCGGCGGCACATGCGGGTGGAGCCGAGAATGGAGTCTCGTCTTCGTCCATGGTTGAATGGGCGGCGTTCGTCGCGATGCACGTGGAGGACGGCCCGCGGCGTGAAGCGCTGGTGCGGTGGACGCTGCACGGGCGGTGCGCGGACTGGTGCGACGACGAGGTCAAGACTTCGTTTTTGCGGGATACGCTCGGTGTGCCGGAGCATTGGCTGGAGGAGGCGAAACGTGAGTGGTTCGCGTACAACTGGTGGGAAAACGACGAGAGCGCGTTTTAAGTAGTGGAGAGTGTATACTTGTGCCGGTACGAAATACTTGTACGAACGCCGAGTCGCTGTCGATGGATATCTTTACTAAATGTAGCGGTCGTCGCCCGCCCGCGCGTGTTTTGTCTATCTTCCGTCCCCCCGAGCACTCAGATCTCTCGCCGCCTCTCCTACTCGGACCAAGTCTTTTCCTCCTCCTCGTGAAATGCGCCTCGAACATCCTCGAGTCCACGGCCAAACATCCAGAGTGAGTCGTCAGTCGAACCGTTCATGCACTCACCACTCACGGCTTGAAGTCGAGCACGGTGACCCTGTTGTTGCTGTACGCCGCCGCAACCTTCGTGCCGTCTTTATTCCAGCAAACCTCGAAGATCCCCCCGTCACCCTTGTACGTCTTCACCAGCTCACCCTTCTGCACGTCCCAGATCAGCAGCCTGTTGTCGAAGGACCCTGAGGCGAGGTACTTGCCGTCGGGGGAAAACGCGACGGAGTACACCGGCTCCGTGTGCCTTCGCAGCGTGTGCACGCATCGACCTTCCTCGGCGTCCCAGAGTTTGATCGTCGCGTCGTAAGACGCAGACGCCAGCATCAGCGGCAGGTCCGGGTTGTTCGTTCCCGGCCCGGTCGGGGACCACTTGATGGTGTAAATCTCTTTCGTGTGCTCTTTAAGCTCGTGCACGCACTCGTCCTGCTTCAAGCTCCACACGCGCGCGGTGTAATCGTCCGAGCACGACGCGAGTAGGGTTCCGGTTGGATCCCACTTGATGGCGTTCACCTCGTCTTTATGCCCCTTGAACGCCTTGATGGGCTTGGACTCGCCGAGCTTGCAGACGTAGATCATGTGATCCATCGAGCTCGTCGCGAAGGACACGTTGTTACGCCAGTCCACGTCCAGCGTGGGCGCGGCGTGGAAGTTAAACTGTTGCTTCGCCTCCCCAGTCTTGGCGTCCCAGACAATCGCCGTCTTATCCACGGAGCCGGATAAAAGGTAATCGCCTTTTTTGTTCCACTTCAGGGAAAAGATCGGGCCTTTGTGCTTGGACAGGGTGTTGACGAGGGTCCCGTCGGCGTCCCAGATTCGCGCGGCGCCGTCGTACGATCCCGTGGCCAGTAAGGACCCTTCGCCGTTCCAGTCCAGCGTGGTGACGTCTTTGCTGTTCTTGTTCCTGTCCTTCGACTCAAACTCGCGCTTCTCGTCACCTTCGGCACCCTCGGCACCCTCCGCGGCGTCGTCCGTCACCGGGGTGTGCACGAGGACGATGGGGTCGCCGAGCGATCCTTGCGCCTGCCGCCCCGACGGCCCCGCGGGAACCGACCACACCCTCGCGGTGGCGTCGCCAGAGCCGGACGCCAGCTGCGACGTCGCCGGGGACCACGCGCAGATGAACACCTCGCCCGTGTGGCCCTCCAGGCGGGTCACGTCCTCGTCGTCGATCGCCTCGGCGGCGCCGTCCGCGACGTCGTCGTCGGCGTCCATCGGAGCGGCTCCGTTGGCACCGTCGGCTTCTTCGTCGGCTTCGAGTTTCTCCCGCTTGACCCGCGCCTTCTCCTTGTCCCGGTCCTCGTCGTCGCCGCTCTTCCGTTTCTCCTTGACGATGTTCTTGAGCTCCTCGACGGGCTTGGAGAGCAGGTCGGAGGAGTTCAGCATGCTGAAGTTGCCGTCGACGTCGGTGCCATCCTGTTCGAATGATCGGAGGGTTTGTGTGCGGTCAGTGAATTGAATTGTGAGGAATTGTGATTGGGGGCGTCCACGCGTGTTGGGGCGGTGGCGCGCGAGTGTGGCGCGTTGGGGCGACGTGATCACGCGCGCGTGGTTCTCGCGCCGGGCACGCGCCGGGGCGGGCTGGGTGGAGGGGAGTCCGAGACGCGCGCGGGGGAAATTGGCGCGCGCCCCCTTCGGAGCGAAATGGCGCAAATTTTCCCCGCGCGACGAAGGGTCCGGGAAGCGACGCGCAATGCCGACGCGATCGGTGGTGGCGGGGTAGATTCGACGGGACACGCACCTCGTTGAGGTTGGCCTCGAGCTCGAGGTACTGGAGTCCCTTCTGGATGAACGAGATGAGCGCGCCGGGCGGGAGGTCGGTGCCCGCGATGGACGTCTTCTGAATGTAGGACTCGTAGCCGAAGGTGTACGCCGCGTGCGTGAAGCCGCTCTCCTGGAGGTAGCGGTAGACGAGGTAGTTGACCTCGTCGGAGGAGATGGACATGGTGTCCCTCCCGGTGACGCGCACTGGTGAAGCGCGAGGTCGCGGACGCGTGTGATCGCCGGATGCCGGAGCGTGTGGTATAGGGTTTGAATAGTTGGCGCGTGGCGCTGTAGACGAAATAAATCAATGGCCAACTCGCCAATTTCTGTCTCATTTCTCATACAAAGTCTGTATTTACTAAAACTCTTAATTCATTCGTAACTGCTCGCCGTATGACTGGCAGACTGGCGATTTTCCCCGCGACGGGGCGTTTCCAACGGACTCCAAGAAAGGCACTCTCAGGCGCCGAGAGACACCGACCGGCAAGAGTGTCAGTGAGGAGGATGCCGCTCATACAGATCACCGATGCGTACAACGAGCCGCTCGACCTGTGGCTGTCCCCGAACCACGAGGGTCAGACGCGGTTCGTGCGCGAGAGCGACGTGCCATCGGTCGTCACGGACGAGGCAAATCTCGCGCAAGATGGAGACGAGCGACTCCCCGAGGACGTCGCCGACGAGCAAGAGCAACCTACCGTGTGCCCACCCTGCGAGGTGGAGGACAAGGCGTCGGTGGTCCGCATCCCCGCGCCGCCCCCACTCGGCCTCGTGGGCCTGCTCAAACCCATCCCCACCGTCCTCCCGCACCCCGACAAGGACAAGGAACGCGTCAAGGCGGTCGAGGACACGCGCAAGTTCTCGTCCGAAGCGGGCGTCCCGACGGTGTTCGTCACACGTCCCCCGCGGGACGTCATCTGCCGCGCGTGCAGGGACGTGTACAGAGACCCGGTCATCGCGCACGACGGATTCACGTACTGCAGACAGTGCGCACCGAAAGACTTCGACTCGGACGACGAAGAAGGCATACATCACTCAACCGTCGACCCGGACTTCGATCCGACCGCCAACTTAGTCGAAGACCACGACGCGTGGGAAAAAGTCCTGTCGATGCAGATCCTGTGTAAGAACGGCCTGACGTTCATGGACAACGCGGCGGGTGCGAACAGATGGGTGTACAATCCCGAGGGATGCACGCAGTCAATCACGCTGGAAGCTCGGTAAGTTTTTTTAACTCTCGTACGGGCAATTAGTGTACTGACGGGTAAGTGTTTTGTGTATTTACAGGGCGAAACACGAGATCGACTGCGGATACAGACGAGCTCGGTGCTCACTACCGTACGGCCGCCGGGACAACGACTCGTGCCCGGTGACGCTGTACCAGTTCGAACGCGAACAACACCAAGTCGAGTGCCCGTTCCGTTTAGTGCCGTGCGGCATCGAGGGATGCGTGAAACGAGTTCAGTTTAACCGCCGAGCGGTAAGTTTCTTTTTATTTCCATACGGGCAATAGAATGACGTCGTGTCTATTTACTCGTAACAGCAACACGTCGCGCTCTGCGAGTACAAAGTATTCGAATGCTCCAACGGGTGCGGGTGGCGTGGACGGCGGAACGAACGCGGCGTCCACAAGAACGCGTGCGAGCTCGAGGTTGTCACATGCGGCAGGGAAGACACCGAGGATCCGTCCCTGTTCTGCACCCACCTCGCGGAGCGCCGGTTCATGGCGCCGCACTCCAACGAATGGTGAGTTTCTTTTTATTTGCATATGTGCAATAAGGCTGACGGCGTGTTTTGTTTACAGCGACTACCGCCCCGTGCCTTGTGACCACTGCAAACGTAAGGTGAGCGCGCGGCACCTTCCCGAGCACGAGGCGCACTGCGCGGAGCGCCGCGTGCTGTGCGACGACTGCGGCGCGCGAGTGCTGGAACGTAACCTGCCGGAGCACAAGGAGGTGCACTGCGGGAAAGGGTCGTTTCATTGCGAGTTTCAAAAGTACGGATGCGCGGAGCGGGGAACTAAAGCCGAGTTGGAGGCGCACTGCGCGCACGACGCCGCGCGTCACCTGCGACTGGTCATGCTCCAGCTGGACACGCAACACGTGAAGTACGCGGAGTGGTACGGGGAGGTGGACGGCGTGAAGGATACGGTGGCGGAGAGGATCGCGGCGGATGACGGGGCCATTGCGGCGACCCGCGCCGAGGTGACCAGGGTGGAGGAGGAAGGCAAGTCCGAGATTGTCACGCTTCGAAGGGGCCTCGCGGATCTCAAGACGTATTACGAGGAGGAGGTTGGGCGGTTACGCGCGCAGATGAAGCGTGTGGTGAAGGATACCGACGCGAGGGTGGCGGACTTACGGGCGGAGAACGCGGCGCTTCGAACGGCGTTGTCGGACAAGATGACGCGGGACGAGTGCGACGCTTTCGTTAAAGACGCGTCCTCGTTTCGTGAAACGCTCGAGCACGAAACGGCCAAGGCGCGGGAGGAGATGGACCGTCACCGACAGCGGTGGGAACGGGACGTGTCACGGGTCCACGAGGACATCAAGGACGTGCGTTCAATGTGCGACGAGCGGGTCAAGTCCGTCGACGCGAAAATCGCCACGCACGAAGCATCCGATCACTTACGCGTCGACGCGGTTGAAGCTGAGTTGCACGAGGCGAACAAGGAGTTCGTGGAGGATCTCGATGAACTCGCGCGGCGGCAACGGGACCTTGAGCAGCGGTGGCAGGAGACGAACGAGTTGCTCCGCGGGCCACGTGTGTTGAAGGAGACGACGCGTGACTTACAATGGGCGGAGACCCGGGCTCATGTAGGAGTGGTGTCGAGTACCCCTAAGGGCACCCATGGTAAGGGCTTCGGTATGGGTACGACGAAGGATGAGAATGGGCTGGCGAGGTCGCGCGCGCAAGGTGCGGCGGCGCTGCTCTTCGGTAAAGGGTCTCGCATGGACCCGGGCGGAAGGTGACGATACCTTCGCACTAGCTCTAGGTTCGTTGTTATTTTAGGTGAATGCTCACGCCAAATTGCTCACATTTAGGGGCAGATTTTGAAGCGCGGTGGGGATGGGTGCGACGGGGAGCCGACCGGGTGCCCCGCCGCCGCCGCCGTCGCCGAGGGCTTCCTCGTCGGCGGCATCGACGAGCGAGCCCACGAGCCGGCTCGAGACCGGTGTGACCATCTCCTTCCTCCGGGACCTGCCCGACCTGTTCGAGGTGAGATCGGGCGCCATGCCTGGAACTCTGACCACCGAGCAGCTGGTGTTCGGGAAGAGCCGGCGGAACGCGACGCGCCCGTCACCGCTGAAGCGGTGCCTCGCGCAGGCGACGAAGAAGCGCAACTGGTGCTTCGTGGAGGAGTGCGAGCACCAGGGATTCACGCACTCCCGCCACGGCGATCCGTACTTTCTCCCCGCCACGCACTACGTGATCCACGGCTGGCATAGAAATTGGCTCCAACTCGTCGAGGCGCTGGAGCGGTTCGTGGAGACCAGACGGTTGAACCCGCGCGAAACGAGCTTCTTCATCGACGTGTTCAGCGTGAACCAGAACGTCCCGCCGCACAGGGAACTCCTGCCGGACACCCTCGCCTTCCCGTCGATCCCGGAGGAAGGACCCGATGGGGGGGGCGACGGAGGAGTTTTCAACATGGACGACGACCTCACCGCGGAGAAGTTTTTCAAGACTACCGTAGACGCCGCGACGAAGACGTCACTGGCGCGGTGTAACCACCGCGTGGTCATCGCGCCGTCGTCGTGGTCCACGCCGCCGGCGTACAGACGGCTGTGGTGCGTCTTCGAGCTCGCGCTGGCATCCGCGCAGTCAGGGGAGTTTGCGAGGGACGGAACCGACGGGCGGCAGAATTGGGGAATACCGTCGACGCCGACGAGGGCGGGCAAGCCGGAGGCGGCGCCGCCCGGGTTCGACCTCGCGCTCGTACGGTCCGAGGAAGCCGACCTGGTGCGCTCGTTCAGCACCGCCCAAGACGCGGTGTTCGAGTGGATCGGAGGCATCGACTCGTCCAAAGCCGCGGCGACGGACAAGCTCGACGAGACGCTTCTGCGAGAATTCGCCGAGAAGAAATTCCCGGGGGGGTACCGGTTGTTAGACGCGGCCGCTCGGGACGCCGCCGCGGCGGCGCTCGCGGCGGCGTGCGAGCATAACCTCCGCGGCGCCGTCGAGGCGGAGGACGTGGCGTCGGAGTGCGACATGCGCGGCGCGTTGGGGCGGCTTCACGCGTACAGGCGAATGGACGAAGACGCCGCTCGGGAGTTCAAAGCGGAAGCGACGACTCGCGCCGGCGAGGCGGCGAAGGATCCCACGGCGCCCGCGGCGGACCCGGGTAAACGCGCGAGGTCGTTCGTGAACCTCGCGGACACGCGGCGGCAGGCGGCGGGGACGACCGGGTCATCCTCGTGGCTCGAAGAGGCGGTGGACGGGTACGCCGCCGCAGCAGAGCTACTTCCGGATACGGACCAGACGTACGTTCGGTGTCTGGAAGGTAAACTGATGGCGCTGAAGGAGATGCAACGGCGACTGGGTCCGGATCAACGCGACGAGGACACACTGACCGAGTGCAGGATGTCGTTAGGAAGAGCGTACTTTCGTCACGGGCGCATGGCGGAGTGCTCGCAGGTGATGGCCAGCGCGTTGCGAACTCTGACGCAAAAATACGGAGAAGATCACGCCGCCACCAACGCGGCTCGCGACCTCGCTACTCGACTGCTGGGAAAGGCTCCGATTGAGGATTGGGTGGTGGACGATACCGGGCGTGAGGTGGAGAGGCTGGGTGGGCGTTTGGCTGACGTGAACGTGTAATAAGGGCTTTAGTCTCGTGTAGCGGTGGCCGTCGTATGACACACAGTTTACAAAGTTGGATAAAACGGACGTCTCCTCGCGCCAAAATGTGTGATGACGTCATTCCAAACACGCGCGCCACCATGCTCGCGTCGACGTTCGTGACTCCGGCGATTTGCCGCCCCGTGCCTGCCACGCGCCGCGGATGCTTTCGATGCTCCAGGTCGGTCGTCCGCATGTCCGCCGATCCTTCCCTCATCCGGACCTCGGAGGGCGACGACGGCGTTCAGTTCGGCACCGAGGAGCGCAGCGTCCTGAAGATGGGACGAAGCGCCCGTGACGCGCCTCGCATCTTCCCAAAAGGAATCGACCCGTCGATGTACACGCTCGAGCAGCTCGCGTTTCTCAGTAGGAAAGAGCAGGGCATCATGCCCACCAGCAACGACTGCAGCTGCTGCGACGGCGTCGGGACGGTCATCTGCCACACGTGCCGAGGCCACGGCAATAACCAATCGAGCCAGGAGGCCAAGTTCAGCGGTGAGGTGCGCCTCAACAGCGACGCCATCCCGGGTGAGGTGTTGGGCATGATGATGAAGGAAGGGATGATGTGCTGGGTGTGCCGCGGGGCGAAACACATCGCATGCACGTCCTGCGAGGGCACCGGCAAGAGGGACTTCGCCGATAACTGGATAACCGATTAGTTAGACGTCGTTGTGACCGAGAGAGTTGTTGAAAACAGAGCATGGCGCGCGCGCTGGCGGGGCGGGTCGCGAGGCGCGCGCTCGCGTCCGCCGCCTCCCCTGGGGGCGGGCCTCCCCCATCTCCATCCAACCCATTACGATACGGCGGCCCAATCCTCCCGGCGCTGCCGATAGGCATCCTATCAGGCGGCCTGGGAAGCGTCGTGGGCATAGGGGGCGCCCTCGTCGCGGTGCCCACGACTCAGGCTGCGTACAGCCTGGCGCAGCTCCAGGCCAACTCCACCGCGCTGTTACCGAACGTGGCGACGTGTCTCAGCGGCGCGGCGGTGTTCGCGTCCGCGGGGCACGTCGACCCGGTCGCGGGGATCCTGGTCGCGTCCGCGGCGACGGCGACCGCGGGACCGGGCGCCCGGTTGGCGCACGCCATGGACGAGAAGACGCGGCGGATGATGTTCGCGGGGGCGCTCCTGGCGCTCGCGCCGGTCATCGCGCTCAAAACCCCGGCGCCACACGGAAAGGACGACGCGGATCACGACGCAGAATCGTCCGGGCGAAGCCAAGGCGGCGGCGCGGACGGTGCCCAGCCGGCGATGGCGATGCCCCCGTTGCCAAAAGTTGGGTATTATTTGGCGTTGGGCGCGGCGGTGGGAGCGGCTTCGGGGATGCTGGGCATCGGCGCCGGTACCATGATGAGCGTCGGGCTGGCGCTCGCGGGGGGCATGCCGCATAAGACGATGCTCGGTACGTCGTTCGTGGCTCAGATCGGGCCGGGTCTGAGCGGCGCGTGGGCGCACCACCGGCTGGGTAACCTCCGACTGGACCTGGTGCCGGCGTTGGCGGTGGGCGCGGGGTTGGGATCGTACGCGGCGAGTGGGGTGGCGGTGGATCTGCCGGAGGCGCAGTTGAGGGCGGCGTTCGCGGCGTTTATCGCGGGGTTGGGGATGCACGCGCTGCGAGGGGCGCTCAAGATGCCCAAGGTTTAGCATAGCCGCTGTATTAGTGCTAGCTAGGGCGTTTTTCTCTTTTTCTCGAGTGAGTTTTCCCTGGAATCGCCGGTTTGGCGCTGGGCACCCCGGACTCGTTTTTTTTGGGCAGCTCGCGCGCGACGACGGCGTCGCCCCGACGCCGACGCCGCGATCTGGCGGCGGATATCGATCGGGGAGTGACCCACGCGTGTCCCTGAAGGGTCACGCGCGTGGTGGTGTCGAGTGGCGCGCCCGGGCCACCTCCCACCACTCGCCTCCAACCACCCTTGGACGAGTCAGAAGTTTCCAGACTGAAGTGGAGCCAACCGGGGCTTCCGCAGAAACGTCCGTGGGCTTCCGCCGGCTTCCGTGCCGGACCGGTCCGGCACGGAAAGTTCTCCGGACATCATATCGAAGGGTCGTGTTCGGGCGTTTACCGAACTTTTTTTGTCGGCGCGCACCCATGGAAGGTTTCCGGACGCCGCGGAGGCGGTCCCGGAGAGCTCCGTCTGGCTCCGCTGGTTCTGCTTGGTTCCGCTTGGTTTCCGTGGATTTTGGATTTACGGCGATGACTCAAGGTTTTGGGTCTAATCTTTGCCAATCAAGCCATTTTTGGTCGATTCCACAGAGCTGATCCGGGAGGTCTGTATGGATCCGCAGTCTCCATTTGGGCTTCCGTGGCTTCCGTGAAATTCCCGGATGGGACCCAAATGGTGATTTGCACACCCCGGATGGAAATCCCGGATGCTTCCGTTTCCATCCGTGGTTCACTCCGGGAAGCTCTGTGGTGGTCGATTTCTCGGCGCTCGGCACCTGCGGAAAACGCCCAAAGCCAACGGGCACTGTGAGGGGCGCGAGGGCGCGAGGAGGGAGATGGGTCCCGGGGGCGGGGATGACCCCGGCGGCGGAGCGAAGCGGTCGCCGCTGCTGGAGTTCATGCGCCGCGACCTCGCCGAGAACGCCCCGAAGCGGCCCGGCGCCGCCGCCGTCGCCGCGGTGAAGGGCGCCGGGGTCGATGAAGAGGGCACCCGACCAAAAGCCAGATCCACCGCGACGACGCCATCGCTCGCGGGCGCGGCATCCACCGCCGCCGCGCTCAAGCGATGGCGACGCGACGTGGTCCCCCGGTCCGCACGGGGCGAGCGGCGCGGTGTGCGTGTGGACACCGACGCACGACGGGCGGGTCACGTCCAGGGCGACGAGGGCGACGAGGCATCCGACGCGGAGTCGTCCCTAGACGGCTTCGCGGACTACGCATCGAACTCGTCCACCGGCGCGGACGCCGAGAACGCGGCTTTGAACCCCGCGAGCTCCGCGATGCGCCGCCTCCGCGTGGACGACGGCGCACCGAAGGCGCGACCGAACGAGCCGCCGCCCGAACACAAGGTCTCCCGCCGCGGCCAAACCGCCAAGGAACGCGAAGAGGACGAACTTCGGCTCCGGCTCGACCGCGAGGAGGAGGAGGCGCGGGTGGTGGTGGAGGCGGGGCTACGCGCTGAGCGCAACGCCAAACGCGCCAAGGCTGAACGCCTACGAACCCTTCAGCGCATGGCCAAGACGCACGGTATGATCGCGCGGTACAGGGAGGAGACGGAGGCGGCGGCGGTGGCGGCGGCGGCGACAGCTCGCGCCGTCGTCGAGCGAAAGTGGCGGCTGGAGGCCACGGTGCTGACCGACATGGTGACGCGCCACGGGTCCCACAAGGACACCACGCCGTCGACGCACGAGGCGCAGTTACACCTGGCGTACGTATGCGACGAGAGGTTAGCGTGCGACGCGAGGTGCGGCGCGTGCGAGCGAGGGGAGTTACACTCCGCCGCCGAGTGCGCTTTATGCGAGGCGCTGACGACGCCGCAGGAGCGCGATCCGTCCACCGCGTGGCGCCGCGGGCACCCGATGTTTCGGCGGGACGACGTGGCAGATGCCGCGACACGCGGCACCGACGATGATTCCGCGGCGGGTGCTGCGGTGGAGCTGCTGAGGGCGCGGGGTCAATCTGAGGTGGGCGCTTGGCTCGAGCGAACTTCGCGCGTCGCTCGCGAGAGAACGAGTGAACTGTCGCTGACTCGCAAGGGCCTGAGCTCCTTCACCGATTCGTGTCTGTCCGGGTTCCACGGCGTGACGTCGCTGAAGCTCGGGCGGAACAGGCTGACGCGGTTGCCGGACCTAGGGCAGCTCACGCCACTGCTGGAGAGGCTGGAGGTGGGTCTTTTCCCCGTGCGTTTTTCTGGTTTTCTCGAGTGAGTTTTCCCCGGAATCGCCGGTTTGGCGCTGGGCACCCCCGGACTCGTTTTTTTTGGGCAGCTCGCGCGCGACGACGGCGTCGCCCCGACGCCGACGCCGCGATCTGGCGGCGGATATCGATCGGGGAGTGACCCACGCGTGTCCCTGAAGGGTCACGCGCGTGGTGGTGTCGAGTGGCGCGCCCGGGCCACCTCCCACCACTCGCCTCCAACCACCCTTGGAAGAGTCAGAAGTTTCCAGACTGAAGCAGAGCCAACTGGGGCTTCCGCAGAAACGTCCGTGGGCTTCCGCCGGCTTCCGTGCCGGACCGGTCCGGCACGGAAAGTTCTCCGGACATCATATCGAGGGGTCGTGTTCGGGCGTTTACCGAACTTTTTTTGTCGGCGCGCACCCATGGAAGGTTTCCGGACGCCGCGGAGGCGGTCCCGGAGAGCTCCGTCTGGCTCCGCTGGTTCTGCTTGGTTCCGCTTGGTTTCCGTGGATTTTGGATTTACGGCGATGACTCAAGGTTTTGGGTCTAATCTTTGCCGATCAAGCCATTTTCAGTCGATTCCACGGAGCTGATCGGAACTGATCCGGGAGTTCCATATGGATCCGCAGTCTCCGTTTGGGCTTCCGTGGCTTCCGTGAAATTCCCGGATGGGTCCAAAATCGTGATTTGCAACCCCCGGATGGAAATCCCGGATGCTTCCGTTTCCATCCGTGGTTCCTCAGGGAAGCTCCGTGGTGGTCGAGACTCGGGTCGAATTGACTCGTCGTTTTTGGTTCATTTTTGCCAACTCCAGGAAATTTCTCGGCGCTCGGCACCTCTCGGCTTTTTTCCGAGCTCTGACTGACCTTCATACGACCCGACTCTTCCACTCCACCCGCAGCTGAGCTGCAACCTGCTCGAGTCGCTGCCAGACGGGATCGGCGCGCTGATGTTCCTGGAGCACCTCGACGTCAGCGGCAACGCACTGCGCGCGCTTCCCAGCCTCTCCGGTTGCAAGGCGCTGGCGCGGCTCGACTGCGCCTCCAACAAACTGCGGTCGCTACCAGTCAGCCTGAGCGCGTGCCTCGAACTCCGCGAGCTCTGCTGCAACAACAACCGCGACCTGGAGTGGCTACCCACCGACCTCGGCCTGTTCCAGCCCAAGCTCACCGGCGTGTGGTGCAACGGGTGTTCCCTGCTGGAGCTCCCGTCGTCCCTCGAGGCGGCCGTCGGGCTCGCCGACCTCGACGTCGGCGGAAACCGACTGCGCTCGTTACCAAACGCCCTGGGCGGCGGCCAGCAACCGAACCTACGAACGATTCGGTGCCGAGATAACCAAATAACCAAACTGCCCGGCGGCTTGGCGTCCGCAGTATCGCTGCGGTGCCTGGACGCGTCGTGCAACTCCCTGGAGGAGGTGGACGTGTTGGCCATGTGCGGCACGCTGACGGAGGTGAGTTTCTTTTTATTTCCGTATGGGCAATTAGTATGACGCGTATTTTGTGTACAGATTCGCTTGGGCGACAACGACATCGCGGCGCTGCCCCGGAACGTCGCGGGCGGCCCGGCGCGGCTCAAGGCGCAGCTCAAGGCGTTGGCGAATGACACGTCATCAGGCGGCGCGCCGCGGAACTTCACGGGATGGGGCGACGGCGAGTGGGACGGCCTGAGGGTGTTCGACGGTAGTAACAACCGGTTGGGTAAGATTCCGTCGGATCTCGCGGCGACGTTGTTGGCGGGGGGCCGGACCCCGTGGAAGGTATCGGTGCGCAATAACCCGATGAACACCGCGATTCGCGCGGTACTGGGTGTGCCGGGGGAGGAGGACACGACGGCGCTGCTACGGTACCTGGATGCGCTGAACGACACGCTGGAGCTGATGGATCGAGAGGAATCTGAGCTCGGCGAACGCGCGCGACGGGTGCGAAATAATCATCTCAGCGCGGAGTGCCACGCGAGGATCGAGCGACCCGAGCTCGGTGTCATGGAACGAAGCGACCGGTTCAGCCGGCCGCGGCACAGGCGTTTCTCGGTGTCGGAGGACGGACCACGGGTGCTTAAACGGGTCGAAACGGCCAATCCCGGGGCGTTACTCCGCGTCGAGCCCATCGACGAGCAGTACCAACTTCGATGCGAGGCTCGGAAAGCGGCGGCGGCGGCTCGCGCGCGAACCAGGTGGGGCGCCGCCATCTTCTCCAAGATGAAGGGCACCGACGACGTCAAGGAAGCCGCCGCGAAGCTCCAGTCGCGTCACCAGTTACTCGACGCCATCAAGCGCGCCACCGACGAGAAGGCCCGGAGGGACGAGGAGGAGTTTCGATGGATCCACGACGTCGAGATCCTCCGACATGTACCTTTCCGGCTACGATGCCAGCTGGCACGATCATGCCGCAAGATGACGTGCACCAGGGGCGAGCGCGTGTACGCCGAAGGGGACGACGGCGACGTCGCGTACATCGTGCTCGAGGGCCGGTGTCAGCTTCGAATCAACGGTGAGTTTATTTTAATTCTCGTATGGGCAATTCGATTGACGTCGTGTTTTGTTTACAGTACCTAAAGACGCGGATGAGATCGACTCTGGCGACGAGTCCGAGGCGGATCTCATCAAGACGGAACCGTCGGGCGAGGTCATCTCCGGGTCCATGTGCCTTGCGGATGCGATCGGGGACTTCACTAAACGTAACGGCCGGGACCCGAGCGATGCGGAGCGGGAGGGTTTATCGAGGCGGAGGCACGGGGGGAAGGCGTGCGTTGGGTTGGAGACTTTGCTCACGGGCGCCCCGCGGCCGCATAGCCTCATCGCCAAGTCCCAACACACCGCGCTCATGGAGATCTCGCGGCGTGAGCTCGCCAAGTGCCTCGCGCTTGACGACGCGAGCCGCGCGAAGGAACACGCGCTCAAGGTGACGCGAGCGTACAACGAAGCCAAGCGGGCCTTCGTCGAGAAGTTCGGCTCGAGGGGCGCGAGTTGGGGGGAGGACGCCGCGGGTGAGGAGGGCGCCGAGGCGTACCGCGCCGCCCTCGTGGAGACGCCGCCGCCACCGACCGCTCGTGAAGCGTTGTTCCGCGCGGAGGCGGCGCGGCAGATGTCCCTCACGCCCGGGTTCGACGCGATCGAAGACGAGGAGGAGCGGCGAATGATGGTACAAGACTTTTATACCCGCGTGAAGGTCACCGCGCACCACCTCGGGCTCGGTTTACCGAACGACCTGTACTCCGAGGCGGACGAGGCGACGCTGCCGTGGTCGGTGACGTGGCGCGCGAACCGAAGCGTCGAACCCCCGGTTCTGTTGGGAACGAACGAGCACGGCGCTTCGACGCTGGACTCCAACGCGATTGCCGAGTGGGAAGCGCTGCGGACCACCGCGCTCTTCGGCGGCGGCGCCGGTCTGTTCCTGTGCTCCGAGCCGACGCTGACGCGCGGTGAGCTGCGGCACGTGGTCAGCGCGGGGACCCGGCGGGTCGCGGCGAGGCAGAACGAGCGCCCTTTGTGTCTGGAGAACGATCCGGGCGAGAGAGGCGGTAAGTTTATTTTCACTTATTTCCGCATGCTGTGGGCAATTAGACTGACGTCATGTTTTTTCACAGCGGCGTACGTAGTCTCCGGCAACTCCCGCGGCGACCTGATTCGCGCGCGTCGACCGACCAAGTTCGACCCGAACCCCGTCCCCGAGCGCGTGGGCGTGGCGAAACCGGGCGACGTGGTGTGCGCGTTGAGTCTGCTGACCGGTGCGAAGGTTGCGCGCACGGTTGTGGCGTCCGCCGCGGCGAGGGCTCCGCCCAAGATGAAGGCGCTCGAGGTGAACAAAAAGTGTTTACGGGCGGTGGTGCTGCGTCGACCGACCGTGTTGGACGCGATGACTCGCGTCGTCGCCGCCGAGATTGCGCATGTGCAGTTCGCGGACGACCGACGCGGGGT
>Ga0315315_10000728_pt1 | contig 28718 bp, 29 predicted proteins | sample M140m3416metaG_FD_203699 | JGI IMG/M metagenome (GOLD analysis project Ga0315315, IMG submission 203699) | Ammonia-oxidizing marine archaeal communities from Monterey Bay, California, United States - M1 40m 3416 | ecosystem: Environmental > Aquatic > Marine > Intertidal zone | place: USA... | reverse complement strand
ATATTTAAAAGAGCTACTGGCACCATAAGTGCGCCATCTCCTAGTGCAGGTACTCCTACCGGTTGGTTTACCAATGTAGCAAATGTTACCGGCTCTGGTAAACTTTACATGTCGATTGGTACAAAAGCTAGTGGACAAAGCGTATTTACATGGGGAGAGCCTAAACCTATAGAAGGAGAAGATGGAAATGGGTTTGCCGAAGTTTATGCTTATAGAGTTCGTTTGGCAAGTGCGCCAAATGCTTGGGATCCCGGCGCCGCCGTCGGTAATACTACTTTTAACTTTACAAATAGTACTTTTACTGTTCCTACTGGTTGGAGCAACTATCCTTCTGAATTACAAAATGAAGAAGATAAATTATATGTAATTTTGGGCACAGCTAGTGGTAAGGGATCTAGTGAAACGTTAACTTGGGGCGCTCCGGTTCTTCAGAATATAAATCAAAAAGGAGACTCTGTTACTGTTACAAATACAAGTACAACAAATGGAGTTACTACTGTTACTTTTTCTGATGGTACCTCTATAACCATTGATGATGGGGACCCCGGCACTTCTGAAGGTGTAGTAGTTGTATACGCAAGTAACTCTAGTGGTGCGGATAAGGATTTTAATCAAGGAGACTTAGAGTACGTTCTTTATTATGAATGGACAGGCACTAAACCTACAAACGTTAATGATATCTCAGGAACTTGGGTTAAGTTTACAGGAGACTCTGGAGCTTCTATCATTCCGATTTATTCGGATAGAGCAGATCCTACTAGTACTGACCATCTTTCCTTCGCTTCTGGAACTAATAAATTTGTAACTTTTTTTGAGTACACAGGTACTAAGCCTACTACTCTTACTGCTGAAATGCATCAAGCGACTTTTGTTCCTTTCGTAGGAGCCTCTGTTACTGTTACAAATACAAGTACAACAGATGGAGTTACTACTGTTACTTTTTCTGATGGTACTTCCATGACCATTGATGATGGAGCAGGAGTAAAAGTATTTTATTCTGATGCTGCTAGCGGGGGCACTATATCTACTACTCCAGGAGACAACGACTTTATAAAATACGTAGAGTATACTGGAGATGCTCCCACTACTACAGATAATACTGGATTTGTAAGATTTACAGGAGACTCTGGAGCTTCTATCATTCCGATTTATTCGGATAGAGCAGATCCTACTAGTACTGCCCATCTTTCCCTTGTCCCGGGCAACAATCAGTATGTTACTTTTTTTGAGTACACAGGTACTAAACCCACTAGTAGCACTCTTACTGCCGCAATGCATCAAGCAACCTATGTAAAATTTATAGGAGACGGAGAAGACGGAAATAATGCTCCTAAAGTTGCAACAGGATTTGTTTATAATACAAGTGATGCTAATAACCCAACTGCAGCTTCCTATAGCTTTAATCCTACAAGCCCGGGCTTTTCTAATTTAACAAATGGTTGGACAGAGAATCCTCCAACTTTTAATAGTACAAATAATATTATTTATTATGCTAGATATACTGTCACAGAAAATGTTAATTCTAATAATGAGCCAACAGGCACAGGAAGTGGTAACAATATTCAGTTCGGAAGTGTGCAAACAGGAACAAGTTTTACAGGTCTTGTTACTTTTGCTAGTAATAATTTTCAGTCTGGAGGTAATAATCTTTTTGATATTACAGCAATTGATGGTAGTACAATAACAACAGGCACAATAAAAGCTAATGGAACTGCAGTTGCTGGTAGTACGAGTTTCACAGCAAATGGTAATGCTTTTACTAGTGCTGGTAGTTATATTAACTTAACCAATGGAGTTATAGCTACACGAGCCTTTAGAGTAGATACAAGTGGTGTAGGTCACTTTTCTGGAGGAATAAGTATAGGTCAAACAAGTACTATGAGCTCTTCTTTAACCGTTGGAAGTGGCAATGGGTCTGTTACTATAGAGGGCGCTAATCAAAGAATTGTAATTAATGATGGCTCACGAAATAGAGTAATACTTGGAAAACTTTAATAACCACCAAAAAAATAACACTTGACATAAAATGTCCCTTTTGTTATAATTTCATCATGGAGAACTTTAAATGAGCGCAGCTACTTACAACTTATTCATTGACCAAGGATCCGACTTTGCGGTTGATTTAGTAATCAAAGAATCGGGAACTGCTAAAAATTTATCTAACTACGCAGGTCGTGGACAGCTGCGCTCGTCTCATACAGCGACTGCCGTTTCGGGGTATCTTAAAGTTACAGTAACTAATGCTTCTACGGGGTCTCTTAAAGTGGAGCTTCCGAATGGAAATTGGACAGATTCTTCGGGCGTTACTCGAAGTGGTTCAAAAGATATACCGGCTGGTCAATATGTATATGATGTAGAAATATTTACAAGCAGTGATGCGGTAGTAAAAAGAATAATTCAAGGAAATGCTACAATAAATCCTGAGGTTACTAGATAATGTCCACAGTTTCTACAGTAATTGAAGTAACTGAAAGTGTGTCAGAAATTGCTGCAACAGGCGACCAAATATCTATAAATCTTACTGACGACGTTACTACTATTCAAGCATATAATTTAGCAGTGCCTACGGCAGTTCCTGGAGTGATAGACGCTTCCAGTGTAACAGTACAAGCACACAATACAATCCCGTCTGGATTCTTAGACGAGGCACTAAAGATTTTAGCTGACCAAAGTTTTCGTGGCACTTCTGCACCTAGCGGTGATAGAGTGGAGCAAGGGGACATTTGGTACGAAACTGATACAGAAACTTTATACATCTACAGAGAGGTCTCGCCGGGTACATTTGAATGGCAACCCATAGCAATCGGAGCCGCAGACTCAGACACATTAGATGGAGGGCTTTACTAAGCCACAGGAATTTAAATTATGGCATCCACACAAACCATAAAAATTAAACGTTCTACCGGCTCTTCGGCCCCGTCTACGTTGGCTTCAGGTGAGCTTGCTTATTCAAAAGGAACGGATACATTTTATATCGGAGACCCGGGAGCAGCAAATACTCCAATTGCCGTAGGCGGTGCAATTAAAAATAATGCGGGAGCTCCTGTACTTGCAACAGGTATTACAAAAGGCGAGATTCAACAACTGCTCGATATAGAGCCTGGAGTAGATACTCTAGTACATGATGCAAACTTAGCCTCTTTTGTAAGTGCTTTTACTTTACCGACTTCAGACGGTTCTAACACTCAAGTATTACAAACAAATGGTAGTGGTACATTATCTTTTGGAAGCGTTTCTACTTCGGATGTGGACGTAAGTGTTGCAAATTTGCGTACTCGACTTACTGCAATTAGTGATAGCACTACTATTGGTGATGGTACAGATGTTACTATTACAATGGCTGGGGGTCTTACTGTAACTGGAAATCTTACGGTAAATGGGACTACAACTACTGTAAACTCTACTACCACGACTGTAGATGACCCAGTATTTACTCTTGGCGGCGATTCTGCGCCTGGATCTGATGATAATAAAGATCGTGGTATTGAATTTCGATATCATACTGGATCAGGTGCAAAATTAGGTTTCTTTGGATTTGATGATAGCACAGGTAAGTTTACTTTTATTCCGGATGCTACAAATTCTTCAGAAGTATTCAGTGGCAGTACTGGTATTCTCGATGCGAATGCTGCGGGTTTAGATGCTGCTAGTATTACGGAGGCAACTGCCGCTGTTAACACTGATTACTTATTTTTCTTTGATGGAGGTGCTTCTGGTACTTCTGCAAAAGAATCAATTGTAGATTTCATTTCTAGCATTTCTGGAACGAATGTTACGGCCTCAAACGGCCAAGTAACTGTTGCAACTGCAACTGCTTCTACAAAAGGCGTGGCGTCTTTTGATTCTGGACAATTTGATGTATCAACAGGGGCAGTCACTCTAAATACAATTGATGGCGGCACCTACTAAGGAGCGGTATAGTGGCAACGAATCAAGTAATAAAATTAAAAAGAGGTACCAGTACTCCTACTACTAGTAATATTGCTAGTGGTGAAGTTGCTGTAGATACTTCTGCACAAAAACTTTTTATAAATGATTCTGGTACAATAAAAGAGTTAGGAACTTCTGGGGCTCTTTTATCAAGCTCTACGGTTGCTATTAAAGAATTTGAATATACGGCCAGTGGCAGTCAAACAACTTTTAGTGGTAATGATACAGGATCACAAAGTTTAATATATACAGCTGGATCTATTATGGTATTTCTTAATGGAATATTACAAGATGATTCTGTGGACTATACTGCTACAAATGGAACTTCCGTAGTATTTACGACAGCATTAGCTGCAAATGATGAAGTTCGCATTTTAACTTTTGGAAGCACGGTAGATAGTGTTACTCCTACAAAGCTGGATGCTATTAGTACTGTTAATAATCAAGCGGCATACTCTATGACAGTAAGTAGTGCTGCCTATACTCCGTCACATCAAAATGCATTGATTGTGTCAATAAATGGTGTAACACAAGAACCTGGAGACTCTTTTACTATATCTGGGTCAACAATTACATTTGCTCCAGCTCTTGCTACTGGCGACGTAATTGATTATATAATAGATTTAGGAAGAAAACTAACTGTAAATTCTGTATTGGACGATGCAACCGCACTGGCGATTGCTTTAGGATAAAATTATGGCAAATACTTTTAAAAATGCTTTTGCAGCAAGCGTAAGCAACTCTTCTTTTGTAGATTTGTATACTGTTCCTGCTTCCACGACTACAATAGTTCTTGGGTTAACTCTTTGCAATAAAACAGCGAGTTCTGTAACTGCAACAGTTCAGTTTCAAGATACTTCAGCTTCAAATGCAGATTTTCAGGTAATCGATACAGTTAGTATACCTGCCAGGACGTCTTTAGAATTGCTGAGCGGGCAAAAGTATGTTCTTGAAGCTACAGATGTTCTGCGTGTAAAAGCAGGAACCGGGTCAGCACTTGATGCAACTCTTGGTATTATGGAGATTACATAATGGCTTTTATTGGCATACAGCCAGGAACTGCAATAGTAGGAGAGCTAGTAGGCGATACTACTCCTCAACTTGGTGGTGATTTGGATGTAAATGGAAATGGATTAGTTAGTGTATCAAATGGTAATATTGCAATTACTCCAAACGGTAGCGGTCTTGTACGCCTCGATGGTAACGTAGATATTCAATCTGGAGAAATTGTACTTAAAAATTCAGGTTCCGTTTCAAATATTAAATTTTATTGTGAGTCTAGTAATGCACACTATACTCAACTACAGTCTGCCGCTCATAGTGCTTATAGTGGTAATGTAACACTAACACTACCTGCGTCTACTGACACTCTGCTGGGTCGTGCAACAACAGATACACTGACTAACAAAACTTTAACATCTCCTAAAATAAACGAGAATGTAGCAGTTACGGCAACAGCTACTGAACTTAATCTTCTTGATGGAGTCACAAGCACTACAGCAGAACTCAACTACACAGACGGCGTTACGTCAGCGATCCAGACACAGCTTGATTCTAAGGTAGGAGCTAACTACACAGGCGACGTAAACATCACAGGCGAACTGCTGGTTGATAGTTACAACGAGACTTTTAAAAAGGTTTCTAGTGTTTCTTCTGTTAGTTATTATCAGATTGCTAGTGCCTCTCATACAAGAGAGCTTTCAGTGTCTTCTCAAGAGCCTTCCCCTAATGATCTAGCGTTTAACTCTGATGGGACTAAAATGTTTGTTATTGGGTATAACGATGATGAAGTAAACGAATATGCTTTATCTACCGGATTTAATCTTAGCACTGCGTCTTTTACTCGCAGTTTTTCTGTATCATCTCAAGACACACAGCCAGAAGGATTAACATTTAATAACGATGGAACTAAAATGTTTGTTTTGGGGAATGAGGGTACAGATGTAAATGAATATGCTTTGAGTACGGGATTTAACATAAGCACTGCGTCTTATACTCGAAACTTTTCTGTATCGTCCCAAGAAGCCGCCCCAGAAGGAATAACATTTAATAACGATGGAACTAAAATGTTTATTGTGGGGCGCACCGATGATGAGGTAAATGAGTATGCCCTATCTACGGGATTTAATATTAGTACAGCCTCTTATACTAGGAATTTCTCAGTAGCTTCCCAAGAGCTTACTCCTACTGGATTAGATTTTAATAGCGACGGAACTAAAATGTTTGTTATTGGAAGGACTAATGATTCCGTGTATGAGTACACTTTAACCACGGGGTTTAATATTAGTACGGCTTCTTATACTAGGAACTTTTCAATAGCCGCTAAAGAAACTTTTCCTACTGGGATACGTTTTAGTTCTAACGGCGGAAAGATGTTTATTATAGGCCATTCAAGTGTAAAGGTACATGAGTACTCAACAAGCGTTACAGCCCACAGCACAACCTTTGACTGCGAAAACGCTAACGTCTTTGAAACCGTATTAAGCGCAAACACCACTGTAGTCTTTAGCAACCCGCCAGCGGCAGGAACAGCTACGGACAGCACAGCCTACGCAATGTCACTCAAGGTTATCCAAGACTCTGGAGCCTCTGGATACACTGTAACGTGGCCTACGTCTGTTGATTGGCCTGCGGCTACAGCGCCCACCCTGACAGCTACAGCAAATGCCGTAGATCAATTCGTGTTCTACACCTATGACGGTGGCGCCAACTGGTACGGCTTTACAGCGGGGCAAGCACTGGGATGAGCGTAGGTAGGTTTTTACAGCAGGCGGCGGCTGGTAATGCTGGTGGTGACCCTGTTTACGTTGACGATGTGTTTTCAACGTACTTGTATACAGGCGATGGATCGACTGGTTCTACGACGAGCATTACAAACGGCATAGACCTTTCTGGAGAAGGTGGTTTGGTTTGGATTAAAAAACGAGACGAAAACCGAAATCACTTTTTGGTAGACACCGCAAGGGGCGTTAATCAAACCTTAGGTTCAGACAGGGATATTACGCCGCAGAATACAGTAAACTCCGTAACTGCTTTTAATTCCAACGGTTTTTCACTAGGTAGTGAGGGCGGTGTAAATGAAGGCGGCGGCGGTTATGTTTCTTGGACATTCCGCAAGCAACCGGGGTTTTTTGATGTTGTAACGTATACAGGGAATGGCTCTGCTAGAACAATAAGCCATAATCTTGGTTCAGTTCCGGGAATGATTCTTGTTAAAAACTTAAGTGGAGCATATAACTGGACTGTCTATCATAATGGTATGGGCGGGTATAATTACTATAACCATTTAAACAACACAGACTCTCGTTACAACAATACAGCCATTTGGAATGCAACCCCCACAAGCACAGTTTTTAGTGTAGGAACTAGTGCCAATACCAATGAGAACGGAAATAGTTACGTCGCCTACCTATTCGCCCACGACGCCCAAGACTTTGGCACAGACGAAGACGAAGCAATTATTAAGTGCGGGAGTTATGAGGGTACAAATGCAAATCACGATGTTGATCTTGGATTTGAACCTCAATGGGTTTTAGTCAAGAATATAGACGCGGCTGGGAATTGGGAAATCTACGACGTAATGCGTGGTATGCCATCCGGTACTAATGCAAGATATATAAGAGCAGACTCATCTGCGGCAGAAAATGGAACAGTTGAGTTTTATCCCACATCATCAGGTTTTACAGTTACAGGGTCTAACACAAATACTAATTCTAATGGTCATACTTTTATTTATGTAGCAATCCGCAGACCCCACAAGCCAGCATCAGAGTTTGCGGCTACTGATTTGTTTGCAGTAGACAATAACACAACATCAACATCAGCAGGTTTTCCCAACTTTGTTAGTGGTTTTCCTGTTGATATGGGCCTTGCAAACACTGTAGATGAAACGGGATATACTGCATTATCGTCTCGTCTTACTGGTAAACAAATGTATACACCGGCTAGTGATGCTGAAGAAGGTAGCCCTGAATATGACTACAGCACCGGCTTCAAAGAGGGTGGTTCGTCAACTAACGCTGATGAATATGGATGGATGTGGAGGCGCTCGCCGGGGTTCTTTGATGCTGTGGCTTATAAAGGCGTAAGTAGTGGGGTTGTAAAGCATAATTTAGGCGTTAAACCTGAGCTTGTAATTATTAAACAAAGAAACGCTATTAATAGCAATAATCGGCATTGGGCCGTTGGAGCGCCAGACATACTTGGTATCAATGCCAATACGCTAAGCCTTAATAATACTTATGCTAATGGAACGCTTAATTACAATATGTTTGATACAACGGCGGGACAAACAGCAACGCAAATAAAATTGCATGGCAATGAGAATGGTATAAGTAGCACTTCTGGAAATTACATAGCCTATTTATTTGCAACAGTCGCAGGAATATCAAAAGTTGGTAGCTATACAGGCACAGGTAATGACCTAAACGTAGACTGCGGCTTCAGTGCTGGCGCTAGGTTCGTGTTGGTCAAGCGTACAGACTCTACTGGCGATTGGTATCTTTGGGATTCTTCACGAGGCATTGTGGCTGGCAACGATCCATACTTACTACTGAATAGTACAGCGGCCCACATTACTAACACAGACTACGTTGACCCACTAGCCAGTGGCTTTACGGTGACATCATCAGCGCCTGCGGCACTTAATACCTCTGGCGGCACATATATATTTTACGCAATCGCATAGGAGATAAAAAATGAGCGAATACAGAGTACGAGCAAGCGGAGAGCTCAAATCCGAAACAGATCTCCGACTTGAGAATAGAAATGTTTCTTTTCCAAAAGTATGGAATACAAATGTATTTGAAGCTTTAGGAATTGATCCTGTGCTTGCTGCACCCGCTCCGACCCCGAGCGGAGAATTTAAAGTAGTTGGCAGAAATGGGGCAGTACAAGATTCTAATGGAAACTGGGTGTATGCGTGGGCTGAGAGAGAAATGTTTACAGAATACACAGATGAAGAAGGGAATGTACAAACTGTATCTGCACAACAAACAGCGCATACAGCTAGAATAAACAATGAAAAAGGAATTCAAGAACGCTCTACACGAGACAACTTACTCAAAGAAACAGACCATTTTGCACTTTCAGACGTAACAATGGCAGATGCAATGAAAACATACAGACAAGCACTTCGAGATGTGCCGCAGCAGTCAGAGTTTCCAAATAACATAACCTGGCCTACAAAACCGGAGTAATAAATGTCAAAGTCAAAAGGCAGACTAGTTGCAGAATTTTTAAGAGGACTTAATAGCGACGGTAAGTTAGCAGATGCCGCATCTCAAATTGCGGATTCAACTATTACTTCATCAAAACTAGCTCCTGCTTCATTAGTTACTGAATCAGAAGGTATTGGAAATAATGATAATGATACTACTTTACCTACCTCTGCAGCTGTTAAAGACTATGTTGATAATAATGCAGGAGGCTCAGGCGCTGGTGTAACTGTATACTCTACTCTGGACAACTTACCCGCCCCCTCTTCTGTATCAGAAGGCTCCATGGCTCTAGTTGATTCTACAAATCGTTTATATATTCAGAGCGACAATGGTTGGTACAATATTGCGATAGTCAACACAACGCCTACTATCAGCGGGGTTAATTCTAGTTATTCACTAGCGCAAGACGGTACCGCAACTGTAGTTACAATGGTGGGGACTGATGCAGAGGGGCTGCCGATTACTTATAGTATTGCTTCAGATACCTCAGGCAGTGTTGCGGCTGTCACTCAGGGAACTGGCTCAAATACAAATGTATTTACAATTACTCCAAGCACGAGTCAATCTAATGCAGGGAACTTTTCCCTCACATTTAGGGCAAGTGATGGGGTAAATATTGCTTCCGCAGTTTCTCAGTTTACTCTGTCATTTAGTGTAAGTGTAGAATACTTAGTTATCGGAGGCGGTGGCGGTGGTGGAGCCGGGTCAGCGGCCGGTGGTGGAGGCGGAGCTGGAGGTTATCGTACAGGCACTCTTGCTTTAAATGGCGGCACGTCTTACTCCATTACTGTAGGCGCAGGTGGCGCGGGTAGTACAAGCCCTGACAACAATAACGCTTCTAATGGAAGTAACTCTGTGTTTTCTACCATTACAGCTGCAGGAGGCGGTGGAGGAGCGGGTACTGGCCCGCAAAATGCAAGCCCTTCATATTCAGGGCCTGGACTAGATGGCGGATCCGGGGGTGGTGGCCGTTATGGAGGCGCTGGAGGTAGTGGTAACACCCCCAGCACGTCGCCGTCGCAAGGTAATGATGGTGGTGACTCCACCCAAACCAATGCCAGAGGATCTGGTGGCGGAGGCGGTGCTGGTGGTGCAGGAGCAGATGGTACATCAAGTGCCGGTGGTGCCGGGGGTGCTGGTCTAGCTTCTTCTATAACAGGTACTTCTGTAACCCGTGCAGGCGGTGGCGGCGGTTCTACTTGGTCCAATGCCGGCGGAAGTCCGGGCAGTGGCGGCTCTGGCGGAGGTGGTGCAGGCGCACCTCCATCGGGCGGTACAGCTTCTGGAACGGCAGGTACAGCTAATACTGGCGGTGGCGGTGGTGGCAATGGTCGGGGAGTGGCTGGCCCATCGGGTGGTTCTGGTGTAGTAATTATTGCAGCACAGCAAGCCGCCGCAAGTGTCTCAGGAACTTATAGTCTAGATACTAGCAGTAGGTCCGGGTATCATGTTTATACATTCACAGCGGGCACGGGCAGTATTACTTTCTAATAAAAAAGGGGCTATTCAGCCCCTTCAGATACCGGCTCAGGTGTAACTTGAGGTTGAGCCTGTGATTGAATTTTCGAAATAACTGCCATACTTGTTTTTGCTGGCAATTCTCCTAAAGCATTTAATACCATATTTACTTCATCTAAAGAAAGATCAAGTTTTATACTTTCATTCATATTTATTCCTATTTAAATATATCTTGCCAGTTTCCAGTAGTGCTTGCTCTGGCATATTCTGTAGCACGGTTTTCAAAAAAGTTAGTATGCTCTACCCCGTTTAACATATAGTCTAGCCAAGGTAGAGGATTCTCTTCGCTTCCAAAAATCTTTTTCATACCCAAACCAAGAAGTCTACGATCTGCAATATAGCGAATATATTCTTTTATCTCTTGTGCTGTTAGATCGGGCACTTCTGCGCCCTCAAAACATAGATCAATAAAAGCATCCTCTAATTCTACTGTGCGCTCTGCTGCACAATAAATTTCATACTTTAGATCATCATTCCATAGTTGCGGGTTTTCTTGAATAAATGTACGGAATAGTTGGCTCATGCCTTCGACGTGCAATGTCTCATCACGAACTGACCATGTTACTATCTGTCCCATGCCCTTCATCAAGTTATGTCTTGGAAAGTTTAATAAAATTGCAAAACTACTAAATAACTGTACTCCTTCTGTAAATCCAGAATAAATTGCTAAAGTTTTTGCAATATCTATAGGAGTATCCATACCAAAATTGGATAGATGCTCATGCTTATCCATCATTGCTTTATGCTCAAAAAACTTTTGGTACTCGTCGTCCCCAAAGCCAAGAGTTTCTAGTAAAAGTGAATAGGCTTCTTGATGTACTGCTTCCATTGCTGCAAAAGCAGACAGCATCATTCTTACTTCAGGCTGCTTAAATGTTGGAAGATAATGCTTGGCATATCCACAACAAACATCTACATCAGCTTGAGTAAAGAATCTAAAAATTTGATTAATAAGTCGACGATTCTCAGGAGTCAACTTATCTCTATAGTCTCGTAAATCATCTGCAAGATTAACTTCATCAGGTAACCAGTGCATATGTTGTTGAGTCTTATAGTGTTCGTAAGCCCAAGGATAATTAAAGGGCTTATAGTATTCTCTTTCTGTTAGTAAATTCATTATTTATCCTTCACACGCTAAACACGCGTCTTCTTCTATACTATCGAAGATATACTGACGAAGTGCTTCGTCCGATACATTTTCTGCCCTTTTATACGCTTCACTACGCAAATAGTACAGAGTTTTTACTTTCTTTTTCCAAGCCATCATATGAATGGCATGAAGTTCTTGCTTTGAGACATTTGCAGGAAAAAAGACATTTAGGGATTGACTTTGACAGATATATTCTTGTCTATTGGCTGCAAGATCAATAACCCATCTTTGGTCAATTTCAACTGCGGTTTTAAATACGTCTTTCGTCCAATCATCCAAAAAGTCCAAATGCTGTACTGAGCCGCCGTTAGTAATAATTCCTTTCCATACTTCATCATTATCTTCTCCTAACTCCTGCAAAATATGCTCTAAGTACTCATTCTTTTGTAAGCTAGAGCCTGATTTAGTTTTTTGAGTAAATGCATTAGCCCGATAAGGTTCAATACTGGGACTAGTATTACCGCATATAATGCTAGAGCTAGCATTAGGAGCAACAGCCAAGAGATGCACATTACGAACTCCATAGCCGACAGCATCAGGAGCTTCACCGCGTTCTTCAGCAAGTTTACGAGTTGCATTTTCTGCCTCCGATTTTATATGCCTAAACATTCTCATGTTTGCACTCTTTGCCATTACACCTTCAAAAGGCATATGATGTCTTTGAAGGTATGCATGAAACCCCATTGCACCTAGACCAATACTTCTTTCTTGCATTGCACTATATGCAGCTCTCCATAATTCTCTCGGAGCGTTCTCAATAAAGTAACTAAGCACATTATCTAACATATTTACTAAATCCGGAATAAAATTCGGATCGTGTTGCCACTCATCAAACTCTTCTAGATTTACGCTTGAAAGACAACATACTGCGGTACGATCTTCATCTGTGGCAAGAGTAATCTCGCTACACAAATTTGAATGATTTACTTTTAATCCTTTCTCTTTCTGACACTCAGGCAATCCATTCTGCACTGTATCACCAAACATAATATAAGGCTCACCAGTTTCTACACGATTCTGAATAAGTTTTACCCAAAGTGTTTTTGCGGATACAGTCTTTACAACTCTACCAGAATTAGGATCCTTCAAATCCCAGGAATCATCAAAACCCTCTTCCCTGGTGGCACCTTCTATAAGGGCCATAAAGTGATCTGAAACAACCACTCCGTGATGAAGATTAGTAGACTTGCGGTTAATATCCCCTCCAGTAGGTTTGCGAACATCTAAAAACTCCTCAATTTCAGGGTGAGACATATCGAGGTACGCTGCATAGCTACCTCGTCGAGTGACGCCTTGAGAGAATGCAAGCATCTCAGCGTCTACAACTTTCATAAAAGGAATTACGCCAGTACTTTCAGAACCGTTAGATGTCTTACTACCTACGCTTCGTATGCTATTCCAGCAGCCACCAACACCACCACCAACGCTACTGAGAAAAGCATTTTCTGTGTAGTGATTTGTAATCCCTTCTCGACTGTCTTCCACGAAATTAAGAAAGCAGCTAATAGGAAGGCCGCGGGTGGTTCCACCATTAGATAGTATAGGAGTACTAAACATAAACCAGAGTTTACTAGCATAGTCGTATAGTCTTTGAGCATGTTCCTCATCATTTGCAAAGGCTTTTGCCGCTCGTGCAAAAGCGTCTTGGGGAGATACTTCCCCGTCAATCATGTACCGATCTTCAAGAGTTTTTTTACTAAACTCCGACAGATATCTGTCTCGTCGATAATCTACTGTTACATTAAATGACACTTGTCATTCTCCTTTCAATGTCTGATAAATTATCAGTGCCTATTGCATCATCGCAAAAAGTCATTAAATCCATAAGCTCATAGTTTTGTAAAATCTGTTCTGCATTCTCATTTAAAGACTGAATGAATTTGTATTTACTAGGAATAGGGGCGGCTTCATAAATACTAAAAGCATTCCCGTATTCTTTTATTAACTGTACAGCTCGTTTGGGGCCAATTCCAGGTATGCCCGGAACATTGTCACCTTTGTCTCCTGTGAGGCATTTTAAAGAAATATATTCCTCTGGAGAACATTCATAGTGAGTATTCCAATTTTCTAGCGTGACTTCCTTCCTCGTCACATAAGAAAATCTGCTTACATCCTCTTGAATCAGTAGATCCCAGTCTCTATCACTAGATACTAACCAAATACTACCTAATTCGTACTTTTCTTTTTGTTTTACTAAATGTGCAGCAATATCGTCTGCTTCTACACCCTTATATCTAAGTACCTGGAAGTTATCTCCCACGACTTCGAGGGATGCTTCGTACTCTTCGAAGAACTCTTCGAAAGCGATTCTTTCTTCCTCTGATTGTTCAGCGAACTTGTCTTTTCTATTTTGTTTATACGCTGGGTGGATCCCTTTACGGTAGGTAGAAGAGCCCCAGTCTGCTGCCAATATGACTCGTTCACATTCATAGGATTTCCTTAAGCTTTTTACTGTACTATCATATTCATATCGAAAGTCAGTACGTCCTTGATGCTTCCATCTAAAAGCAAGATTGAGTGCATCTACAATTAGGGTGCCGTTTTCTATATTTAACTTTTCTTCAAAACTAAATGCCATTTAAAAACCTCGGCTCTTCTTTTTCTAGCCATTCTTCTGCAAGCATTACGAAACAATTTAACCACTCTATACGAATCCAACGATCTGTAGTTGCTTGAGGCGTGTCCTCAAATACTACAAATACTGGTGATCTATTATATTTAAAAAATAGTAGTGGTTCTTGATTCCCTTGCTCTGCCTGCTGCTTTACTTTGTTCCACCAGCGTATAAGATTATTTGTCTTTTTTGCTGTGAAAATTTTATCATTGAGAGGCGACTCTGAATAGTTTTTTACTTCGATACAAAATCTGTTTTTTTCGTGAGGCACATACAAGTCTCCTTTCAGATACTCTAGCGCCCCAGAAGCAGGGACTCTTTCAAACTGAAGTCCTGTCGACTCTCTTAACATATCTCGTACTAAATACTCACCACGAGCACCTTTTGCTCTACTATCCACCATCGGTAAACTCTTTTAATACGTCAAACTTTTCTTGGGCTTCTGCGAGCTTTGCTACTTGTGTATCAATGGCGTCGAGTATTTCGGGGTGCTCTCCAATACCAACTGGGTTTTCCAGATATATCTCGATATTTGCTTGAGCTTCCTTGATCTTCCCGAAGTACTTCGCTTGGAGGGCTTCCAGTATCAGTGTTTTCATTTTCTTCTTCCTTTTGTTTTGATAGTAACCATATTCTTCTAGCTGAAGACTGTCGACTCATTCTAGTGCGCTCACATTTTCTCGCTTAACGACTTCGATTTTTTCAAGAAGAGGATGAGTCCAACCATGACTTACTACATAAGTATTTAAGTTGTCTTCTTCAAGTAAAACTTCTACCAGCTTTTCTCTACCTGTTTCGTCGAGTACGTTTATAACTTCGTCCAGAAAGAGTATATTTATTCTGGACTTCGATATGCTACTCATAAGTTTACGAATAGCTATAAGAGTAGCTGTATTTACCCTAGCAAGCTCGCCAGAAGAAAGAGCAAGGATATCCACAATGTTGCCATTATCAGTGATCTGAACGTTGAGTTTATCGTTTGACACAACAAACTCCAAAGTGAATCGGCCATCTGATAGCTCCGCTAAGTATGTATTTACAAGCTCTTCTAGCTCTTTGACTAGATTTTCAATTTTATATGCAATGAGACCGTTTGTACTAAATGCTTTTTTCAATACTTCTAAGTTTGAGTACAAAGAATCTAAGTTAGAGAGACTACTCTCTGCTTCATTTAATTGATTGATAAATTCGTCTGTTTGCTCTTGAATTACTTGGATGCGTGTGTTCTGTCGAGTTCGTCTTTCATTTTCCTTTGCCGTGCTCGATATACACTCTTGCACCGAAACCAAGTCAGCTCGTACTCTCTCCAAGCGCCTTTCGAGCTCTCCTTTATCCACGAGGGCCACTGGGAGAGTTCGGTCAACACTTCGGTAGAGATCTTCCCAATCTCGCTGCATTTTTGTTTTATATTCAAATTGCTCATTTTGTCGCTTAATTTCTTCAATTCTTGTTGTAATGTCACTCATTTTCTCCTGTGCGTAAGAAATCTTACCCGTCTCTTCCGCAATCAGTGTTTGTTTAAAAGTTTCTGGAACTGTTTGCTCACAAGTTGGGCATTTATCTTCTAAGTCGTGCAACTTTTTAATAAGTTTTCGTGACCCCGTTACGACCCCGTTTAAGGTTCCTAAGTCTGCTTGTAAGCCATCATAGGATTGTTTTTCATTAATTTCGATATTCTGAACTTTATCAATATCAATATCTTTCAACAGCTTTATGTACTGATTATTTTTTGAGATTTTTTTATTTTTTTCGGAAATATTTTCAATTCCCATCGTTAAAGAACGGAAATCCTTCTCAAGTTCTGCCGTATCATTTTCAATTTTTAACATTGGCAGTATATTGGTATCCTCTAATTTATTATCTGTCAACCATTTTTCTACTGTTGCTATCTTTGATCGAATCCCTGCAATTTCATTTGAAAGCTCTCTTGAGGTATTTTTAAATACTTCAAATAGTTCTACATACTCTTCCAGGTGTAGTAAGTCAATCAAAAACTTTTTACGAGTCGTGTCAGTAGCCGTAAGAAACTGTAGACTGGCATTTGTATTTTGATAGACTAGTTGAGAGAAAGTTTTGAAATCAACACCAAGAATATCTTGAATTGTTTTAAAAGTGTTTGTAGCTGTATGACTAGAAATATCGTCTCCATTTTCTACTAGCTTGACTTTTATACTTGACTTTCTATCAATTTCGATACTATACTCATCCGTATCTTTGGAAAACTCCAAATAGATGTGATAGCCATTGTTTACATAACGATTCGGAATGTCTGCCTTTTTAATACCTTTTGAGTTTTTATTAAATAAGGCTTCCTCAATAATTAACGGTATAGAGGACTTCCCCATACCGTTAGTGCCAATAATTTGAGTTACTGTATTTTCTTGTAGGTCTAATATATTGTTAGAGCCATAGCTAAAACAATTATCCCACTGCAACTTTTTGAGCGTAATCATTAAAAGTACCTACTATACTTTGTATTTTATCTTCTTCTAATTCCAAGATGTATGCAAGATATTCTGCCAACTCTTCTTGGATGCTCATATCTTTTTCTATTACTAAAGTTGCTTCACTACTACGCTTTACAACTTTTTTATCTAACAGCTCACTATTCTTAATAGCCGCTAGATCCTGAATATCTCCTTCTATCTCATAGATTGTATGATGAAAGTCTGTAGGAATCATTTCACTTGGATCAGATACAGTTTTACGAAGTAACTGTGGTAGATCAAACGGTTCCCATATCCATGACCAATCATTTGGATTAATCAAGATACAGCCTGTCTTTACTTCTGTTCTATGAAAAGAAGTAGTCATAGGCGACCCAGGATATACAATATTTTTTTGGGTGTTACTATGTGCATGTAAATCGCCTGCGAAGACGATTGGAAAATCCTCAAATCTGTCTAAGTCCACCTCTGGCTTGACGTGCGGAGGTATCTCTCCTCGTACATGAGTAAAGAGTGGTTCTGTTTGTATAAATTTTTCAATGCTTCCTTTTCTATGTAAGTCGGCGTAAGGAAGAACGCCAAAACCAAAATCGGAATCATGATAGGAAATATCCACTATTTGTACTAAAGGATTAATATCTCTACTAACCTGCTTTAGTTGAGTAAAAAATGTTTTGTTTTTCTTCGTAGCTTCGTGGTTGCCATCATAGATAAGAGTGGGAATCTGTACTTCCCGAATAAACGAGAAGTACAGCTCCAGCTCTTCCATGTTTGGCAGACGGTCAAAAAGGTCTCCACCTATGACATGCATATTGCATTGTTTTTCAAGACTGTGAACTTGCTCAAAAAACATTTTATAACGGTTGAGTGCCCACTCGCGTGGAACATTCTTTTGACCTAGCTTTAAATGCCAGTCTGCCGTAAAAAGAATCATGAAATAGCAAACTCCGCATCAAGTGCTTCTTCGTCGATTTCATTTGTTGCGGGCTGTCGAATACGATCCAACAGCTCTTTTTGAGCATCAGGAGTAGGACGAGGCATAACATCGTCCATAGACTTCAGAGAGGCTACAAGTTCCGCTTCCTCATCAGTCAGAGTGCGGGGCTTGCACTTCAATACTTGAAGTTGATACTCTACATTGTAAGCCAGCGGACCAGTCTTAACTCGCTTGAACTTAACATCCCAGCCAGTCTCAGGGTCAGTAGGGTCTCCAAGATCCTCTGCAGCAGTAAGAATTTGCTCCCACAGCTTCTTCTTGAGATTGATTACTTTGACTTCACCATTGTGAATGCACTGCATCGCGTAGCTCCAGCCACACTTCAGATCAGGGTAGTACTCACGAACCCAATCTTTTTCTTTATTGTTGAAACGTTCTTCGTTACGATCAAACGACATACATTCCAGAGGAATATTCTTATCGTTTTCACCTGTAACCCAGTATACATATCGAGCAAGAATATCGCCTACGAGACGTACTGAGTTGTCACCATCTTGATAGCCAAAAGTGGTGATGTTAGATTTTTGGGCAGCGCCCTTTGACTTGTTAAAGCTTAATGCCATTGTGTTTTCTCCTTTGGGACTTCTTCATATAGAAAATGTATTTCATTATCTTCGATATAAAGTAGCCTATCGTCTTCTAAGTGTTCAAAAGGATCTAGTGGACATTCCAAGAGATCTAGCGTTGTTTTGTCGTTAATAAGAAACTCTGCTAAAGACCTCATACTAGCCAAGGCCAAGTAGAGAGCAACATCACGACGAGGGTGTCTAAATGAATTATACAAAAGAACATCGGGATGTGCCAAGAACGAATCGCCTGTAAAGTTTAAGTCAGAAAAACGGTAAGTAGGATCAAACCTATTTTCCGGTATAGACTTTTTTACAAGCATCTCAAAGATTAAGAAGATTGTACTTGGTTTACCCGATGCTGCGGTAAAGATTTTTTGCCAGTCATATAGAAGCATATATTATACTAAAAATTAAGGTTATTGTCAAGAACTATTTTTCTATGTTTGAGTTATTTTCCAACCCTGCTTTATATAGTAACCCATTCTATTTGAAGCCTGCTTTCGAGCAGTATTTCCTTTTAAGTGAATATCTATTATTACAGGGGTGGGTTTTCCTTCTTGCTCTCGGATAACTCTTCCGATGAGCTGGGTAAGAAGGGGTTCGTTGTTGATAGGGGTACCGAGTATAAGGACAGAGAGGGAATTGACTGAAATTCCTTCACTAAATATCGCTTGAGTACCAAACAGTATGTTTTTATTTCCGTAGTTAATTTCATCAAGAAGGGTTTCACGTTCTTCATGGGGTACTTCTCCTGTTACACAAATTGCAGTTTCTCCAACTAAGGCAGAGCAGTTTTTTAAAAAACTAACTCGATCTGAAACTACTAATACTTTGTGTCCTTTTGCAGCATAAAAAGAAGATAACATAGAAATCATATGTTTATACTCCTCATCATTTGCAAGACTTGTTACTCTATTTGCCCAAGGTATTCTAGCTCCATCCATAAAACGAACATCTGATTTGATTATATGGACTTTAGGTGTCATAAAATTTTCTTTTGGCGGTTTAAATATTTTACTTCCAAAGTAATCACGAAATACTACGTGCTTACCATCTTTTCTTTCAATAGTGCCCGATAAGCCTATCTTGTATCTTGCGTAGCTTGTGTCAATAATTTTAGAAAAAGTGGGGCTACTTACATGATGCATTTCGTCAAGAATAACTGTACCAAATTCTTTCTGAATCTTTGGAATGTTTCGATAAAGGCTCTGTGTATTTCCAATTACAATTGGAGCATCAATATCAAATTTACCGCTTCCTATGATTCCAGGGGTAAACCCATATACTTTCTCTACTTCTTTTGCCCACTGATTTCGCAGTGGCACGGTATGGACAACTACTAATGTTTTTTGCCCCAATTTTCCAGCTATTGCTAGCCCGGTGAAGGTCTTTCCCCAACTTACCCACGCATTGATGATACAGTTATCGTCGAGTTCTTCGTAGACGGCTTGTTGAGAGTCGCGGAGTACATACTTAAACTCAGGAAAATCAACAGGAACCACAGTCCTCTTGTCAACAATTTCATAATGATTAGGTATAAGATCCGTTCTTCCGATGGGCATTGTTACTAAATTTTCTCGTACCCGTGACATATTTTTAATAATGATCGGAGGATCATTAGGGTTTCGAGGCATAATTTTATATGTAAGTTCTTTAGAGAGCGTTTCTCTAAGCTCACGATTGCATTCTAAATATATACGATTACTAATTACTGCTTTCACGCGGTACACACATATAATATTACTAAAATTATAACTATAATATCTAGTTGCTGAGACAGTCTCATATTTTTCTTCTCGTTGGTTTTTGATACGTTTCGGAGTAGCAGTATAAAATCCACGGCCAAGATTCGATATGTAAAACACCCGCCCAAGTCATTCCCAAAGGCGGGGGACGAGGAATTGTAAATGGCGACTTAATATCTTTTAGCCACAATATGGAAACTACTCCTTTCTGCTCTACTTTTCTTATCTTATAATACTTTAAAGCAGAATTTCTTGTTTTTTGATAGATAAAAGGGGTGCCTTTTGTATCTATAAAAGTTTTATCATTCTGCTTTAAAATACCTGTAAGACTGGCTATTGAATGCTTCAACGGAAATAAATCAAATGAAGTTTGTGCACGCCTTATACCAAGAGTTTTTCCTTTTTGATTTCTGTCATCTAAAACTTCATTATCTAAAAATAAGAGCCCGTCTACAAGCTCCCAGTTACTGTTGGGAATCTTGTAGACAGGAAATGTTATTTTTGTTAAATTACTATAGTTTAGTATCAAAGATAGAACTTCTCATATTTACCCATTGAGTAATCCTCTCCGACTTCAAAGTCACAACCAACCGGAGCGCCTGGAATAGATATACCTCTATCCATCTGTATAAACTTCTGTAACATTTCTGAATAGAACTCAATCTCATCCTCTGGAACTTCTGCTAGAATTGAGTCGTGTACTAAAGCAAAGATTCTTGCCTTCATTCTTTGACTCTTGATGAACTGTCCCATATCTATGGCACCGAGCAAGTTGATATCACTAGCAGCAGACTGCACCAGAAAATTAAGACCAGACCTAATGCTATGACTCTTGATGCCTGCGTCTGACGATTTAACATTAGGCAACCTCCTTTTCCGGCCAAAGAAACTATAAATGAATCCATTTGCTTCAATAAATTTTTGATTGTTGTCAATCCACTTTCTTAGTTTGTGGAAGGAATCAAAATAGTCATCAATAACTTCTTTTGCCTCTTGTTGGCTAAAGTAAGTGCCCGAATCCTTAGTAACTTGCTCACTAATCTTCTTTGGCCCTGCGCCATACATAATACCAAATGTTACTGCTTTTGCAGCCTGTCTTTGTGTTCCATAAAACTCTGCTACCTCTTCTACTTCACAGGATAATTTGAAAACTGTTTTTGCAATTGTACTGTGAAAATTACCACCACTACGAAATACATTCATTAGAGCATTATCTTCTGCAAGTTTTGCTGCAACATATACTTCTGCAGTAGTCAAGTCCATTGCTACAATCTTATGACCTGGAGCTGCTTTAATACATCCTTTTACAATAGGATTATCACGAGGCAACTGCTGCATATTTAACTTACCACTGCTGGACAACCTGCCGGAAGTAGTGCCATGTAGATTGAAATTTGTTCTTAGACGACTATCTTTATTTAGCTGTGGAATAATCTTGTCTAAGTAAGTGTTCTTGATTTTTGACTTTTGTCGAATATCCAGAATAAGTCCGGGTACCTCTGATTGTGACTCCAATGCTTTAAGTACTTCTGCATCTGTTGAGTCTGCGCCTGTTCCTGTTTTCTTGCCTGTTGGCCTTAATCCTAGATAATCGAATAGTAACTTACGAAGCTGAACAGTACTATTTGGATTAAATTCTCCATCATTTGACTTCTCAAACTGACGAATCTTTGGATTCTCATACAAAGAAATGATAGCATTATCAATGTCGTGTTGCATAAGGTACTGAGACTTTTGTAGTCGTCCTGCATCAAAAGGTACTCCGTTGTCTTGTGTATCAATCAAGAAGCGGCAACCTGGGATAAGAATGTTATCGTATACCCATGCTAACTTCTTATTCTGCTTGATCTTAACAAACTTTTGATAGATCATTGATGTACATACGGCATCCATTGCAGCATAAGTTTTCATTACATCAAAAGGAATCGAGCCCCACTGAAACTCTGCTTTCAATATGCCCCGCTCTTTTCTATATTCATCAATCCAGTCATACATGGGCTTCTCGTAATCTCCATAGGGAGTATACTTTAGCGATAGTTGTTTCAAGCCATGTGTGCCAGGGTTTTCATCAATCAAGTAATGAAGCAGCATGGTATCTTCAAAACTTGGAAATTCTATATCAAAGTGATACTCAAAAAATGCAATATCAAACTTTGCGTTATGAAATACTACTGTCTTTTTACGGCATAGCTCTGCCAATAATTGCTCAACTCTGTCATCAAAACATTCAGTATCAATATAAGCCCCAGTAGCCCCGTCATAGCAAAGGCTAATACCCAACATATGACCGTCCCGAGGGTAGAGTCCAGTAGTTTCTGAGTCCAGTGCGATAAAGGTACTGGGGTGTTTGATAGCTTTCTTGAGAAATGCAATAGCTTCCTCTGTATCCTGAATACCAAAGGCGATAGAATCATCGATAATGACCTCTTCTATTTCTCCTCGAATATATGCAATGATGTTTTCTTTTGAGGATTCCCAAGTATTGCGGGCCTCCGGTTTAAAAGCAAGCATTGATGGATTGATTACAGGCAGAAACTTTTCTTCTACCTTCTTTCCAGAATATTCTGTTACGGAATTAATTTTAGTAAAATACTTAAGTGCGTCTGACCCTACTAAAATAACCCAATCATATAAGTCTGTGTCAATATCAATATCACAGTCTCGCTTGAGTACTTTTTTAATACTTGGGTCTGAACAGAGTTGAAATTGATCAAACTCAAAAGCACCATCAAATTCTTGTTTGAAATTCGTTCTACTTGGTTTGGTTTCTATTAGAGCAACCTTTAAGCTCGTCATACTATACTCCTTTATAGAGTTTACTTTTTAACTTCTCCACTTGATTCTCAGTAAGAGCGCCAGGGTCTATATCTGCTATATTAATATTTCGTGTTAGCAAATCTACATTCTCACACATCTCTTGAACTTTTATTGCGGCTGTTTGACCCGCTTCATCACCATCAAAGAATACGATGGCTTCTTCTATACCCTGGAGCCGAAGAATTGATAGTTTTTCCTCGTTGATGTTGCGAGTACCAAAACAACAAACCGCATTAGTAAGCCCTTTGTCATGTAAATTAAGCATATCATAGATTCCTTCCACAAGAATAACACTAGCTTGTATAGAATCTATCTTTGCCGGAAAGAGGGGCATTCGTGCCCCAGGCGGGCTAATTAAATACTTTGGGGTACCTCCTGTCATATGTCGTGCGTTGAAAGCAACTATCCGCCCAGACATATCACGAATAGGAAATACGATTCTGCCTATAAAACTTTCATGTTCTTGGAATGCTTCGAACTTACGATAGGTTTCTGGCTTAATATTTCTCCAATTACCCACATAAGGTAATGCACTTCGGGGAAAAGGCAAGCCCACACTTTCAGCTCTCTTTTCACGAATTTTTTTCTTTATAAGTTCCCTGCGTAAGTGTAGAAAACTTGCCTTTTCTCCAAAATGCACAAAAAGATTTCCCTTGTATCCACAAGAGAAACAATGAAATATGCCTGTAATTTGATCAACCCGCATACTTGGGTTACTATCGTCGTGCTCAGGACTTAGACACGATACTACATAGTCCTTACCTTTCGGTATAAACGGAACCTGCTTAGATTGTAATAACTCTTCTACGTTCATTAGCAGTCCGGGTCAAAAGAAGCCCACTCATCCATTTCGGTAGGCTCCTCATAATCATCATCAATACTACACAGCCACGGTCCGCTGTCCGGTTCGGAGTACCACCAGTCTTCTTCTAGAGCATTAGGACATCGTACAGGATTGCCATTACTATATCCGTCCCCTATCATATATTCTCCACAGTTGGGGCAAGTATCACGAGTATTCCAATGTTCCATAAGTGCGTCGTGCATTATCTTCTCATCCTTGCTAAATCTTTCATTTCTTCTTCGTTGATAATTGGTATCGCATTGGATTTATGCATGGTTCCGATACCCTTAACGAGGGTTCCCGTATAACGTGGGCTTTCCACCCTAGCGGCAACTCCAGCTGTGTCGGTAGCTGAGGGGTACTCAGGCATACACCTGCGGTAATTAACTCGTTGAGGCTCATGAATACTCCCTCTCGTGCTAACCTTAGTTTTTCGCGCATAATTACGCTTCTTTCTTCCCGTGACATCATGGCGTAACGATCCATACAAAATCCCCATAAAAAACTCCTGCCATTTGAAGATATATTATACCAAAAAATAGCAGGAGTGTCAAGAAATATTTTTAGATGTCGTTTATTTCTTCGCCAGTTTTATGTTCTTCTTGTTCTCTTTCATCTGGTGTAAGAGCTGTATCTGGCCCAATCTTTAGGCTTTCCCAGTTCATTGTAGAAGTAAATGTTCCCATTTTACCACTTCTCATTTTAGTACAATTAAAAGACATAACTGCATCTTCAGTCTTCCACGTATCAATCGTGAAAGCTGCATCTGCCGCATCAAGAATACCTTTAGCAAAGCGAGCTTCACCTGTTGCATCAATTTGATACGGACTGTAAATTGGAACTTCATATTCCTGGGCCATAGACTTTAATGCTTTACTTACCTCTATCTGCTCAGTCCAGTCATACTGTCCTGCGCGAGATGGTAGGTTGGAACGTTTTACTTGGTTGATGTAGTCTACAATAACTACTCCAACATCCATTGCACTTTTTACTTTTTTATCCAACTCAGCACGAATCTTTGAAATTGTAAGAGAAGCATCATAAACTACATCTAACTGTTGAGTCGGGAGAAGCTCATAGTTAGTCTTAAGTTCGTAATGTAATCTCTCAAAGTCACGATGGTCGTGATACTCTTTCAGTTTTTCATCTGCATCGACGAAACGATTCGCCCACCAAGCTGCTACAGTTTCCCACTCCTTAACACTGAGCGTTCGCTTACGAAGTTTATCGTGAGCAATACCTGTGGCAATGGCACAACATCTTTGTAAAATTTCACGACTATCCATCTCAATGGTGAAATAGATTGCCGACTTTCCACTTTCAAATACACTATTAGCTATATTACAGCATGTAATGGATTTTCCTGCCCCGCGTCGACCCCCGACAAGAATCAAGTCTCGGGGAGAAAACTTAAACTCTTCATCAAAGGCGGTGTTAAGACCTAAGGGCAAGTACTTATCCAATTCCTCATCTGGCGGGAACAGGGAAATACGTTGCATACTTTCCTGCGGCTGTTCTAGTTCTACTTTTTCTTCGATGTCTAGAACAATCTGGTGCAGATGGGATACTGACTCTTCTGCATCTTCAAAAGAAATAGAGGAGTCAATATATTTTTCAAGAGAGTATAGAATCTCTTTTTGAGTATACTCATTCTTGAGATACTGAAGCAGCATCGAAGGGTCTGCCTCAACATCAAGTGCTTCAATGGCGAGAAGTTTATCCCGCGAAGCTGTGTCTCGGATTTCAAACTTAAGATCCTCAAACGTGGGAACTTTATGAAATTTCTGAGAATGTCCATCAATTATAGAAAAGAGGGTATGGTACTCAGTAGGAAGATAATGCTTGCGCAAGTAACTCCAGGTATCAGCATCCTGGAGCATAATAATCTGTTTGATTAATGCGCTAGATATATTCACTTATTCCCCGAAACATAAAAATGCAACCGCAGTAAATACCACGGTTGCGGAAAAGAAAAACTACTTAGGAAGCGGCCTTTTCTTTTCGAGCTGCACCGTCGTAGTCAGAAGCTGACAAGCCACGACGAGTGAGCATAGTCTTGACACCGCGAGCAGTCTTGCCGATTGCTTCTGCGATCTCTTCAACGGTCATTCCTGACACATCACCGAGGTCAGCCAAGGGATCTTCCTTAGCGCCACCTTTGGTGTGCTCTTGACGAGGAATAGCGTCAATTTCACCTGATCGAAGAAGGCTAAGAGCCTTACCACGAACAGAGTTTACAGAGCGATCAAGAGCGTCTGCAATAGCTTCAACGAACGCACCATCATTTACCATATTGATAAAAGTTACTTCCTCGTCGGGAGAGTAAGTACGAACAGTCTCAACCTTAGGAGCAGGTTTTACATGATCGGTCAATTCCATAGACAAAATCTTGCCTTGGATAGACTTGGCAGAGAAAGCTCCACCTTCAAAGTTTTCAGCGATTTGAGCATAAGTATACTCACCGCTGTTATCTTGCACAAAAGTTGCAAGAGTTGCTTCTTGATCTGCACTGAAAGCGCGGTTAGATCGTGAAGAAGCGAGCTCTACTTCGTAGCCCATCTTTCGCAGCTTGCTAGAGATAGAACGAGTAGAAGTCTCAAGCTCTTCTGCTGCATCAGCAACAGTATCTTGAGACACGGGGCTTTCAGACCCCACAAAAGCTGTCAGTTGAGCAGTGCGCTCATCCGTCCACTTGGGAAGTGCCATATTTTTTCTCCAAATAGGATTGTAAATCCGTGATTATTTCAATGCCAGAATCTCTGGCCTGTTTAGTTTTAGCGGATTCAATGCCGCTCTCATTAACGAGAATTGTTACATCTTTAGTTAAACTAGACTTTACTACATAGCCAAGATTAACGAGTGCTGTGCCTGCTTGAGCCTTAGTCTTAAAACTCTTAAGCTTTCCGGTTATACAGACAACGCCTCTATCCATAGGGACTGGCAGTACGCCAGGAGGTGTAAACTTCATATCGAAGGGAAGGCACCCATCATAGAAACCATACCAGTCTTTTTTTAACCAAGTACATAAACTCTCTGTTGCTTTTGGGCCTAATCCGGCACGCTCACAAGTGTCTGCATTTATTTCATGTAAGTAAGTAACAGTCTCAGACAGCTTCTTCGTTGCCGTTTTTCCGATTAAATGTATACCAAAAGCAGGTAACACTAAATCAAGAGGAGCTGAAGCAGAGTTATCAATCTCATTGTACAATTTTGTACCGAGCTTTTCACCCAACTTCTCACAAAGTATTTCTTTGTCGCACATATAGACTTCATCAAAGTCTGTAATATTCAGCTTCTCTATTGTTGCAGGGCCAAGCCCTTTAATCTTCAGAGTCTTTGCAAAATGCTCGATCTTCTTTTGCTTCTGCGCTGAACAGTTACTGCCGTAACAGTAGAACAAATCATTGACAACAGTAAGCTCAGTACCACAGGAAGGACATTCCGTTGGTGGCACGATTTCTCTTAGCATTTAAACTTCTCCGAAAATGTAGAATATATTATACGAAAAACTGAGGTAAAAGTCAAGAACTATTTTTTGGGATGTCTGCTCTCCGAACGATTCTCGGAATGATGTCCCCACTACGTATTACCTCTACAGTACAACCAATTTCTAGTTCCAGGGAGCGAATGTACTCGATATTGTGTAGAGTTGCCCTGCCCACGAGAGCACCTTCTACTTCGACTGGAGCAAGTAGAGCAACAGGGCTGACTACGCCCGACTTACCTACTTGCCACACAACATCGAGTAATTCTGTATGCACCCCCTCCTTCTGCTCTTTGAGCGCAAAAGCGCCGCGAGGGTGGTGGGCTGTATGTCCCATTTTTTGAAAGGCTCTCTGAGAGCGCAGGCGGTATACTAAACCATCCGTAGGATAATTAGTAGCGTCGAAGTCTGTCACTACATTGAAACCTTCATGGGCCAATGCATGCATTGCTGCTTTATAGTCTGAGTAGTCTTTTTCAAACTGGAGGTCGTAAGCGACAAAGACCAAGTCTCGAGAGCGATCTCGAAACTCTTTAATGTCTTTGACGTTTAACAACCCCGCTGCAGCATTGCGAGCATTGGTGACGGACGAGGGTAAAACTACTTCACCAGTAATCTGTACCGATCCTTTCATAGGAATAGTACAAGGTACTAGTTCTTCTAATTTTAGGGTAACATCTCGGCCTAAGTTACCGTCCCCTCGTGTCAATCCAAGTGCAAAGTGTCCATTTACATACAGTAAAGACACTGCGGCCCCGTCCAACTTTGGAGTACAAACATACTCTGTAGTATTAGGGGCGTCGTTAAGTTCAAAGTATTTTTGTAGGGAATACATTTTATACAAATGAGGCACACCGTCTGTGACGGTATGGCCCAGTGCTTTATGATTCCACTTTGCTACAAGCGCATCATACTCTTCGTCCGAGATTATCGGGTAGCCCGAGAAGTATGCGGCTTCGCATTTTTCAAAAAAATCTTTCATAATTTCTCCCACTCAGACCATATATTATACAGAAAGAAGAAAGAAAAGTCAAGAACTATTTTATGTATAGGTTTCGAACAATGTCAGAAAAGTGTTCTTCCAGAATATCTTTACTTTCTGCCAATGATAAAATTTCTGTGAGTCCTATAAAAAGTTCCCTGGAATTTTTAAAATCAATTGGCATAGCTACTCCATCGGAGGAGGGCTTCCATTCTTCTTCAAAATCGAGATAATACTTTCTTAGATGTAGGTACTCTACACCTCTAAAAGAATTTACACTTAACCGTATTTGAACTTCATGTTCTTGATTATAGTGGATTACTCGCTCATACATTGGAGGGGCTTCGTGCAGATTCATCTTCGCGTACCGTTCTGTAAAACCGAAGACAATCCAAGAACACT
>Ga0315315_10000726_pt1 | contig 28725 bp, 26 predicted proteins | sample M140m3416metaG_FD_203699 | JGI IMG/M metagenome (GOLD analysis project Ga0315315, IMG submission 203699) | Ammonia-oxidizing marine archaeal communities from Monterey Bay, California, United States - M1 40m 3416 | ecosystem: Environmental > Aquatic > Marine > Intertidal zone | place: USA... | reverse complement strand
ATAATATTTTTTTCAGAAATGTCGGGAAAATCTTTTAAAATTTTAACCATAGCCCAGTGACCATGAACGGCTGAATGCCAATCCCAACATCCGTAAAATGAAGGGGTAATTTCATAGTGAGGTTTTACCCAATCTTCATCAATAAATCTATATCCAATTTTATATGGATATTTTTTATCTACACATTTAGTTGATAAAGAAACTAGTTCATTTGCTAAGTTTTCGTCTAATTTAATATTTTCAACCTCTTTAATATCTTTAATATTAGTACAGCTAAAAATTATAATTAAAATTGAAAAATAAATTTTCATTTTTTACTTGCATTAAAAAGTTTCTCTTTTTCCTTTTTTGATAGGCTAGAATATCCACTGTCTGAAATTTTATCTAGAATTTTATCTATTTCATCCTGTGATATATCTGATTTTTGTTCTTCTCTTTTTTGTTCTTTTTTTTCTGCTTTTGAATAAGGTTTTGTATTAAAAAGATTAATTATTTTTATAACTCCATCTCCCATATTTATTCCATTTTGTAGTTGCCTTATGAAAAGATATCCTATTAATGCCCCTCCAAGATGAGCAATTTCTCCTCCAGCATTTGACCCAGTTACATCTAGGAATGAAAGGAGAATATAAAACAAAGCGATATACTTGATTCTTATAGGCCCTAAGAAAAGTAGATAAAAAGTATAATTAGGTAAAAGTGTTGCTGAACCAGCAACAATACTAAAAACACCAGCTGATGCTCCTAGCATTAGTGAGTCTGAAACTCTATCTCCGTAAAATGGAATTATATTAAATAGAGCCATATAGGATAATCCTCCCACTATACCACCTAATACATATAATGAGATAACAGCATTGTTACCAATATTATCATGAATTATTTTCCCAAACCAATATAAAAAAAGCATATTCCATAAAATATGCCCAAAGCTTAGGTGTAAGAAAAAATAAGATATTAATGACCAAGGTTGTAAAATAAAAGTAGTAAAAGATGCAGGTAGCATCAAATTATTAATAAATGTTTTAAAAATAACTCCTCCGCCAGAAAGCGTAATAAATACTTCCAAAATACTTATTGAAACAAAAATAATCACATTAATTAATATGATCTTAACAAGACCATTATCATCTTTGCTCCACGCACTTTTAAAATCATCAATAATAAATTTTGCCATTATCAGTAGTATGTTCCGTATTTATTTTTCCAGTACCTAAGAATTATATAAGCTATTAACATTCCACCTAGATGAGCTAAATGAGCTACATTATCTCCAGGCATTCTATTAAATTCACTCCATATTTCATATAAACCATAAACTAATACTAGATATTTTGCTTTGATAGGAATTGGAGGAATTAATAGCATCAGCTGCATATTTGGAAATAGCATAGCAAAGGCTAATAAAATACCAAAAACAGCTCCAGAAGCTCCTACCATTGGTATATCGTTATTATTTCTTAGAATAGTATTACTGATACTTATACTTTCTTTAATATATTCTTCATTATCAGGATTTTCTGAAAAACCTGATATAAAATCATATAATTGATTATAATATTCCTTAGAATCTTCTAGAATAAATTTTCTAAAGTCTTCAGGGTTTGGGTTTTGTTGATAAGATCTAACTTTACTTTCTAATGAATAATTTTCAAAAAAATTAACTCCTGAGTAAAGAATTCCTGCTCCTACTCCCGTTATTAAATAAAATATAAAAAATTTTCTTGAACCCCATACTTTCTCAAGAATAGGTGCAAAAACAATTACAGCTAACATATTACTAAAAAGATGACCAAATCCCGCATGAATCCACATATATGTTAGAAATTGATAAGGCTTAAAATTATCAGAAAGAATATATCTTAGTCCAAATTCTTCAATTATATACCCACTTGTTAAAATGAAAATAATTCCATTAATAATTAAAATATTTTTTGCTGCAGGAGTAAGATTAAACATTAAAATAAATTTTCTACTTTATCAATACCTAATTCGATATAATTTTGTTTCCCATCAGGTGAATACTTTGAGTTTTTACATGCGAAAAGTCGATCTATAATTAAATTCATTTCTACCTGACTCAAGCTTTTATTATTTACAATTTTAGCTTTTTTAGAAAAAGACTTAATGATTAAATCTCTATTTTCTGATTTAATATCAGAGTGATTATTTTTTATTTCTTCAACAAAACTTTCTATCATCTCTTTTTCATTAATGTCATCCAACCCATTAGGTATTCCATTAACAACAACTGAGTTTTTACCAAAAAAGTCAATATCAAATCCGATTGATTTTATATCATCTATTATCTCTTGAATAATTTTAAAATCAGACTGATTAAATTCTATATATTGTGGGAATAGGTTTTGTTGAGTATTAGTGAAAGATTTGATATTAGAATTTTTAAACTTTTCATAAAGAATTCTTTGCTGACAGTATTTATGATTAAATATTAAAAGTTTTTCACCTACTTGTTTGAAAATAAAGTTTTCTAGAAACTGTACAGGTTTATTTTCATTATCGATTGAAGATGTATTTTCAAATAACATCTTATCAGAGTTTTCAACTTTAACGTTTTCAAAGATTTTTTCCCAGTCTTTCTTTTTATTTGAGTAGTTATTTTGGATGATTTTATTTTCATTGGAACCGATTTGAAAACTAATATTTTCTTTAAAGTTTATATCTGCATTGAAATTAATAGATGGAGAAATATTAAATTTTTCTAAAGACTTTTTAACTGTTGATTTTACTAGATTGTAAATTAGTTTTTCATCTTCAAATTTTATTTCTGTTTTTGTAGGATGAATATTAACATCTATTAGGTCAGTATTAATAGATACAAATAACACGTAGAAAGGAAATTTTTTTTCTTCTATCATTCCTTCATAGCTATTAATAATTGCATGGTTTAAATAGGGACTCTTTATAAATCTATTATTAACATAGATAAATTGTTCTCCTCTTGTTTTTTTTGTGTTTTCAGGTTTTCCAACAAATCCATTAATTGTAATAGCGCCGTATTTTTCTTCGCATTCTATCAAGTTTTTTTCATAATTTTTTTTAAATACAGAAATTATTCTTTTCTTAAGATTAGAGCTTTTAAAGTTGTACATTTCTGCTTCTTCGTTAATAAGAGAAAAAGAAATTTTTGGATTAGCAATTGCACATCTAATAAATTCATCAATTATATATTTAATTTCTAAATTATTTGATTTTAAAAAATTTCTTCTTGCAGGAATGTTATAAAATAAGTTTTTTGCATTAATACTTGTTCCATTTTGAAAGCTAATTTCTTTTTGTTCAACTATCTTAGAATCTCTTAAAACAACTTGTTGACCAATTTTTTCTGATTCAACTTTTGTTTTTAATATGATTTCAGATACAGCTGCTATTGAAGCAAGTGCCTCACCTCTAAAGCCCATAGTTTTAATTTTAAATAGGTCTTCAGTTTTTGATAACTTTGATGTTGAATGTCTTCCGAAACACTTCAATGCATCTTCTTTTGTCATTCCTACACCGTCATCTATAACTGTAACAGACTGTTTACCAGCATCTTTTATAATTACTTTTATATTTTTTGAGTTAGCGTCTATACTATTTTCTATTAATTCTTTAATTATAGAAGAGGGCCTTTGAATTACTTCTCCAGCTGCAATTTGGTTTGCTACAGATTTGGGTAATTGGATAATAATACTCATGTCAGCTTTTGGAGATTTTTTTATATAAAAACCATAAAGGTATTAATAGGAAAAAGATAAGAATGGTATTTCCCATGTAAAGCCATCCAAATATTAAAAATGATAGAAGAAAGGCTATAAATAATTGAAGTTTCGATGCGCTAACTTCATTTGATTTTCGATTTCTATTGAAATATTTTTTTTTTGTATTTTTAGATAGAGAAACTCTTTGGTCAAGGTCTTCTTTTATCGGATCATAATGTCTAGCCGAAAATTTAAACTTTCTATTATTAGGTAATTTAATAAATGAAGGAAGTCTCATATTTAATAAATCAAATTAATTATTACATAAAGATAGATTGAAAATTGTTAATTTAGTAATTGTTAATTTATTAGGATCTACTTAGATTTTCTAATAAATATTATAATTCACCTTATATGAAAATAGGTATCGTCTGTTATCCAACATTTGGAGGAAGTGGTATTGTTGCAACTGAACTTGGGAAAGCTTTATCTGAAACTGGAAATACCGTTCATTTTATTTCTTATGCTCAACCAGCTAGACTTAATATTTTTAGTGATAATTTATTTTATCACGAAGTTTCAATTAAAAATTATCCTCTTTTTGAATATCCTCCATATGAAACATCTCTAACAAGTAAGCTTGTGGAAATTGTTCAGTTTGAGAAACTTGATTTAATCCATGTTCATTATGCTATTCCTCATGCATCATCTGCATTATTAGCAAAAGAGATTTTAAAATCAATGGGGATTAATATTCCTGTAATTACTACTTTACATGGGACAGATATTACTTTAGTAGGAAAGGATCCATCATGTAAACCCGTGATTAATTATTCAATAAATAATTCAGATGGAGTAACTGCAGTTTCAAATAGTTTAAGAAATGAAACATTAAGTCTTTTTAATATATCTAAAACAATAAGTGTAATTCCTAATTTTATTGATATTAATAAGTATTCTAAAGTTAAGAGAAATCCATATAAAAGTAAGTTATGTCCTAATGGAGAAAAGTTATTAATTCATACATCTAATTTTAGGAAAGTAAAAAGAATTCAAGATGTAATTAATATCTTTTGTAAAATAAATAAAGAAATTCCATCAAAATTAATAATGATTGGAGATGGTCCTGAAAGAGCTAATATAGAATCTCTTACAAGATCTTTATGTTCTCTTAGAGATGTTATGTTTATTGGAAAAATACCAGACGTTGAGAATGTACTTTTTAAATCAGACTTATTTTTATTAACATCTGCAAAAGAAAGTTTTGGATTATCTGCTCTTGAGGCAATGGCATCTTCTGTTCCTGTAATATGTTCTAACGCAGGCGGATTACCAGAATTAGTTGAAGAAGGTTTGTCTGGTTTTACATGTGATGTTGGTGATATAAATTCTATGTCAGAAAAAGCATTACAAATATTAGATAAAAATAATATAGGAAGTTTTAAGGAAAATGCATTAAGAGTTGCAAATAATTATGATATCAATATAATTCTGCCTAAATATATTGAGTTTTATAAAAAAATTTTAAATCAAGATTAGTGTCACAGAAAAAGAAAAAAATATATGTTTTAGATACATCTGTGATCCTATATTCTCACGATTCAATTATGAATTTTGAAGAAAATGACATTGGAATTCCTATAACAGTTTTAGAAGAACTTGATCAAATGAAAAAGGGTAATGATACTTTGAATTTTGAAGCTCGAGAGTTCATAAGAATGATTGATAAACTTTCTGTTAATAAGATGCTTAATAATTGGATACCCTTGAATGGCAAAACAAAAGGTAAATTTAAAATTCTTGTTAATCAGGAAACTAAAAATAATATTTTTAATGATGATATCAATGATCATAAAATCTTAGATTCAGCATTAAACTTACAAAAAGAAGAAAAAAATAAAATTGTTACCTTAGTTTCTAAGGATATTAATTTAAGATTAAAAGCCAAGTCTCTTAACCTGAAGGCTGAGGACTATTTAACTGGTAAAATTGAAAATTTAAATTCTTTAGATTTAGAAGAGAAAGTTATTGAAAATGTTAAACCCTCATTACTTGATAAAGTTTATGAAAATAACTCTATTGATAAAAAAGAAATTTTTCCCAGAAAGAAGCTCATAAGTAACTCATATTATGTTATTAAGGATTCAAAAAAATCAGCTCTTATTTTTTTTGATGGTGATAATCAAACAATAAATAGAGTGGAGAAAACAACAATATCGGGAATTAAACCAAGAAATGCAGAACAAGCTTTTGCTATTCATTCACTACTTAATGAAAGAGTTTCTTTAGTATCAATTAATGGAGATGCGGGAACTGGAAAAACACTTTTGGCATTAGCTTCAGCAATTTCTCAAAGAAGAAAATATAAACAAATATTTGTAGCTAGACCTATTGTTCCATTAGGTAATAAAGACATTGGATATCTTCCTGGAGATATTAACTCAAAGATTAATCCATATATGGAACCTTTATGGGATAATTTTAAATATATTCAGAATCAGTACAAGCAGACTTCAAAAGAATTTAAAATATTAAAAAATATGATTGAGTCAGAGAAGCTTGTTATACAACCTTTGGCTTATATTAGAGGTAGAAGCTTTTCAAATATTTTCTTTATAATTGATGAAGCTCAAAATCTTACTCCTCATGAAATAAAAACTATAATATCAAGAGCCGGAGAAAATACAAAAATTGTTTTTGCTGGCGATATTAATCAAATTGATACCCCATACCTTGATTCTCAGAGTAATGGTTTGTCTTATCTAATTGATAAACTTAAGGGTCAAAGGCTATATTCTCATATCACTCTCAAAAAGGGTGAAAGATCAGAGCTTGCAAATTTAGCTAATGAACTTTTATAATTTTTTTGATATATTGATATATGATTAAAACACTAAAAGATTATCAGAATCAATATAATTTAAGTGTCAGTGATCCAGAGAAGTTTTGGAATGATTATTCAAATCAATTTATTTGGAGAAAGAAACCAAAAAAGATTTTAGAATGGGATTTTGAAACACCTGAGATAAAGTGGTTTGAAGATGGTAGTTTAAATATTACTGAAAATATTTTTGAAAGAAATCAAGTAAATGAAAATCAAACTGCAATAATTTGGGAACCTAATGAACCAGAAGACCAAGAAAAAATATTTACCTATAAAGAGTTATTCAAGGAGGTATGTCGTTTTGCAAATACCTTAAAAAAATTAGGTGTCGAGAAAGGTGATAGGGTAATAATTTATATTCCTATGATTCCAGAAGCTGCCATTTCAATGCTCGCTTGTGCAAGAATAGGCGCCGTCCATTCTGTTGTTTTTGCTGGATTTAGTGCAAACTCATTATCTGATAGAATTAATGATTGTGAAGCCAAAGTTGTTATTACTTCTGATGGAAATTTTAGAGGTAATAAGAATGTTCCGGTTAAATCTGTGGTTGATGAAGCTTTAAGTAATTGTCCATCTGTAAAAAGTGTTTTAACAGTTAAAAGAACTTCAGATCATATAGAAATGGTTGATGGAAGAGATTTTTGGTATCATGATGAAGCTTTAAATGTAGATGATTATTGCCCTGCTGAAGAAATGAATTCAGAGGACTTATTATTTATTTTATATACTTCCGGATCAACAGGGAAACCAAAAGGGGTTGTTCATACATGTGCTGGATATATGATATATACTCATTTTACTTTTGAAAATGTATTTCAGTATTCAGATGGAGATACCTACTGGTGTACAGCAGATGTGGGTTGGATAACAGGGCATAGTTATATAGTTTATGGACCGCTACTGAAAGGAGCAAAAACAATTATGTTTGAGGGTGTCCCAACCTATCCAGATGCTTCAAGATTTTGGAATATAATAGATAAGTATAATGTTAATCAGTTTTATACTGCTCCTACTGCAATACGAGCTTTACAATCACTAGGAGATAAGTTTTTAGATCAATCTAATCTCTCTTCTTTGAAAGTAATTGGATCAGTAGGCGAGCCAATTAATGAAGAAGCTTGGAATTGGTATAATGAAAAGATAGGTAAAAATAATTGTCCAATAGTTGATACATGGTGGCAGACTGAAACTGGTGGAATAATGATATCACCACTTCCTAATATTATTAAATGTAAACCAACCTATGCAACTTTACCATTACCTGGAATTCAGCCAGTTCTCTTAGATAATGATGGAAAAGAGATATTAGAAAATAATGTCGAAGGTAATCTATGCATTAAGTTTCCTTGGCCATCAATATTAAGAACAACTTATGGTGATCATAAAAGATGTAAAGAAACATATTTTTCTACATTTAAAGGTTTTTATTTTACAGGAGATGGGGCAAAGAGAGATGATGATGGTATGTATAGAATTTTAGGAAGGGTTGATGATGTGATAAATGTATCTGGTCATAGGATTGGAACTGCTGAAGTTGAAGATGCAATTAATCAAAATGATAGTGTTGTTGAATCTGCTGTTGTTGGTTTTTCTCATGAAATTAAAGGTCAAGGTATATTTGGTTTTGTAATTGTTAATAATCACAATGAAAAAACAAATTATTTTGATTCCATAAGAAATACAGTTTCAGAACATATTGGTCCTATAGCAAAACCAGATAAAATTTTAATTGTCCCAGGTTTACCAAAAACAAGATCTGGTAAAATTATGAGAAGAATTTTAAGGAAAATAGCTTCAAATGAATTTAATGATTTTGGTGATATATCTACACTGTTGAATCCAGAAATTGTTGATCAGATTATTTCAACTTATAAGAAAACATATTAGAATTATTTAATTCTATCATTTATTTCTTCAGGTATTTTAGTATAACTTCTTTCTTCTCTTTTAACCATTTTATTTAATTCTATTTCTCCAAAGTTATTTTTGTCACCGGAAAAAAATACTCTCCATATTTTACCTTTCTTAGATTCAGATATGAATAATGATCCATCTGGTCCTTGAGCCAGTCCCATTGGTCTATATTTGGCATCTTCCATATCAACTAAAATTTCTATACCTGCAAATCCATCAGAAAAAATTTCTAAATCCCCCTTTGGTTTTCCATCCTCAAAAGGAATAAAACCAACAACATATCCAGCTTGTGGATAAGGAACTCTATTTGTTGATCCATGGAATGCAATAAATGCTCCATGTTTATATCTTTCTGGAAACTGATCACCAGTATAGAATAGAAGATCATTTGGTGCCCAATGTGCAGGTAATCCCATAATTGGATCTTTATAATCTCTAGTTGATTTTTTGCCGTCTCCTCCATATTCTGGAGCAATCATCCTCTTATTTTTATGATGATCATAGTAGGTGTATGGCCATCCGAAATCATCTCCATAATCTATCCTCATAAATTCTTCAGCAGGTAAAATTGTATTATCCCATTCTGAATAGAATTGAGGGGCATGGTTATGCAGAAAATCTCTACCATGATTTACACCATATAGGCTATTAGTTAAATTATTCCATGTTAACCCAACAATACTTCTAATTCCTGTTGCATATCTTTCTCCATCAGAGATATCTTGTCCTAGAGTATTCTTATTAAATTTCCAAATTCCTGCGAGTATATCAAGTTGTTCACATGGGAACTGCCCTTTAACATCTTTAGTTGAGTAAGTATTTTGTTTAGAGTCCCAATCCTCACAGGCATTAGTAGGAGCACTGAATGTAACATATATATTATCATTATTATCAAAAGCTAATGATTTAGCATTATGCCATCTTATTGGGTATGGGTCTACAACTATTATTTCTGGTTTTCCAATAGGAATTAATTGATTTTCTTCTAATTTCTGGCGATAAACTACAAGCTCTGAACTATAATAAAGATATCCTTCATTAATTTTCATCTCTGTTCCAAACTTTCCATCATTGGGGTAATCTCCAAATCTTTCAATTATATCTGCCTTTCCGTTACCGTTTGTATCTCTTAAGGCAACATTTCCATTTCTTCCAGTAGCTGTCCTTAGCTTTACATATATATCACCATTTTTATTTACAGCTATATGTCTTGAAGGGCCAACCCCTTCTGTTACCACTAATGCTTCAAAACCTCCCGGTAATATCAATCCACCATTTAAACTATCAGCTTTTATATCTTCAGTTATCTGGTTATTAGTTATTTCATTTTTATATGAACACCCTGTGAAAATTGTTATTACGAAAAAAAATAATCCCCTTAAATACATTTTAATTAAAATTAATATAAAAAACATTCTTTAACTCTACATCAATTCGATTTTGAATTTTTTTTGAATCTTTATAAGATTGTATATATGATTACCCTATTATTAAACTTACTATTTTTAATTTCTTTTAATATAGATCAAAATAAATTGATTGAGAATGAAAATATAAGTGTTGTATTTGAAATTAATCTTTTAGAAGAAACAAAGAAAAAAAATACTTATAGCATAAAATTTATATTAAAAAATAAAGTCAATAAACCATTATACTATGTTGCTTCTTATATCAAATCTGAAAAAAAAATAAATACAATTGATAATGATATATTTAAAGAAGAGGATAATGATATAGGTGATGTTGGATCAAATGCACCACCACCACTTTCATCTTCTGCATATGTTAATAGTGGCGGGGCGGCTAAAGTTGATTCAGAATCTGCATCTAGAGTTGGAGGTAAAAAATTATCTACCCAAAGTAAAAAAGAAGAAAAAGTAAGTTCTGAAAATACATTAATAAAATATTATTTAAATAATGATTTATTAAGACTTCATCTTGAAGAAGCTCGGCCATCTAAGTTTAAAATTCTTTCACCCGAAGAAAGGGCATATTTTTTTAATAATAAAGAAAAAATCAATATTCCTATACCATTTAATAACATTACAGATAAAATAATTGACAAAGGACTACAAGAGTATAATCCTGTAATATGTGTAATTCCTATCGAGGGACTTGAAATTAATTCAAGACTTACTACTAATGCTAAGAAGGGTATTAATCCTTATGATTTTTATTTAAAGTTTTCAAAAAATATAGTTTACACAAATTCTATAAAATTGGAATTAGAAAAATCATTTCACTTAACAGTCCAATCTGCAATTGATAAATATGAAGAACTACAATCTGTATTAAATAATAATTAAAAATGAATTTTAAATACCTTTATTTTAGAAGTTTTTTGTTGATTTATATTTTGTTTTCGGGGTGTGTTACTACTCCAAAAATCTTATTTGATGATCCTGTCAACACAAAAAATAAAAAAATTACTATACAAGAGAAAAGACTATTTTCTTTTGAAGAATCAGGAATTTATTTTTCAAATGATTTTCAAGGAGCTAGATTAAATGATGTAATTAAAAAAAATGATTCATCATTTATCATATCAATTCTTCCTGAAAATGAACCTATCAATCCTAGTCCATTTTATGCTTTTAAGGCTTGGAGTAAATCTTCAAAAAATATATTTCTTGAATTTAATTATCCAGATAGTTATAAGCATAGGTATTTTCCTAAAATTTTGTCTGAGGGAAAATGGCTGATATCAGACTCTTCTTCTTTCCAAGAATTAGATAATAAATGGATACTTGAATTGACTTTAGATAATAGACCTATTATTATTTCAGGTCAAGAATTAAATAGTAGTGATATTGTTTACAGTTGGGTTAATGAAGTTATAAGAGGTAAAGAAACGTATGTAACTTTTAAGAAGATTGGGAAATCAAAATTAAAGAGACCATTTATGGTGATAGATATTTATAAGGGTAATCCAGAGGAAAAACCAATAGTTGTTCTAATTACAAGGCAGCATCCTCCTGAAGTAACAGGTTATTTTGCTTTTAAATCTTACTTATCAACAATATTAGATGAAAATGAACTTAGTTCTGATTTTCTTGAAAAATATAGGATTTTAGCATTTCCACTAATGAATCCTGATGGCGTTGATCTTGGACATTGGAGACATAATGCTGGAGGAATAGACTTAAATAGAGATTGGTCGGTTTATAACCAAAAAGAAATTAAGACAACAGTGGACTTTATTTCAAAAACATTGAAAGAAAGTAATTCAAAACTTATATTAGGTATTGATTTTCACTCAACATTTTATGATGTGTTTTATACTAATGAGGAAAGGGCCTCAACCTCAATGCCTTATTTTCTAGATAATTGGTTTTCTAGTTTACAAGAAAATATTCCTAATTATGAAGTTAATGAGCAGCCAAGTGTAAGTAAGCAACCTGTTTCAAAAGGATGGTTTCTTAATGCTCATAAAGCTGTTGGAATTGTATATGAAATTGGAGATAATACACCACGAGATAGGATTGAAACAATCGGGAAAGAATCAGCTTTATCTATGATGAAGATAATGCTTGATTAATATTATTTTTTAAAATTTATCTTAATGAAGAATTTATACTTTTATGTTTTAATAATTTTTTTAAGCTCTTGTGACACTGAAGATAATATTATATCTCCAAAACTAGAGGAATATGATTTAGAGGTAATTTCATACTTTAAAGAAATTGCTCTCGGGTTTGAGTTTGGCTCTGCAAGTAATATTACAAGAAAATGGTGTTCTGATTTAAAAATTTTTGTTGGTGGGGAACCAACCTCTGGTTTATTAAAAGAATTAGATGATATTATTTCAGAGATTTCAGAACTTTCAACTGATAATTTTAACATTGAAATTGTTGGTGACTCATCATTATCAAATTATTATATTTTTTTTGGGACAGGAGATGATTATGCTAAAATTTTTCCAAGTGTTTCAGGTTATGTTGATAATAACTTGGGTTTGTTTTTTCTTAGGTATAATTCATCAAATTGTCTATATAAAGGCCACATGTATGTTGATACCGATAGAGCTAATTTTATTCAAGCAAAGCATATACTTAGAGAAGAATTCACTCAGTCCTTAGGTCTTGCTAGAGATTCTTATAAATACCTAAATAGTATTTTTCAATCTGCATGGACAGAAACACTATTATATTCAGATATAGATAAAGATCTAATTAGATTATTATATCATCCAAAAATGTCAACTGGTTTAGGTGCTAAAGCTGTTGATGGTGTATTAAAGGAAATATTAATTAGTGAGAAGTGAAAATTTTTCTTGTAAAGAAGTCTGTCAACAACAGTTTCATAAATTAAATTCTGATGAATTTAAAGGATGGGATAATCTACATGATATCCCATACTCATAAATAGTAATTAAAATTTTGAGGACTCGGAGGGAGTCGAACCCCCAACCTCCTGGGCCGTAACCAGGTGCTCTATCCAGTTAAGCTACGAGTCCATATCTGCAAATTTAACAATTAATAACAAGTAGCTTTTCTTATTATTTAGAATATAGGATTTAATCACATATATTTGCCGTCATGAAAGTACACACTAGAATATTAGCAATTTTTATGTTTTTTCAGTTTAGTTCTTTTGCTCAAAGTTCTTCTGAAAATAAAATTGATTTAGAATCAAATTTTAATTTGCCTGGTTACTTAAAATTGGATTTTGGTTTTACTATTGTTGAAAACAAGGGGCATTCTTTGAAGTCTGATTTATTCCCTTCTCGCTCTCTAGATTTATACTATTCAAAACCTTTATTTTTAGGTGAAGATTTTTCATTTAATCCTGGTATTGGAATTTCTAACGATAGGCTATCATTCTCAAATGATATTATTTTATCTGAATTTGTTGATCTTGACGGGAATAGAAATATTATAGTTGATACTCTTTCTTTTTCACCAGATAAAAATTCATTAAAATCAACATATCTAGTAGTGCCTTTAGACTTTAGATACTATTTTGGATCAGGCTCATATGATAAGAGGAGATTTTTTATTGGTTTAGGAGGAGAAATCGGTTTATTACTTAATTCTTCAACAAAACTGAAAGAAATAAAAAATAATTCATCTAACGTTATAAAAAATAAGAAAGACTTTGGAATTAATGATCTAAAATATGGTATTTCATTTCAGATAGGAGTTGGAAACTTCCATTTTTATTATAAAAGATATCTTTCTAATCTATTTGATAGTAGTTCTGTACCCATGTATGAAAATGTAAACCCAAATATTAATAAGGTAGGTTTATCTTTTTCTATTTTTTAATATTCTTTTCTTAATCTGGCTACTGGAATATTTAACTGTTCTCTATACTTAGCAACAGTCCTTCTTGCAACCTTATAACCTTCTTCTTTTAGTATTTTTTCTAATTGATCATCTGAGTATGGAGATGATTTGTCTTCTTTTTTAATAATATCAAATAGGTAATTTTTTACTACTTTACTACTTACCAAATCGTCACCTTTTTTAATTGTTGATTCAGAGAAAAAATATCTCAAAGGAAAAATCCCAAAATCAGTTTGTGCATTTTTACTTTTAACAATTCTACTAACTGTGGAAATATCCATTTTGATAATATTTGCAATGTCTTTTAATATCATAGGTTTTAAATCATTCTCATCACCATCTTCAAAAAATTTATTTTGAATATCAACAATTGTATTCATTGTTCTAAGTAATGTATTGTTCCTTTGATTTAATGCTTCCACAAACCACTGTGCTTTTTCTATTTTACTTTTAATAAATTCAAATGATTTTTTTGATTCAACATCTTTTTTCTTTTTATTTTTTAAATCTTCATATATGGAGATATAATTTTTGTTAATATTTAATAGTTTATTTCCAGAGGCTAATTCAACAATAAATTCATTATTATCTTTTTTTATGATAAAATCAGGAATTAAAAACTCTGTTAGATCAGAGTCTTCAAGTCCTCCAGAAGGTTTTGGGTTTAGGGTTTTAATAAAGTCAAATGCATCATTAATATCATTTTTTGAGTGGCTAAGCTTTTCATATAAAGTATCAAATTTTTTATTTTTAAATTCTTTAAAATTCTCATTAATAATTTTTTTTGCTAATAATTGAATTTTATTTTTTTCTTCAATTGAATCAATTTGAAGTAGAAGACATTCTTCTAAATTTCTTGCACCTATACCCGCAGGTTCTAGTTTTTGAATTCTTAAGAGAACTTTTTTTATATCAGAATTATCAAATTCAATATTTTCAGTAAAAGCAATATCATCAATTATTGATCCAATGTCTCTTCTCAAGTATCCATCATTGTCTAGTGTGCCTATAATTTGATTAGCAATCATCTTTTCGTTCTCATCTAACTTCTGAAAATTTAGTTGAGTCAGTAAGTTTTCTCTAAATGATTCGGTATTCGATATATTAGACTCTCTATTAAAATTTGAAATATCATTGCTAGATTTTTGATAATAATTATAATTATCACTACTGTCGGTTTCAAGGTTTTCCCTTTTTTCATTTTCTTCTAGTGCTGGATTTTCTTCAATTTCTTTTTTTATTTCTGACTCTATATTTGAATTAGATAATTGTAATAGTCTAATAAATTGAATTTGCTGAGGAGAAAGCTTTTGAGACCGGTTTTGTGAAAGTTGTAACTTTTGCATTAAAAAAATATTTGAATTACAAATTTATTATAATTACTCTATTCTTTGAAATAAGATTAAATTATACTTTTTTTACCTCTTATTTACTATGAGCCAAAAAAGAACTAAAATTAATTTAATAAATGACAGTCATAATGATACTGAAATTCATGTATCTGGTTGGGTAAGGACAAAAAGACAGAGTAAAAATGTATCTTTTGTTTCATTAAATGATGGCTCCACAATAAATAACCTTCAAATTGTATTTGATATGAGTGATTTTAACGAATCATTTGTTGACGGAATATCAACAGGTTGTTCTCTTTCGGTAAAAGGTAAGCTTTTAAAAAGTGAAGGTAAAAATCAGAAATTTGAAATCCTTGCATCAAAGGCAGAGGTTTTAGGTGAATCTCATCCGGATGAATATCCAATTCAACCTAAAAGACATAGTTTTGAATTTCTTAGGGAAGTTGCACATTTAAGACCAAGGACTAATACTTTCAGTGCTATATTTAGAATTAGACATGCAGTTATATTTTCTATACATAAGTTCTTTAATGATAGAGGATTCTTTAATATTCATACACCAATTATAACTTCATCAGATGCTGAAGGTGCTGGTGAAATGTTTAAAGTAACTTCTCTTGATTTAAAAGATAAAAATTTAGATCATAAAAATGATTTTTTTTCAAAGCCTGTTAATTTAACTGTTTCGGGTCAGCTTAATGCGGAGCTAGGGGCTTTAGCTCTTTCTGAAGTTTATACTTTTGGGCCAACATTTCGTGCTGAGAATTCAAATACATCAAAACATCTTGCAGAATTTTGGATGATAGAACCAGAAATGGCCTTTTATGATATTAATGATAATATGGATTTAGCTGAGGATATGCTTAAATACGTTGTCAATTACATACTTGAAAATTGTGAAGATGATCTTAGTTTTCTTCAAAGTTTAGAAATAAATGAGGAAAAATCTTTGCCACAGATTCAAAGAAATGAGTTTCCTTTAACCGAAAGATTATCTAATATATTGAATAAAAAATTTGATAGAATCACATACACTGAGGCATTTGATATTCTTAGAAACTCAAAGCCTAATAAAAAAAATAAATTTGAATTTAAAGTAGACGAGTGGGGAATTGATTTTCAATCAGAACACGAAAGATATTTAGTTGAAAAACATTTTAAAAATCCAGTTATTGTTAGAGATTACCCAAAAAAAATCAAGGCATTTTATATGAGGTCTAACGATGATGAAAAAACTGTTGCAGCAATGGATGTTCTTTTTCCTACAGTAGGAGAAATAATAGGAGGATCTCAGAGAGAGGAAAGATTAGTTCAATTAAGTAAGAGAATGGATGATATGGATATATCAAAAGATGATTTGAGTTGGTATTTAGATACTAGGAGATTTGGATCGGTTGTTCATTCGGGTTTTGGTCTAGGTTTAGAAAGACTAATACAGTTTATAACTGGCATGAAGAATATTAGAGATGTAATTCCTTTTCCTAGATCTCCTGGAAACTGTAATTATTAATTACCTTTTATACTATCGCCATCATTAAATAATTCCTCAAGATTTTGATTTCTATCTTTTTTTGATTGAATCAGCTCCTCTACAAAGGTTCTCCATTCTTCAGTATACATATCTTTCCTTTGTTCCCAAAAAACATAGAATCCGGGTGATCCTAGACCACTATAAACAGCCATAGATATTGTTTTCCTTAAGTTTTCATCTAAAACACCTTTTCCTTCAAGATAGAGTGCGTTCTGTAAATGAAGATTTAGTGAGTGAAGTCTCATTATAGCTCTAAACCTTTCAGATGGTGTAACAGATTCAGGAGCAGAAATAAACCTCATAAATGCATCCGAAGCTTCTGAATTTTCAAAAAAAGCAGTGTACCAATCTGCAATATTTGCATTAACTGAATTTGCAGTTGATGTTTGAAGTGCTAATGAATTATTTTGATATTGAATTGAGACAAATATTAGACTAATTACAATACCTAGTGATCCTATAATTTCAGAAATTTTAACTAACCTGTCTAACGACGCCTTCATATTATTCCATTGTCTTTCCTATAAATACGTTAACTTTAGGATTGATAGGATTTCCACTTGCTCTTCTAAATGAAACTATTTGACCGGTGTGCCATAATGAATCTGATATAGGACCATTTAGAGCATTCCAAAATGGAAATGCTAAATTTTGACCGTTTAAATTTAATTTAACTTGCATTTGTGATATATCTGCATTCTCATTAAGCATATCATAAACTTTCTTTAGATTATTTAATGTGCCATTTCTTAACTCTGAAAAAGTCATTTCATCTTGTGAAAAATCATATTCTTTTCCTTCAAAAGTGTATAAAATAAATACACTTAAACCATAAATATGTTCCAAGGTTTGTAAACTAGATCTACTATCTTCACTTGGTTTATAATTTAGATCTTTATCTGTCAAGGACTCTGTGGCCCAATAGAATCTATAACCCAGTCCCTCGATCATTCTTGCAACTATATTATTTGGACTATACTCCTCAGAATAAGCCCCAAGTTCTTTAAAGGGTAAGTTGTCATTTTGTGCATTAACATTTATTGAAATGATTGTTAGTATAACTATCAGAAAATTTTTCATATTTTAAGTGTTTTATTTTTATATCAATATCTTATAACTGTAAACTAAATTAATTAAAAAAAAAGGTTATACAATTATTTGTATAACCTTTGATATTAATTTTTAAAAAAAGAAATAAAATTACTTCTTTTCGTCTTTTACTTCTTCAAAATCAACATCAGATATATCATCTCCTCCATTGTCTTTTGCTCCATCTGATTTAGCTTGTGGATTAGCTTCAGCGCCACTTGCAGCTTGTTGTTCTTGAGTCGCTTTATAAATTTCCTGACTTGCCGCTTCCCATGATTTATTTAAAGCCTCAATCGCTCCATCAATTTCATCAATTTTTTGTTCTTTATGAATTGCCTTTAATTTCTCAAGAGAATCATCAATTGCTTTCTTGTTGGGTTCAGAAAGTTTTTCACCAAACTCTTTTAATTGTTTTTCAGTTTGAAAAATTAATCCATCTGCAGTATTTAGCTTATCAACTTTTTCTTTTTCTTTCTTATCTGTATCCTCATTAGCTTTAGCTTCATCTTTCATTTTATTGATTTCTTCCTCGGTTAGCCCAGAAGAAGCTTCAATTCTAATATTTTGTTCTTTTTCAGTCCCCTTATCTTTAGCTGAAACATTTAAAATTCCATTTGCATCTATATCAAATGTAACCTCTATCTGTGGTACACCTCTAGGTGCAGGTGGGATTCCGTCCAAGTGAAATCTCCCAATCGTCTTATTATCTTTTGCCATAGGTCTCTCTCCCTGTAAAACGTGAATTTCAACAGCAGGTTGATTATCAGCAGCTGTAGAAAATGTTTCAGATTTCTTAGTAGGTATTGTAGTATTAGACTCAATTAATTTAGTAAATATTCCATTTAAAGTTTCTATACCTAGTGAAAGAGGGGTAACATCTAAAAGAAGTACATCTTTTACCTCTCCTGTTAACACACCACCTTGAATTGCAGCGCCAACAGCTACAACCTCATCAGGGTTCACACCTTTTGATGGCTTCTTTTTAAAGAATTTTTCTACTTCTTCCTGAATTTTAGGAATTCTTGTTGAACCTCCTACTAATATTATTTCATCAATATCACCAACTCCCATTTTAGCATCTTTTAATGCTTTGGAACATGGCTCTAAAGTTCTTTCAACTAGTTTTTGAGTCAATTGTTCAAATTTAGCTCTTGATAGTGTTTTAACTAAATGTTTAGGAACTCCGTCAACTGGCATTATATATGGAAGATTAATTTCTGTTGATGATGAGCTTGACAATTCAATTTTAGCTTTTTCAGCACCTTCTTTTAATCTCTGTAATGCCATAGGATCTTTTCTTAAGTCTATACCCTCATCTTTATTAAACTCATCTGCTAGCCAATCAATTAAAACACTATCAAAATCATCTCCACCTAGATGAACATCTCCATTTGTAGATTTAACTTCAAAAACTCCATCTCCCAATTCAAGAATAGAAATATCAAATGTACCTCCTCCTAAATCATAGACTGCAATTTTTAAGTCTTTATCTTTTTTATCTAAACCATAAGCCAATGCAGCAGCAGTTGGCTCATTAATAATTCTTTTAACATCTAAACCTGCAATAGTTCCCGCTTCTTTTGTAGCCTGTCTCTCTGAATCATTAAAATAAGCAGGTACGGTAACTACCGCTTCTTTTACTTCAGAACCCAAATAATCCTCAGCTGTTGATTTCATTTTCTGTAAAATCATAGCTGATATTTCTTGAGGTGTATATTTTCTAGATCCAATTTTTACTCTTACAGTATCATTAGATCCTTTTTCAACTTCATATGCTAAGTTTCTTTTTTCTTCATTAATATCTGAAAATTTTTTACCCATAAATCTTTTGACAGAATTTATTGTGTTTTTTGGGTTAGTTATTGCTTGTCTTTTAGCAGGATCACCCACTTTTCTTTCACCTTTTCCTTCATCTAGAAATGCAACAATTGAGGGTGTAGTTCTTTTACCTTCACTGTTTGGTATAACTACAGGTTCATTACCTTCCATTACAGATACACATGAATTTGTAGTTCCTAAGTCTATTCCGATTATTTTACTCATAATTTTTTAATTTTTTATATGTTAATCTTATATGTGACAAGAATTATGCCAAAATCTATATCTGTCAGAATGGCAGTTATTTTTCTATAAGTGCGCTAACTTTATTATCTAGAACTTCTACAATGCCTCCACTTACAACTAAACTTATATCTTTTGAGTTTTCTTTATACTTAATTTCACCTTTAGTTAGTGAACTAATTATTGGTGCGTGGTTATTAAGAATTTGAAATTGTCCACCCGATCCAGGAAAAATAATTGAATCTACTTCTCCGCTGAATATTTTTTCTTCTGCAGATAATATTTCTAGAAACATATTATGATTGTTTAACTTGTTCTAAAAGTTTTTCTCCAGCTTCTATGGCTTGTTCTATAGTACCTTTAAGGTTAAAAGCAGCTTCTGGTAAGTGGTCTAATTCACCATCCATAATCATGTTAAAACCTTTAATGGTATCTTTAATGTCAACGAGTTGACCCTTCACACCAGTAAATGGTTCAGCAACATGGAATGGTTGTGATAGGAATCTTTGTACTCTTCTTGCTCTATGAACAACCTGTTTATCTTCTTCAGATAACTCATCCATACCTAAAATTGCAATAATATCCTGAAGTTCTTTATATCTCTGAAGTAATTCTTTAACTCTTTGTGCACAATTATAGTGCTCAGACCCAACTATCTCCTCAGTTAAAATTCTTGATGTAGATTCTAGAGGGTCAATGGATGGATAAATTCCTATTGATGCTAATTTCCTTGAAAGTACACTTTGAGCATCTAGGTGAGCAAATGTAGTTGCAGGAGCTGGATCAGTTAAATCATCAGCTGGGACATAGACAGCTTGAACTGAGGTAATTGATCCTTTCTTTGTTGATGTAATTCTTTCTTGCATAGCACCCATCTCAGTGGCTAGAGTTGGTTGGTATCCTACCGCAGAAGGCATTCTTCCTAATAGCGCAGAAACTTCTGATCCAGCTTGAGTAAATCTAAAAATATTATCTATAAAGAAAAGTATATCCCTTCCTTGACCTTTTCCATCACCATCTCTGAAGTATTCAGCTAAAGTTAAACCTGATAATGCAACTCTTGCTCTTGCACCAGGAGGTTCATTCATCTGTCCGAAGACAAATGCAGCTTTTGAGTCTTTTAATTTTTTTCTATCAACTTTTGAAAGATCCCATGAACCTTTTTCCATTGATTCCATAAATTCTTCTCCATAATCAACAATACCAGCTTCAATCATTTCTCTTAACAGGTCATTACCTTCTCTTGTTCTCTCACCAACTCCAGCAAAAACAGATAGACCAGAATATGCTTTGGCAATATTGTTAATTAATTCTTGTATTAAAACAGTTTTTCCAACACCTGCTCCTCCAAATAGACCTATTTTCCCACCTTTATTATAAGGTTCAATTAAATCAATAACCTTAATTCCAGTAAATAAAACCTCAGCAGATGTCGATAAGTCTTCAAACTTTGGAGCATCTCTGTGAATAGGTAATCTATCTTTTGTTTTTGGATCTTCAATTCCATCTATTGCAGAGCCAACAACATTAAATAATCTTCCTTTAATATCATCTCCAATAGGCATTGAAATAGGCTGTCCTAAATCTTTAACCGGCATACCTCTTTTTAAACCTTCAGTACCAGACATTGAAATTGTTCTTACTGTATTTTCACCTAAATGCTGTTGAACTTCTAATACTAAAGTAGAACCATCATCTTTATTAATTTCTAGAGCATTTAGAATTTTTGGTAGGCTTGAATCTTCAAAAGACACATCTACTACTGGACCAATTACAGCTGTTACTTTTCCTGAATTTGACATGATTTTTATAGGGTATATTAATTAAAAATTATAGTACTGCGAAATTAAATTATAAATACAATTTTACAAAGTCATATATGAAGTTATTATCAACTTTTTTTGACTTATTTTTTTAATTCAATTCTTATAGTTGTTTTAATATTTTTAATTGAGTTTTTAACAAATATTTTGCCTTTATGATAATCTGTTATAATTCTGTAAACTAATGTTAAACCAAGGCCCCATCCTCTTTTTTTTGTAGTGAACCCAGGTGTAAATATTTTAGAAAAATTAGATTTATTTATCCCAATGCCATCATCAATAAATTCAATAATTACCAAATATTTATTTTGATATAGTTTAATTTCAATTGTACCATTTTTACCAATAGCGTCAACAGAGTTTTTATATAGATTTTCAATCACCCATCCGAATAATTGTTTATTGAAATTGTAATTTACCTCTTCGAGATTAAGTTTTGTTTCTAAGTCAGGGGAAACTCTCTTTTTAAGATAACCTATTGATTCAATTATAGATTTTTTAATGCCTTTATCATTTAATGAAGGTTTTGATCCTATTGTTGAAAATCTATCTGTTATAGTCTTAAGACGATTAAGGTCTTTATCTATTTCTCCACTAATATATTTTTTATCAACTTTATTTTTTGATTTTAAATACTCATTCCATCCAATTAATGAAGAAAGAGGAGTGCCTAACTGATGTGCCGTCTCTTTAGCCAAGCCTGTCCATAATCTATCTTTTTCTGATTTATTAGAGTAGTATGATATCAAATAGATAGAAATTAAGATTAAAAAAGTTAATGTTAATACGAAATAAGGTGCAATTATAATTAAATCTAGAACCTTAGAATTATTGTAATATATAAGCTGATAATCTATTTCTTTTCTTTTACTGTCTAGTATGTTTATTTTAATAGGCTCATATTTTTTCTTCATACTTTTAATTTGATCAGAAAGATTAGATTCAGTAGGTTCAGAGATATTTTTATATTCTATTATTTTACCGTCACTATTAGTTACAATTATTGGTATTGAATTATTTTCTATTAAAATATCATCTACAAAATAATTTGCAGTTTCTAATTCAGAATTTGCTACTAACTCAATAAATTTTGAATATTTTTCAATAGTTTTTATTTCTCTTTCTTTTATTTCTTCAATTATAAGATTTGAGAAATAAACTAATGATATTGTAAAAACAAGTAGGGTTGATATAGTTAACCAACTAAGTTCTTTTTGGATATTAGAGATATTCAATTAAAAAAAATTAAGTAGGTATAAATCTAAATAAATTAGCTCATGAAGTCTCTTACTCTATCAAAAAATCCTTTTTCGGTCTTTCCAGGATTTGGTTTAAAGTTCTTAGATTTTTTTAGTTGTATTAATAATTTTTTTTCTTCTTCTGTTAATTTTTTTGGGGTCCAAATATTTACGTGAATAAGTTGATCTCCAGAAATTGAAGTATTTAAATCTTTAATTCCCTTTCCTCTCAGTCTAAAAATTTTTCCACTTTGAGTCCCAGGTGGTATTTTAACTTTTACTTTTCCATTTAGTGTTGGTACTTGAAGCTCATTACCTATTGCAGCATCTACAAAATTGATATATAAATCGAATACAACATTATTACCATCTCTTTTAAAATTATCATCTTCTTTTTCTTCAATTAAAATCAGTAAATCACCTGATATGCCGCCTCCTGGAGACTCATTTCCTTTACCAGTCATAGACAATTGCATTCCATCTCCAACCCCAGATGGAATATTTATTTTAAGGATTTCTTCTTTAAATTGGAGGCCGGTGCTATCAACACCTGGAGGTTTATTATCTATAGTTTTTCCATTACCGCTACATTGATAACAAGTAGATGATGAAACCATTTGACCAAGCATTGTATTCACTACTTTACTTACTTTTCCAGAGCCATTACATACATTACACGTTTTGAAAGTTACTCCAGGAGCAGTTACTAACCTTTTGACTTTTATTTTCTTTTCAACTCCTGTAGCTATTTCTTGGATTGTTAATTTTAACTTGATTCTTAAATTAGTTCCTTTATTTTTCTGTCTGGAACTTCCTCCTCCAAAAAAACTATCAAAAGGGCTTCCTCCACCAAATATGTCTCCAAACTGATCAAAAATATCTTCAACATTCATTCCTGCTCCCGAAAATCCACCGGGTCCACCTTTTAGTCCATCATGTCCGAATCTATCATATTTTTGTTTTTTTTCAGGATTACTTAATACTTCATAGGCTTCTGCAGCTTCTTTAAATTTTTCTTCTGCAGCTTTATTATCAGGGTTTTTATCAGGATGAAATTTAATAGCAACCTTTCTGTATGCTTTTTTAATTTCTTCTTGAGAAGATGATTTATTTACTCCTAAAATATCGTAAAAATCTCTCTTTGACATTATAATCCAGTTACAACTTTAGCAAAACGAAGAATTTTTTCTCCTATATGATACCCATTCTCAACAACATCAACTATTTTTCCTTTGTGTTTTTTATCAGAAGGAGTACTGGTAATTGCTTCATGAAATTCAGAATCAAACTCATCCCCTTTTTTGATCTCCATTTTTTTGACCTTATATTTTTCTAGTGTGTTTGTTAATTTCTGATGAATTAAATTGAAACCTTCTAAATCTGCTTTATCTTCTTTTTTAGAAATTTTTGATGCTCTCTCAAAATCATCAATAATAGGTAGTATATCTGATAAAAGATCTTTATTAGCGGAATCTATCATCTCAATTTTTTCTTTAGAGGTTCTCCTCCTATAATTTTCAAATTCAGAGTATAATCTTAAATATTTGTCTTTTGTTTCTTGTAATTCAATATTTAAGTTTTTTGAGTTATCTGATTTTTTTGTTTCAGTAGCTTTCTTAGATTTTTTTTTATTCATACTTTCAATATTTGCAAAAAGTTTGCCAAAGATACTTTATGACATTTTGACCAGTATTAATTATTTAAATTAATTTTTTTCCAAATTGAATCCTTAAGATTTTCTAATCCATATCCAGAAACACTAGAAATTTTAATTAACTCATAATCTAAATTGAATTTCATCCCTTTTAATTCTTTCTCTGAGATCAGATCACATTTTGTTATGGCAATTATAATTTTCTTTTCTAATAACTCTTTATTGTAATTCTTTAATTCTTTATATAGTAATTTAAATTCTTTATTGATTTCAGAAATAGCAGGTATCATAAATAATAATATTGAATTTCTTTCAATATGTCTTAAAAATCTAATACCTAAACCTTTTCCTTTTGATGCTCCTTCAATAATTCCAGGAATATCAGCCATTATAAATGATAAATTATCTTTATATGGTATTACTCCTAGATTAGGAGTTAATGTTGTGAATGGATAATCTCCAATTTTTGGTTTTGCTTTTGATATTGAAGAAAGTAATGTAGATTTTCCAGCATTTGGAAATCCTACTAAACCTACATCAGCTAAAACTTTAAGTTCTAAATTAATCCACTCTTCAATTCCTTGAATACCAGGTTGACTATATTGTGGTGCTTGTTTTGTTGAGGATTTAAAATGAACATTTCCAAGTCCACCTATACCACCTTTCAATAAAACCTTTTCTTCATTATTACTTAAAATTTCTAAAAAAGTATTATTGCTGTCAGCGGATCTTGCGATAGTTCCAAGAGGAACTTCAATAATTATGTCTTTTCCATTTCTGCCATGTTTCTTATTACCTAGCCCTTCTCCTCCATTCTCAGCTTTCAAATGTTTAGTATATCGTAGGTGTAGAAGTGTCCATAGTTGACTGTTACCCTTTAATATAATATCTCCTCCTTTTCCTCCATCCCCTCCATCTGGTCCACCCAATGGAATAAATTTTTCTCTACGAAAACTAGATGAACCTCTACCACCATTTCCTGATTTACAGAAAATTTTTATGTGATCAATGAAATTATTATTACTCATTCTCCCTCTATTTTTGAAATGATTAATTCAAAGATTTCATCTATTGAACCAACTCCATTTATAGGGGTGTATTTTTTTAGTTGTTTATAGTGATTTAATACTGGTAATGTTTCTTCTTTATAAACTTTAATTCTATTATTTATTTTTTCTTCACTTTGATCATCAACTCTGCCAGATACTAGTGCTCTTTTTTTAATTCTTGAAATTAACTCATTATCATTTACTTCTAATGATATGAGGTTATCAATAGTCAGAGATATTTCTTTTAACATTTCATCAAGGGCAATTGCTTGATTAACTGTTCTAGGAAATCCATCAAATATAAAACCTTCACTTAATTTATTATTTTCAATTTCTTCCTTCACCATATTTATTACTACACTATCTGGAACGAGATTACCTTCATCCATATATTTTTTTGCTTCAACTCCTAGAGGTGTATTTTTACTCAAATGTATTCTGAACAAATCCCCAGTAGAAAGATGTTTTAATTTATATCTATTAATTAATTTGTCGCTTTGAGTTCCTTTTCCAGCTCCAGGAGGTCCAAATAATATAATATTCATTAAATCTTAATTTTATTCAAATATATGAATCTAAATTGTTTCTTTCTGCATTTTCTATAAGCTCTTTAAGGTTTATAGCATTAACTCCTGACTTCATACAGCTTATCCCTCCTGCTAGATTACAAATTTCAGCAATAAATTTTTCTGATAATTTAAGATAAAATAAAATTGAAGCTAATGAAATGACTGTGTCACCTGCCCCTGATACATCAATAATTTCCTTCTTTGGAATTTTATAGTGAGAAAAACCTTTATTGTTATTAACAATTAATCCTTTATCTGATAGAGTTACCATAATATTTTGAATATTATTTGTTTTTTTCAAAGTATCAGAGATGTTTTTTATATTTTTAATTGACTTATCCTCAGAACTGAAAGAGTTTAATATTTCATCTAGATTAGGTTTAAATAAATCAACATCTTTATAATGAAAAAAATTTTTTATTTTAGGGTCAACAGTTATAAATAATTTTTTACCCATTTTTTTTACTTTTTCAATCAATTCTTTGTTAATGACCCCTTTATCATAATCCTGAAAAATAATAATTTGATCATCAGAAATTAATTTTTTAATGTTTTGTAAAAATTTTGTATAAATTTTTTCATTTAAGTTATAAGTATTTTCACTATCAATTCTTAGTATATGTTTTTGATCTACTATAACTCTTTTTTTGTTTGTTGTTTTTCTATTATTATCGATTATTATACCTGAAATATCCAGGCTATTATCTTTACATGTTTTTAAAAATTTTTGACCGTCTTCATCATCTCCAATTACCGAGCACAAAATGGGCTTCATTCCTAGGCTTTGAATATTTAACGCTACGTTTGCAGCTCCTCCAAGTTTAATCTCTTCTTCTACAATATCTACAATTGGAACAGGTGCCTCAGGAGATTCTCTATTTATTTCTCCAAGAACATATGAGTCAATCATAGAATCCCCAATAATTACAACTTCTTTTCCTTTAACTTTATCAAAGATGTTAGTAATTTTCATTAGGACAACTTACTTAAAGATTTTTCAAGTCTTTGAGTAGCCTCAATTAGTTCTATTTCACTTGCAGCATAAGAAATTCTAATACAATTAGGTGCACCAAAGTCTTCTCCTGGTACTAAGGAAACTTTTGCTTCTTCAAGAAGATATAAAGCAAGTTCATTAGCACTATTTAATACCTTTCCATCCTGAGTTTTATTTCCAAGGTAATTAGAAATTTCAGGGAAAAAATAGAAAGCTCCCTGGGGCTTATTAATCTTTATTTTATCAATTTTTGATAGTAAATCGAAAACAATATTTCTTCTTTTTAGATATTCTTTTTTCATACTTAAGGCATCATCATTCCCTCCCGTTAGTGCTATAAGACCTGCTCTTTGTGCTATCGAACAATTAGCTGATGTGGTTTGTCCTTGCATTTTATTTATTGATTTAGCAATTTTTGATGGGGCACCTAAATACCCTAATCTCCATCCCGTCATTGCAAACCCTTTAGAGAATCCATTTAATGTTATCGTCCTGTCATTCATGCCTTCTAAAGAACCAATACTTATATGTTCTTCAGTAAAGTTTATGTGTTCATAAATCTCATCTGAAATTATAATAATTTCTGGATGATCTACTAAAATACTTCTGTAACCTTCTAAGTCCTCCTTTGTAAATACAGTGCCGGTTGGATTACATGGAGAGCTAAAAATAATAGCCTTTGTTTTATTTGATATAGCTTCTTCTAACTGTTCAGGAGTAGGTTTGAAATCATTTTCAATTGTAGTATTAATATACCTTGGCTTACCGTCAGCTAATGTTATTATTGCAGAATAGCTTACCCAAAAAGGTGCAAATACTATTACTTCATCTCCAGGATTAAGTATTGAGAACATAACATTAGTTATAGAGTGTTTTACTCCATTTGATACAATTATTTCTCCTGGACTGTAGTTTAATCTATTTTCATTTTTAAATTTTTTGGAAATCGCTTCACGTAAATCTAAATAACCAGGTACAGGTGGATAAGAGAAGTATTTACCTGAATCTATTGCTTCTTTTGCTCCTTCACAAATATTTGAAGGTGTTTTGAAATCAGGTTCACCTAAACTTAAACTTATTACATCAACACCTTTTGCTTTATATTCCCTTGCAAGAGCTGCCATTGCAAGTGTTGATGATTCTTCAACTCCTTGGAGTCTTATTGATTCTATATTTTTCATTTCTCTATATTATAATTAATTCTTGATGATATACTTTTTCCTAATGTAACTTCATCTGCATATTCTATTTCTCCTCCAATCGGAATACCTCTAGATATAGTTGTTATTCTAAGATTAAACTTTGATAGTCTTTTAGAAATATAAAAGGATGTTGTATCTCCATCAAGAGTAGGGCTAAGAGCAAATATTATTTCCTCTATTTCTCCTTCTTCTACTCTTTTTACTAAACTATCTATATTAAGATTTTCAGGCCCAACTCCATCAATGGGCGAAATTAAACCGCCGATAACATGGAATAAGCCGTTATAATGATTTGTATTTTGTATTGCAAGTACATCAGGCGTGTCTTCAACAATACAAAGTATTTTTCTGTTTGTAAATGGATTGTTTGACTTGC